>Ga0066849_10000062_pt1 | contig 35097 bp, 46 predicted proteins | sample ETNtaG_9_FD_65492 | JGI IMG/M metagenome (GOLD analysis project Ga0066849, IMG submission 65492) | Marine microbial and viral communities from oxygen minimum zone, Eastern Pacific Ocean - ETNP201406SV69 | ecosystem: Environmental > Aquatic > Marine > Oceanic | place: Pacific Ocean: Eastern... | reverse complement strand
CAGAAAGGTGTGTTCTTGCATCTGCAAGAGATACATTACTTCTTTGACCTTCGTTAATTAAAGCCATTATGCCAGACTCCTTTTAATTGCACCAAGAGCTTTCATGAAAGATTGTTTGTTCTTTCCTAGTAGTTTTATTAATTGTACTCTCATTTGTGGTTTTACTCTACCCAATGCCATGTTAATTATCTTTGCATTCTTCTGAGTTACTTTAATCTTTTTACCATCATCTAATGTAATATCACTTCCAGTTCTTAAATCTTCTGCACCTTTAAGTTGTACTTGAAGGTTTGCATCTGGGTCATTTGCACGAGGGCCTAATTTCTTAACCCTATCTCTTTGTTGAATAAAGTCTTTGACATTTTGTGCAATGTCTTTATCTGGACTCCAGTCTGTAAATTTTCCAGCACCAACTGCTTGTGCAAACTTCTTACTTGCAGTAGAAGTTCCTTGAGCATGATTTGTTATTTTATCTATTGCATCTTTGTAGTCTTTAGCTTTGTTTGCAATATCTCTTATCTTGTTATTTGCAGCTGGACTGTTTGCACCGAAGTCATGGAATGCACGAGCTTCTTGTTGCATTACTTCTGACATACCAACTGATTTCCTTCTTCTAGGTTCAGTTCTATTGTATTTTTGTGTTACCACTGAAAGGTTTGATTTATCGTTATTCATAGGATTATTGTCCTTGTGATGGACATCTTTACCAACGATACCTTTGGTATCTTTTAGTTGTCTTCGTGCTTTGTTTCTACCAGCCCTTCGTTTCTTTTGTTCTGGTTTTGAGTGGTAGTTTTCGTATTCTTTTTTATAGTTTCTTTCTTTGAAAGTCTGCATGGTGACTCCTACAATGCATTGTAGATGTCAGAATGATTTCTATATTTCTTTTTAGATTGCTTCATAAGGTCATCGAATATTGCCATTCTAGTATCAATCAATCCTTTTGGCATATGACCTAATGCTTTATGTGTTTGCATTATACCTTTCAATGCCTCACCAGCTTTTCTATCACCCAGAAGTTTTGCAAGGTGCATTAGTGAACCATTGTGGTCGTTTCTGTCTGTCATTTGTGCAATCTTCTTTACATCTGCATCTTTCATTTCTTGTGCTTCTACAATTTCTTCAATATCTTCTTTGATGTCTTCTATCTTTTGATGCCATTCTATTAACTCATTGGTATCCTCTGTATAGAATATTGCTTTCTTAGTTACTGGGTCTAATCCCATGTACTTACCTTTTAGAGAAGGCATCTTAACACCGATACTTTTCATCATACCAACCATCTTATGAAGTCTTTCCCAATTTGATGGATTATGTTTTTGTTTCCAAATTTGACCCATTAGTTTATCAATACTTTTTTCTGGAGTTTTTTCATCAAATGGTAGTTTAGTAATTTTTGCTAACATTTTACCATATGCTTTTAACTTAATCATATCAGTTGAACTTAATGCTTCAATAACTACATGATGACCTGTAAATTCTTTTTCTTCATTTGCATGTTGTATTGCAAGTTTAACTGCTGGTAGTTTAGATAAACCTCTTTTGATTTTCTCTATTTCTTTGATTGCATAGTTAGTTGCACCACTTAAATCAAGTGCAAGTTCAATTGCTTTCTTAACTGACTTATCTCTTGCAGCTGCTTTCTGTTTTGGATTATCTCTATAATACTTTTGTATTTCTGCACCAGTAAGTTTAGATTTACCCATTTTAGATAGTGGGTCTAACTTACCATCTTTAACTTTTTCAAACATTGCATGAATATCTCCGCCTGAGACATAATCTGGCAACATTTTATCTAACTGAACAGCGGTAACTGTTTTCATTTTCTTAACTTTGTTAGCAAAACCTTTCATTGCTTTATTCTTCATCATCATCTTAGCAACTTCTGCACCACTTTTTGGTTTCTTTGAAAATGCTTCGTCAATATCTTCTACAATGCCACCTTCTATTCCAAATTTTTCTAATGATGCATATATGTCTTTAACTGACTTAAGTATATTTTCATCATACTTAACTGATTCATTAATTTCTATATGAGGGAATCCCATTGCTTCTTTTTTGAATGAAGGTTCTTTACTCATTAGTTCTGTAAATCTAATTAAACTTTTTACTGGGCCAGTAACCTTAATTCCTTTAAGTTCTTTTGCAAGTTTAACTCCAGCTTTTGATGCAATTACTTTTAACTTTTTAAAGACATCTAAATCTTTACTATGAACCATCATAGACATTGGAGTATCATCACCACTGACTCTTTCATCAATTTTATCTTTATCAAAAGAGAATTTAATAGATGGTAGTTTTTTAACTCTGAATTTAGAAGACATTCTCTTCTTAGCTGATTCATCTACTGATTCAGCTGGATTACTAGTCATATTATCTAACCAAGATTTTGGTGCATGTGTAATTTGATATTTAGAACCTTTCTTAAATTTAAGACCCCAAGGTTCTAAATGTTTGACTATTAAATTTCTTAAATCATCTTTTTCAGCACCATCTTTACCCAACTCTACTCTTAGTAAATCATCAAAGAACGAATCATCACCAAATAAAGGGTATATCTGTTTGGCCATTCTCTTTGCATTTGCTGGGTTAGCTTTTGATGGCATCTGTAAAAAAGCTACTTGTAAATTGTATAGTTTTTTATATGAATCTGGTATTGCCCATGTTCCTTCTTGAAGATTTTTTTCTTCTTCACGAACATCTTCAATAAGAGCGTCAATCAATTCTTCATTTAATATATCTTCATTAGGCTTCACATACATAGACCTGTATGCATCTGCTACAGAACGAACTGTTTTGACATCTCTATATGACATAATTATTTTCCGCTTCTTTTGTTGTCGTAAATTAATGAATCTTTCTTAACATATCCAAGTCTACGAAGTGTTTCTTTAAAGGACTTACTTCTTGCATCATACTTTGTTTCAGATGCATCTTCTTTTTTATCCATTGCTTTAGAAATTGCTTTCCTTTTCTTATGCAAGAATTTATCAGAATCGTCTGTATCTCCATCGTTATCGATGTCCTTGTCCTTTCTGTCTTTAAACTTCTTCTTAACAGCTTTAGGTTGAACTGCGTCTAACCCTTCACCATCATCTGATTTGTCGTTTTTATTAGTTTCATCAACTGTTTCTTCACCAACTGTACAAGGGTATTCTTTACCAGCAAACACGAAGGTTTTTTTACCATCAGCTTTTGCTTTACGAGCAGCCATGACGAATTGTTTTTTATCATCATTTACTGCTTTTCTAAGTTCTTGTAGTTCTTTTGTGAATGCTTCTGCAACTTCTGGTTTATCCTGTAAAGGATAATTATGTAATGCAGCTGCTTTCTCCATACGAGTTTGAGGTGCTTGTCCAGAATTAAGTACATCCGAGACCGCGTCTGCCACAGATTTTGTGACTTTATCAGTCCCACTGTTGAATTTTAATCTGTCTTGTATATCTGACATTGTGGTCTCCTGTTTAATCTTTCCTATAGTATTTATATATATCAGTAATTCTACTACTGTTTATCTTTTTGATTCTGTTTCTGTCTAAATGCAGCTAATCTTTCAATTTCTGCTTTTTTGACTTTAGGCATAAGTTTTTTTGCAAGTTTTGCTATTGCACCCTTCTTTTTATCAAGTTTTTTACCTATTGCAATTCTAGCTCCCATTGATAAGTCACCAGATGCTTTACCACCAGACATTTTCTTAAATAGAACTGCTCTTGCTTGTTTTTGTGCTTTGGTTTTAAGAGCTCTTGGGTCTTTCATTCTCTTTTTCTTTCTTTCTTTTGCTCTTGCAATTTTCTTTGAAAGTCTCCTCATTCTCATACCAATCTTTCTTCTTTGTTGCATTGAAAGTACTTCAAGTTGTAGTTGTCTTGATAGTTCTGTTTGGAATTTACCTTCTGCAACTTTATGTTGTTTCTTTGCCATGTTCATTGCTGTACCATGCATGACCTCATCTGCCTTTTCACCATACTCTTTTTCAAAGTACTCTCTTTTCTTTTTGAGGTCTTTATAAATCTTTTCTTTGGTCTTCATGACTTCTGGAGATACATCTTTTGATTCATCTTGTTGATTGCCTGATTCTTTATTTTTATCTCTGGTAATTCTCAACCTATCTCTGTCATTTTCTCTATCATGTTTGTCTTTAAGCTGTTCTTTTTCTCTTTGTTGCTTTTGTTTAAGTGCATCAGTTGCTCTATCTTCGTTAAATTTTTTAAAATTATAAGATTTAGTTTCAGGCAATGCATGTTTTTTCTTAAGTTCTTTATTCAACATTTTGTCTATTTGTGGAGTGGTCTTATCGTGATTGTCAATGTTCATTTTAACTTTTTTAGAGATAATTCTTTGGTCTTTTTGGAAGTTATCAATATTTCTCTTTACACCTTGAAGTCTTACATGGTTATCCAAGGCCACTGCCTTTAATCCATATTCTTTCTTTGCAATAGCTACGATTTTAAATGCAGCCTGTTGTGCTGGTCGAGTAGTTGGTATATCTCTGTTTGGGTCTACAGTAACATTCAATACTGCCTCTGTAATGGTTTGCTCTTTCATTTCTAACCTTTTCTCCATTTCTGCTGGATGTTCGTATTCAGCTGCAAGTGCAACATTTTTCATAGGTTTCATTGTTAGTGCAGTTTTCCATGCTTGTGCCATCTTATTATCTGGAAATCCTTTTATCCAAGATTGTAGTCTAGGAAATACTTTAGTTGTATTCTTATTTAAATCTGATACATCACCATCATTATCAATGATAAAAAAGTTTGCACGACCAAATGCATTCTGTAATTTACCCATGTTTGAACGAACTTTTGCATGATTGTCTTTTACAATCTTATCTGGTATACTTCTTTCTCTTTCTCTATTTCTATCTAATGCAGTTTCTAAGGAAGTATTTACGAATACCATTGCAGTTTCGTAACCTATTTTTTCTAATAAGATTTTCTGTTTTAAAACATTTTTGATATCTCTTGCAGTTGAATCAATAACCAGACCTAACCGACCTTTAATAAACATCTCTTGTCGTTTACCTGTAATTGCTTTTGCATGAACTCTGATTGCATCTCTTTGTTCTTCTTCATCCTCTGGCATTTTAAGAGAAAGACCTGCTTTCTTTAAACCTCTTTCAAATGATGAATCTGAGTTTACTGGTCGTAAACCCATAGTTGTAAAACCAAGTTTCTTGGCTGCAAGGGATTTTCCAGAACCAGGCCCACCTGCCATAAAGACAGCCTTAAACACGCCTGGGTCGTTTATTCCCTCAAGTAGTGATTCGTATTTCTTTTCCGATATCATTTCTTATGTACTCTGGTATATGATGAAACTCTTCTGCGAGTCCCATTCCTTTTCTAACTGATTTATATAATTGTTTTCCTTGTCTAAAAGTTCTTGGTAATGCAGAAGTAAATCCCTTCTCATCACCATCGAAAGCCATTGCTCTCATCTTAGATGCAGACATACCAGATATGTCATCTGCATCTGGGTCTCTTTCTCCAGCAGACACTAAATTAATGCTCTTGAAGTTGTAGAAACCATGTCTACCTTTCACACCATTGTACTTTGTGAGTAGACTCTCAAACTCTCTTAATCTATCTGAACCAGCAACCATCTTTACACTTCTGTATCCTTGGTTATATAAGTCAACAACCACATCAAAAACAGTCCTTGAATTAGATGTCGATACTGTCACTTTTGCTGGTCTAAACAAGAGTTTCATGAACTTTGTTTTGGTTCTATAATCCAATGGATTTTTCTTTGGGTCTTGACTATGACTTGTATAGATAAATCCATCATCTGAACCTGCGACCTGTTTTACTTTCATTGCAAGTTTGAGATGACCTGCTGTTGGTGGATTAAACCTACCAAATGCAAAGACCGCTGTCTGTGAATTTATCTCAACTATATCTTTGAAAGTTTTCATACAAGTATTTATGTATTTTAAAATTTGTGTTGATTGTTTTTAAGGTGTGAATATTCTAAATCAACTATTTCTCGACACCTATCCCACCATTCTTTCATGTCTTCATCTTTTTGAAGTTCATCTATAACATGTTGTCTGATATGTGGAGTGATATTGACATGTGTATGTTGAAACATATTATGAGATTCACCCTCATGGAATTTTGTAACTGCAGCTTGACTTATAAAACCCAATTCAAGTAATTTATCAAGTACACCTATATCTTTAACTTTAGAAGTATCTACCTCTAGATTACCATTGTTGTTTACAAATTCTATTTCATGTTTATAATGTATTAACTTATCGTATATGTCATACATTGATTTACCTTTATATAAAGGTCTTGAAAGTATAAAGGTGTGGTTTGCTTGAGGCCCATCTAGACCACCAATTGTTAAATACTCTGGTTCTGTAAAGTATAATACTCTTTTAGATGCATTATATAATTTTTCCCAACCTTCTTCTGTTTTTGCATTTTTATCATACTTCCAAGGATTCATAAGGCCATTATCCATTTCTGTAATCAATCCAGAGATAAATCTATCCCAAGGGTCTCTTACTACTAGGTATGAAGTATAATCTTTTAAAGGTTTTATTAATTGAAATGGTGGAAAATATCTATGTTCAGTTGCTCTACCTACAAACGCTTGAGACCAAGTAATATCATTAGGGGCCCCAAATAGTTTATCAATAGATTCTTTATCTTTATTGTATACTAGTTCTGCTTTAAAATCAACTGGATGATTAATAGTTTCCTGTTTCTTTAGACTCTTTACATCTTCTGTGGATTTAAGATTGATTCTATTGTCATCTGATAACAAATCATCAATAAATTCTAGATATTCATTTTCATCTAAAAATTCTCTTGGGTCTCTGTCATTATCTTCAATCCAAGTCCAATCATCACCCTCTTCTTGATTCATGTAGTTTAGATAAAAACGAATTGACGAATGTCCTACTTTACGAGGACATGTAAGTATGACTTTTCTTTTTTTAGAAATAAAGGTTGGATGACATCTTTCGAAAACTGTATTACCTTCGAATTCTAAGACATCTTTTGGTATTTGAAAAGGTTGACCCTTTTCGTCTTTTGCTATAACTTTTAAACTTTCACTATCAAATCTGTAACCAGATTTTCCAAAATTCCTCAACGAATTTGACATAATATATCTCCATAATTTATTTGTCCCAATCTTTCTGGACTGTAAAGTTATTTAGTGAGAATTCCATTCTATCTACTAACTTTACTGCACCCCCAAGATTATTGTCAATTGCAACAAAACCTTCTGGTGCGACAACATCAAAACCATTATCTTTTTTGACAAACATGTCTGTTAATTGTTTTGCTTTGTTTATCTTAAATAATATCTTAATCTTTGCATAGTTTATTAATGCTTGAAACTCAACTAACAACTTAAGTGTTGGTAATTGTTTTCTAATCTGTGTTAAGTATATATTCTTGTTCTTTTCTTTTACTTTCTTTGCCGAAGGAGTTTTAAGCTTATCTATCTTTGCATCCCACTTCTCTTTAACGAAAATTAAGTATCCATCTGCGTGTTTCTTGTAGTTTAGTCGTAGGAAGTTCTCACCTTCTCTCACTTTACTGTTATGATATGTTTTATAACTAAACCCAGCATCCATTTCACTTTGTGTTTTAAGAAATGCATCAAGGGCTGGTTTCTTAATCTTTGCAAATAACTTACCTGTTCTGGACATTAATCTGGTTAATTCTGCTGTATCTTTTTTAGTTAATGTTGCAGTTCCAGATACATCATTGTATTCTGCATTGTCCATCCAGACTTTACTTGAACTCTTGAGTTTAGATATGTTTGCACCGAAAGATGCTTTTAGATTTGATAATGAGTCACCTGTGTATGTTGTATGAAACACAATACCTATGTTTGCTTTTCTCATAGTTAATGCAAGGTTAGATGTAGAAGGAACTGCATAGGTGATAGTATTTGGGCCGAAGGTTTCGTATGTTTCCCCATTTATTTTTTTCTTTTCTAGGTCTCCTTTGATAAACATCAAGTCACCTTGGAGTATCTCTGTAAATCCTAAATCTTTTAGATTAGTATAACATGCTTTAAACTTATCTTTAAGTGTTTCCGATAAATCATCTGCATCATTTATTTCTTTGATAGACTCATAGAACCTAGGGCCTGTTTTTCTAAATAAACTTTTCTTTGCAACAAAGAAGTTGCCTGACTCTGGATTAGTTCCACACCATATTGCTGGAGCACCATCCCACTTAACAGTTACATTGGTACTTCTTGAACTTCCAGATGATAACATATCACGAAGTGACCTAATAAAGTTTATAGATGCACGACCACCATCAATACCATTATTGAATATCTCATCTTCTATATGTTCTAAATGTACATTTGGACTTGCCATTATTTGTTTCTCACATTTCCTATTGCATCAGTATATGAAAGAGTTAAAGGTAATAAATCTTTAATTGGTAAATCTATCTCTAATGCAGTTACTTTTATCTTAGGGTCAACTAATACAGCAGATAAAAATCTGTGATGACCATCTATAATTCTGTTATCCGATGATATAACATAAAAATTATTCTTTGATGCAGAAAAATCTTTAGTTCCTTGAGCTCCAAACGATGCAACATTTTTAATTGACTTATCAAAATAGATTTGACTTTGAATGGGTTTTAAATTACCAACTGCAACTTGCTTAATTTTAACATCAACGATATCATCTTTTGCATTACCATCATTCTTTGCAAGTCCACCACTAACCCATTTCTTTCCAATTGTCTTATCTAGTCCTTGAGGAAATGGGTCGTCTGGAACTTCGTTATCTGCAAAAGGTCTTGCAATGTCAATTGCACCACTCTTCAATCTCTTTTGAAGAAGTTTAATGTCTCTGTTATCTATTACAGGCATATCTTTTCTTTGTGCAAAACCACCCTTGGCAAGTTTCTGTGCAATCTCATAGTTCTTTTTGAAGTTGGGTATTTCTTTTTCTATATCAAAATCTGGATACATTTTTTCTACATACTGTTTTGCTTTTTCAAAAGCTGTTCTTATAAGTTCTAACTTACCAGCAGCTGCACCACCTTTACCTTCATCCAAGTTAAGTGTTCCCATCTTTTTAACTTTTCTAACTGCATGGTCAAAGATTACTAAACCTTCTGCAACCTTATCACTGACTACACCATCATATCCCATTCTTTTTAATTCAAATGTTAATGCTTTTGCAAACATAGGGTCAGCAGAATATCCATCTATACCCATTTTCTTTTTTACATCCATCATATCTTTACCATATGCATCTGCAATTTTTAGATTTGATGGTACTTTGAATTTTACAACTGAACCTTTTGTTGCAAGTCTAGAATATGCTTTTGCCATACCCACTTCCCAAGTAAGATATAATCCAGTTCCTAATGCACCCAATCCAGCACCAGACCTTCTAGTTCTTGGGTCTTCTCCTCTATAGAACATACCTTTTTGTTTTCTATGTAAGGCAGTGTACCAGCCTGGACTTTTTACTTCTGTTATAAATCTTTTAAAATTCTTCATACTTATAGTGGATATTTTCCACCCCCTGTAACTTTTACTGTCTTAATATCTAGTCCGAAAAAATTTAACATTGCATTCATAAGTTTTGCACCTTGTTTCTTAATCCAATCGAATGCCATTTTCAATCTTTTTAGAATTGCATCGAGAACTCTTTTTGCAGCGTTCTTTATAGAAGATGCAAGATTCTTTGCCTTAGATACTAATCTACTAAACATCTGAAACTCATTTAACTGTTCTACTTTACCTTCATGTAATACTTGCATACCTACTCTTTCTTTTGCACATTCTTCTTGTATAATCTCTGCAAATGTAGGTTGATATGAATTAGTTTGTAGTCTTACTTTCTTAGTTCTTAATGCAAGGTATGGTGGTGAACCAGATGAACTCTTAAATGATACATAAAAGTTATTACCTTTTGCAAGCACTTTACCTGCTTGACTAGGTGAGTTTAGTGGTAGGATATCTGTTATTATACCACTCTCTTTAAAGGTTACAATAGAATTAGGAACACCCTTTGAATCTTTTCCAAACTTTGTTTCTCCAGTTGCAGCTTCCCAACAAAAGAATTCTTTCATCAATTGTTCTGAGTTAAAAAGATTTTCCATTTCATCATTTATTTCATTTTGCAATTCTCTACCTTTATCTAGTTCTGCAATTTTCTTCTTATCTGCTGGAGATAGGTTTTTCTTATCTCTCATATCATCAATACTTTTAACAGTTTGAGCAGAAGATAATTTTACCATATTGTTTTCTAACTTGTCTAAGACTGTATCTACTTTCTTTTTACCTTTTGAGTCAATAGAATACATCTTCATTGCAGCCTCTACTGTAGATATTGCCTCATCTTTACCAGCTGACATTAGTTGTGAACCACCTGCTTTCTTTAGTGATATTTTCTTTTTATCATCTATCAAGTCTGTCTTTGGTGTTTTATTTGTTCCTTTCCACTCTTTGGATATAGGAAGTGTCGATGCACCAAGTTGTTCTAGTTTTGATACTTTAAGTTTCTTAATAAAGTCTGCACCAAGTTTCATACCTTGAGTTTCCCACTCACCCCAATACTTTTCTGCCCTATCCCACTCTGGGCCTTGATTCCATTTATGACCTTTTATTTTATTAACTGCAACTGCAATGATAGACTCCCAATCTTCACCAGATGGATTACTTCCACTGACTGTAGAGAATCCATTTGCACCCTTATCTACTTTAGAATGAATTACTCCAAATGCATCTTTGTGTAAATCTTTCCAAGATGGGTCTAAATCTTCGTTATCATTTGCATTACTAATTATCTTTTTAAGACGAATCCATGCATCATTGTTTTTTATTTTTAAGGTGTTTCCATCCATGTCAACTAACTCACCTTTACTTCCCTTTTTTATAAATTCATCCTTATTGTTTCTTTTGAATAAGTCTGAACCATTTGGTTTCATAGCAGCTTCATCTAGTTGGTCTATGTCATGAAAGGATTGATTAGATTCTTTTATACCCATTTTAGCTTTGTAATGTGTATAGAATGCACCAGCAAGCTGATGACCAAATTCTGTATCAGAAGGATAATGTACTCCAGCTATTTGTCTAGAGTTCCCAATATCGTCTCCTAGTTTCTTTATATTACCTTTATGTTCAAATGGTACTTTATCTGCAAGATATAGACTAACAAATCTACCTTCTGTTGCATGTCCAGATGGATATGATGGTGTCTCTGCTGTCTTTAGAGGATACACATTGAAGTTTGCTTGACGAAAGAATGTAAGTGCTTTTGCAAGTTTATGTGGTCTTGGCCTATTATAGTGTATTTTAAGTTGTAGAACAATAGGTGCAAATTGGTCTCTTAATATCTTAGATTCTTCTATATCTTCTAAAGGTAAGTTATGTTTCTTATAATAATCTTCAAATGGTTTGAATAACTTAGTATCCACCAACTTCATAAAATCTTCAGCATTATCACGATAGATTTCATAAGATTGTAGAATCTTCAATTCTTGTTTTGTATGAATAGATGAATTTGTTGTTGGATTATAATCTGACCATGTGTTAGTTGGAAAGTCTTCAAACAGTCCTTTATCAGCTGCTAACTGTTTCTTCCTTTTAGATGATATAGGCATATCATGACCAAGGGAATCAATTGGTGAATTATCTTCTTGTAGGTGTTCGTAAAATGTTTGCATATTACTATTTATGCAAATAAAAAAGGGAACACTTGCAAATGTTCCCTTAGTGGTAATTTACTCTGTTAGTTATATGTGAATATTTTCCTAACTTTATCCGAGCGGAAGGACACCAATCGACTCTGTTATTTTCCCTACGATTTCACTGGGTTATTTCTTCAATCTATGTTGTTTTAGAAGATTGTCATACTCTTCAATTTGACTTTGAAGTTGAGTTTGTCTTTCTTCATTAACTTTGAGTTTTCTAAGATGAATGAGTTCCTTCTTCAAAGTAACTTTCCTTTGAAGTATATCAACTGTGGCATTTCCTGTTAAAGTGCCTGACTTATTCCCATTATCATTAGACATGTTATAATTCCCATTCCCAAGAGTGTCATCTTCACTACGAATCTATTTCTTTTCACTCTTTTTCGATACATTAACCATGGTAAAGCGTCTTCACCAATTTTAGGATAATAATCCTTATTATAGTATTTATGCATTTTCTGCCCCTGTTTCTACCAATTTTAGTGGGCTTCTAAGTTTCTTCAACTCTTCAATAGTGTGTTTTGAAGACTTATGGATGATACCAATACCACCAGCTGCTTCCCAAGCCTCAATGTTTTTGGGTCTGTCGTCTATCAAAACATTACCTTTTTTTGCAAAAACTGCTTTCTGACTACCACTATAAGTGCATGTTACAACCACATATGGGTCTACATACTGCTTTATCCACTCGTTTTTATCATAAACTACCACATTCCTGTTTATTGAACCAGCTGCTGTAAGTATTTCCCAAGGTAATCCAGTATGTTTTACATACCCAATTAACTCATGATAATCTACCATAGGTGGTAATTTTGCAAATAATCTTTTATTTGTAAGTTCTTCTTTCCTTTCATCATACTCAGAATGACCAAAATCATCTGATGTTAAAGGTCTTCCTAACATTTCACCACAACCAGCTGCGAAATCACATAAGACTCCATCCATATCTATAAAAATTCTTTTTGGTATATTTTCCATTATATCTCCTCTTCAAGCATATCTTGAAATTTTTGATTAACTTGGGTTTCCAATTCTTTCCAAGTCATTCTTATGGCTTTGAACAATTCATAAGCCTCTTTGTCTGTTTCCATCCATTTAATCTCTTCTTTTGTCATTGCAGAAGGAAACTCTACCACTTCCCAAGCCTTGACAAACTCTTGATAACCAGTACTAGATGCATTACCTAATTGGTTTATTAATGCAAGTATAGTTGCCTCAGAAATCTCTGGGCATTCGTAGTAAGAATGTTCACCCTTACCATATGCATCTTCTTCATAAATCTCTTTGGTGACACCAAATGAAATGACATACTCTTTGCCACCTTTAAACTTCCAATAGTTCCCACCTTCTAGATTATAATTCTCTAGATATTGTGTTGTTACTAGTAGTCCTTTTTCCATTTATATCTCCAATTTATATAACCATTATACCAAAATCAGTACCTATGAGTCAACTACCTTAAGTAGTCTGGCCCATAAATTCTCATTCCTTGAATGACATATCTTTGTTCTAAAAGGTTTCCTCTTGCTTTGTTTAAAGCAGGTGTTGACCATCCAGCAGATTTTAAAACATCACCTTCTTTGAACTTTTTGTTCTTTAAATTAATAAAACCCCAAACAGACCTTTTTGGATAACTGTTTGAATTTGGGTCTTCAACACTTATAATCTTAATGTAAGAACGACCAACTTCAGCAGTATGATAACTTGCTTTTTCGTTGTAATGTTTCCATTGTTTTTTGTATTCATCATCAATATCTTTACATAAAGATATCACTGCATTTTCTAGGTCTTCATTACCTAGAGGTTTATTTAAATATTTTGCTTCCATTATCTTTCTCCTTAATTTGTACCTATATTATATCAAAATATGTACCTTAATGTAAAGGGCGTTTATCACCATTTATCATGATAAATCTTAGATTATAATTACCTATGATATCGATACCTATTCTGTATCTGATACTGTCACACATAAGTGACCAACTTGCGTCTTGGTTATCTGATTTATCCATTGCAAGTTGCATTTCCTTAGAATTGAGAGGGATGTCGATGAGACGAAAGTCTCCACCCCTTTGTTGTACTATTATTCCATTTTTCATACTACCATTATATGAAAAAATGTACCTGTGTGTCAAGGATTAGTTAGACATTTACTAAAGTTGATGCATCAAAATCATGTGCAACATTTCCAGCTATACAATATCTACCATAAGTTTCCAGAACTGGTTTTACTTGATGGTATGCATATGATGGAAATACAACTAATTGTCCTGTATGTGGTGGGATAGATAGAATTACTTCACCCCAGTTTTTACTTTTATCTTGAACATGTTCTGCACATGCTGATAAGTCTAATTCTATATCACCATTTGGAGTTTTACATAATTCTAATGGTTGTACTTTTTCTGAGTCTTCTATGTAAGGATAGTAAGTCCAACTTACTATTGATGGTGTATGGTTATGTGCTGGTGATACATCGTTCTTTTCGTATTTCATTCCCCAAACTTGAGTCATTACTGGTAAGAATTGCATGTCTTGTGGAAAATAACAATTCTTTAAAACATGTCCTACCCAACTCATTAAATGGTCTGTAGTTTCATTAAAGAATTTCCAACCTGTAAATCCAGTAAGACCAGCATTTATAGATTCTTTACTACCACCAGTGTTTATATCTGAATCAATAAGTCTTACTAGTTCTTCATTAAGACATGTTACATCATCTGGTGCATCACATGTTAACACAGTTGAATATGTAGACGAATCGTTTAGGTCATGCCATTCGTGTTTATATATCCCATCCATCAGTTTTTTCTCCAGAGATTCTCTGACCAGATTCACTCTTGTCGAATGCAGGCCCTGAATCATGTAACTCTTCTGTTGCAGATTGTTCAGTATCATACAGCTTCATACGACTTCTATCTACACCTATTATAAATCTTCTAAAATAAGTTGGGTCATTGTATCTGTTCTTTAATTGTTTAACCATGATTTGGTCTAACTCTTCCAGTTCTTCTGTAGATATCAATGCAACCATCAAGTCAGCAGTTGCTGGTAATCCAAATGATTCAGATGTATCTTCAAGTCCTACATCTGTTGATGTGAATCCTTGTCTGTTAGTTTGTGTTGCAGTCATGATTGGTAGTTTAAACTCAACTGCAAGTCCTCTTAATTCTTCTGCAATACTCTTAACCATTGTATAAGAGTTTACATTTGCACCAGCTCTCATTCTTGCAGATGCACAAATATTTAGGTAATCAAGATAAATGATATCTGGAAGAAAGTCTTTCTTGAGATTAAGTTCTTGAAGTAAGTGTCTAAAGTGTCCTGTATGTGCAGATGCGGTTGGATACTCTTTGACAATTAGTTTACCTGTTGTCTTATCACGAATCGATTTAACTTTCTTATCATACATATCTTTTGGTAGATTAGAAAGTTCTTGGATAGGAATATTCATAAGATTTGCATCAATTCTTTCTGCAATCTTTTCTTCACTCATTTCCATAGATATGTAAAGTACATTCTTACCCATCATGAGATTGTTAGCTGCACAATGACACATGAATAGTGATTTACCAACACCTGTTCCAGCCATAATGACATTCAAGGTTTTATTTGGTAAACCACCCTTCGTGATTTTGTTCATCATTTCAAGGTCAAATGGTAATTTATCTTCTACAGTGTTGTAGGACATAAATCTATCATCTGAGTCTTCAATGAAATCGTGACCAATGTGTTGGTCAAAAGAAACTGACAATGCGTCTTTTAGAATATCTGGAATCTCACCCTTCTCTCTGGAAGATGACTTATCAATAATCTGAATACTTTCCATAACTGCATTATAGATTGCTCTATCCTTACACCATTTCTCAGTTTCATCTACAAGAAAGTCATGTGGTGTTTCCTCAGAGTTTTGTTTGCATTGATTTATAACTGTCATTGCATTCTTAATCTCTTCATCATTAACACCAGACAAATCATTTAAAACAATACCCAAAGCTTCATGAGTAGGACACTCATTATACTTCATAAAGTATTCAGTGATTTGTTTATAAACTAATCGTTCAGACCTATCTGAAAAGTAATCATCCTCTAAGTAAGGGATTACTTTTCTAGTAAATGTATCTGAAACAAATAAGTTCTTTAGGATTGATTCTTCTATTCTATTCTGCATCTTCTTCTACGATAATATCAGTGTTCCCATATTTAAATTCTTTCTTTGCACACTCGTTTAATTGGTCTAAGATTTCTGGTGTGAAATAAGTTTCTGGATTGTTGTTAATGGTTTTTCCAAACTGAGTTTTACCATCTGGTAATTCAATTCTTGTTGAAGTTTGTTTAAAGATACCATACTTTAATGCAAGGTCAAGTAGACCATAATATCTATCTAAACCTTTATCGTATGTAAGTCGAACATCGACCATTTTGTTTTCTACTGTAAGTCTTGATTTCTGATTCTTACAATGAATGATATTACCAATAACTTCTGTTCCATCTTTTTCTTTCTTCTTTGAAAGATAGATGATTGATGAGGCTGCATATTTCAGACCACTTCCACCACCCATTTCTTTTTGTGGGAACATAGAACCAATCACATCATATGTGTGGTTCGTTACTATCATCGGAATTCCAACCTTACCAAGTTTCAAGGTTAACACTCTGAATGTACCCTTGATAACCTGTGCCTTGGTCATGTCTCTGACATTCTTACCAGACCCAATATCTTCTGTTTCTTTGATTGTAGATAACATACCAAGTGAATCAAGAACAAAGAAAATTTTCTCATCACCTTTCTTTTTTGCATCAAATCCATCAATGATGTTTACTGCTTGAGTTCTAAACTCTTCAATGGTTGTTACTGGTACTAAAAGAATACGACTTGTATCGATTCCTCTTTCTTCTAACATTTCTTGGGTCAATGCAGATTCAGATTCAAAGTAAACAACATTACCCTCTGGGTTGTCATCTAAAAACTTTTGAACCATTCCTAATGCAAAGAATGTCTTCCCTGTTGCAGATTCACCTGCTAATGCAGTAATTTTATTAGATGGGATACCACGATAGATATCACCACTCACTAGTGCATTTAAAATATAGGAGCCTGTATCAATGTAACCATCGACATCACCTGCCACGATTCCATCAGATACAACTCCTGCTAACTCATTACCACTTGCTTTTGCAAGGTCTTTCAATAAATCCATAATATATTCCTCAACTTGTTATACTATTATACTACCAATCCCTCATCTGTCAACCATTTTCTATTCTCAAGATGTTGTTGTTCAACTAGGTCTTTGTTTTCACCATTGTATACTACTGCATGGTGGTCTTCTATACTCTTGTCATTATAACATTCAGACATATCTGGGTTATAAATTCTGCCAAGTATTCTACCAAACTTTCCTTTCTCAGTAGATTCTACTAATACTGAATCATACTTTGCAGCCCAATCTTTGAAGTATTGTTTAGATGCAAGACCAAATTTCTTTTCTTCTAAATCTCTAGTTCTAGATTCTGGTGTATCAATTCCTGTTAAACGCACTCTACCTTTATATAAGATATCAAATCCTAAGTGTAGAGTCACATCACATGTATCGCCATCAACCACTCGTGTAATATCAGCTCTGTAAATATGTGGGTTCATTTTCTCTCCTTAAGGAGACAAAACATCCCCTATTAATTAATTAAAAAAATCTTCTAGGGACGACTGAGGTTCAGTCGACCAACCTATTTTTTCAAGTATCAATTTAAGAGGTTCAATGAATGACTTATCAAATTGTAAATCATAATCAATGTAGGAATGGAGTTCAAACTCCCTAGGTAAAGTATTTATAAAACCAATGACATTCTCTTTGTGTGGATTAGGTACTTTTAGATATAAAAATCTAATGTTTTCACCACTTTGAATTGGTTCGAACTGCATATCTAATTCTTTTTCTCTTATCAAATGGTTGAACATCAAAGAAGCACGAACATGCATTGGTGTTCCTTTCTTGTAGATTGATACTGCATTCTCATATTCAATAAGATTGTTTACTCTTCTTGGGAATGCAATTTCATATGGGTCTAATTCTTTAAATTCTTTTCTTGCATTATCAACAAACTCATGTACAAGTTTTTCATCACCCTTCATAACAACTTTGATTGCATCTTCCAACTTACTACGAACCCAAGCTGGTGTGGATGATTTTGCAGTTTCAATACCCATCATCTTGAGTTTAGGTTTTGCAAGTCTAACACCTTCGTTATCATGAACATTAAGGATGTATCTTTTCTTTGCTGTCCAAATACCTTTGTCTGCAATTACCTCACGACCCATAACCATCTTGTTCTGATATGCATTTGTATAATCTGCAAGTTCTTCATAACACTTATTGATTACATCTTGCATCTTACCATTTGCAACTTGGTCTAAAAACTCAATAGGATTCTTTGGTTGAACACTCTTAACTAATTCATCGAATCGTACATAGATTGAGTCAGTATCAATTGCAACAACATAATCATCATCTGTACCTAAAATGGTATTTAAGTACATGTTAACTGCTTTTTCGACCCATTTAATAGCTAGTTGACCACTACTTGTTACGGCCTCTGCAAGAGACAACTCAAAATACCTAAACCACTCATTACCAATTGCACCATAAGCACTGTTCAAAGAAATCTTACGAACCATCTGATTGTTATATGCAATTGCAATTTGTCGATTTAGTTCTTGTCTTTTTTTAGGGTCATCTGTATCTTCAAATTCTTTTTGATACCCAATCATCTTATTCTTCCACAACACCCTTTCATCATACAAGTTCTCTAAAATCTCTGGAAGAAATCCTTGTTTTCTTTTACTAAATCTTGCACCATTAGGTGTTGTTGCATAATGACTCTGTACATCAACTTCTCTATTCAACATCTTATCTACTGATAAACTAACATCAGAAGACTCTACAGCGGTCTCTGGACTAATATTATACTGCATAATCAAATGAGGATACAGAGAGTTTAAATCAAACGACATGACCCACTCATGCATTCCAACCTGTGGTTCTTTAACATATGCACCCATAAACTTTTGTTTTTTGGGTTGTCCAGTTCTTGATGGTGGAACAATAATGTTTTGTTGTTTAAGTCTATTGAATATTAGAATATCCCAGTATCTTACTTGTCTGAATGCATCTAGATAGTTGCACTTTGCAGAATAAGACATTGCAAGAAGTAACCCCATCAATCCTAGTTTATCTTCTAGTTCCTCAACCAAAGTCACATCACGAACATTATACTCTAAGAACTTTTGATAATCCTTCTTATAGAATAGATGCATTGCACCAAACTCTTCATAGTTGATTTTACCTTTACCAAGTTCAACCTGTGATATGTTTTCTAGTTTGTAACTATCTCTTCTTTTAAATGTAAACTTCTGATAAAGTTGCAAGTAATCTACAACCTCAACACCAGTTAGAGTATAGGCTTGTTGTTTCTTACCAAATGTATCCCACTCACGAACTGTTGTAATGTTCCAAGGTGATAACTGGTCTGCAATTGTACTTCCAAATAGTTTGTTGAATCTATTATAAAGATAAGTTATATCAAACTGGTCAACATTCCAACCAGTAATAATGTCTGGATATATCTTTTTGTATTCTTCTAGGAAAGTCTTGAGAAGTTGTTTCTCGTTTTGACAATGAAAGTATTTGATTGTTGGGTCATTATGTTCCCATGCTTGAGTACCAAAAACATACTTGGTATCTTTACCAAACATCTTGAAGGTAATTGCATTAATCTCTTCTGCAGCTTCTGTTGGTTCTGGGAATCCATTCTCACACTCACACTCAATATCAAGATTCATGATACGAATATGTCTCATCATCCACTCAATATCTTGAGGGAAATATTCTGCAATGTAGGCGTAAGGATGTCGTTCTATTCCATGGACATCGAACCCTTCAACATCTTTCCACTTCTCACGAAACTGTCGTGCTTGTGCAATAGAATTGAACTTCTTAGGTTCTAGGTTTTGTCCCCTTACAGAACGAAAGGATGAATCCTTATTTGTTGGAACATAGAAAGTAGGTTTGAATTGTACTTGTTTTTGAATGTACTCTCCATCCTTGAACTCACGAACAAGGATTAGATTTCTATGCTGGTAGACATTTGTATAAAAGTGCATATAGTTATTATACTACTATATTACTTTTTGGTCAACGAAATGTTTTTGTAGAGTTGATATCTTATCTTCTGCCTCTGCAATCTTAGCTACTTGCGTGTCGATAGACTCTAGTATCTCTGGATGTTCTCCAATACCTGCTGGTTTTTCAAGATAGATTTCAATATTCATCTTTGCTTCTGCAATGATTCCTTCATATTTTAGAAGGAGTGCTTTGATAATTTTTGGTTTCATTATGTAATAATAGTTGGTTCTGGTGGTGTAATTACTTGTCCAGTGATTGACTCGTATTGATTACGAAGTTTTGTCTCTGGTTCTGCTGTGAACACAATGTTCTTATGATTGACAATGATTGTATCTTTGTCTGCCATAGAACCATAAGGTACTAATTGAATATTAAATCCTTTTTCAGTTTGACTCATTAAAATCCCTAAAGGATGTTTTAAAGTAACTGTAGATTCACCTTCATCAATATATTCTGTTACAAGTTCTTCACCAGTAACTAATTTCAAATATTTTATATTCATACTTCCTCTAACATTGTCATCAATCGTTCTGCACGATTAGTGACTTGGTTGTACCATCTAGAATCTCTTCCTTCAACTGCAGCTTGTTTCCAATCATTGGATTCAATTGCTTTCTTGAAGTTTTGAAACTTAGATAGTCTTGTCATACCCATGTTAAAAGTCATGTTAACTAAAACTCTTTGAACTTCGTCTGGATAATTTTCTAAATCTGGATAAAGTTTTCCACATTCCTCTACATGTTCTGCAAAGTCATGTTCCCATACTTCATCCACTCTTTCTTCTGATACTGGTGTATCAGTTGCTTGACCCCATTCTGGGTCAGATTCTTTTACTAGATGCCCTATCCCAAAAGTTGGATAACCTAAGTGGTCTTTATAGATTGCATAAACGATACCTTCATCCCTTATGATTTCTTCTTTTAATTTACTTGGATTCTTTATATTCATCTTTGAGTAGTTCCACGGCATTGTCGCCTTGTTCTTTGAGCATTTCAATAAGAATGTCACCCATGATTTGATTAAACTCTGTATCATCTGATATCGTGTCTACCATATCCTCTGGACATTTTCTTACTGCTCTAGTAAAATTTATAGTAGGTGCTTCTTCTCCTTCTACTGGAAGGAATTGAACTTCACCATAGGTATATATGACTCCTTCATACTTACCCTCAGTTATTTCTATACCATTCTCACCATCTTTTGCATTGATGACAACTTTGTATTTTGGAAGGGACATTACTGTGCCTTATGAATCTGATTTACTATTTTGGACTTAACTTCTCTAGTGTTAACTTTAACACCAAGTTCCTTACCTTTCTCAGCTAACTGTGCTTTCGTAAGTGCAGTTAATCTTGCCTTAGAAAGTTTATCTGTAGAAGGTTTAGGAGAAGATTTAGGAGCTGATTTAACAACAACCTTTTCTTCTTGATTACTTTTGTATACTATACCAGCAACAAGTGCTACTGCAAGTATTCCAACAATGTATTCTACCATCATGATATTTCCTCTGTTTCAGATGGTTCTTCTCCAAGAATTTCACTCTCAGTCATATCATCATCTGTTATATTAAAATTCAAACCGAAGTGGTCTTTAACTTCATCTAAGAATACCTCTGGTTTGCTCTGCTCGTATGGGTCTTCTGTGGCGTTATCCATAAGATTTGATTCTATGTTTATTAATTCGACTGTTCCATCGACTACTAACATAGCATATCTCCAAGACCTAAACCCAAACCCTAAGTTTTCTTTCTTAACAAGAAGACCTAGTTGTCTTGCAAGGGCACCATTACCATCTGGTAAAGGTTGTACCTTTGTTATACCTTGACTTTCGAACCATGCATTCATAACGAATGTATCGTTTACAGATGTGCAGTAAACTTCGTCTACACCAGCTTCTTTGAACTGGTCATACATTTCTTCAAAAGTAGGTAATTGGAAGGTTGAACATGTTGGTGTGAAAGCTCCAGGCAATCCAAACACCACGATAGTCTTATCTTCCATTAGACTATCTAAGTGAACCTCATCCCAATCTCCATCTTTCCTTACTGGAAAAATGACATTGTTGAGGTCATTTAAGTTTCCTTTATTTAACATAATATATTATACCTCTATAATTTTATTTCAACTATATTTAGTATACCACGAGATTGGGATGTGTCAATGGCTTATTTTTAAGATTTTGAGTTAAATCCCCATCCATGTTCTGTTAAGAACTCTTTAGGTAATTTTTTACCCCCAATAGAAATCTTTCTAGGTTTCTTTTCTTCTGGAATAATCTTAGTAATAGGAATTCCAAGAATACCATCTTGTATAGATGCAGAACCAACTTCTACATCATCTGCAAGAACAAATTTTCTTGACCATTTCCTAGCTGCAATACCAGTGTGAACTGCATGTGAATTTGCAATCCTCTCTGGATTTGGATTCTCTTTATCACCAACGACTTTTAGTTCATTTTCTTGAACTGTAATGTCGATGTTGTCTTTACCGAATCCAGCACACGCAATCTCGATAACGAAGTGTTCGTCATCAATTTTTGTGATATTATAAGGTGGGTATGATTGACTGTTGTTTCTTTGAACATCATCTATTCTTCGAAAGAAGTCATCTACACCAATTGAGAATGGACTTGTCAGTTTTAACATTTCCTGTAAGTCCAGCGTAGTTAATTTTACCATTTGTGCCTCCTGTGTTTAGCAAGGTTAAATTGTATTTGGAATCTCCCAGTGAGCATTCCTTTAAAGGCGTATGGGTTGAAGTTTCAAAGCTCTTTTGAAGTCCCCTCGCATTCCATCTTATTTCCATTGGTGTCTGCAAAAGCAGTCAATTTCTGATTTCTCTGCCCAGTTCCCGAGCTGTCTATCCACTTCAACTCATACTATATGAAGATTGTCTCATTACATAATCCCCTAGAGGAGTTTAACGAGAACTATCTCCTTGGAATTAAAAACCTAAATTTTTACTTCCACATAGTATATATAAGGATTAATTCTTAGAAATCAAGTTTTTTTCAACAATTTTTACGATTTCTTCCCATTTATACCATAAACTTGAGTATATCTGTGTACTTTCTGGTGTTTCAACGATATATCTCTTATATCCGAAGGGTCTATCAGAAAAAATTCTAACTTCCCCATAAGACTTTTCTAATAATCTCATATATCTATTATCTCATTGATTTGTTATTTGTCAAGTAAAAAAATGAATGATTTGCATACAAAGTGCCATAAACCCTAATACACATATCTGAGTTATTGATGCCCAAAACACCATTCTCATAGGATGCATTTGTTCAAATTTTTGTAAGATGATTGGGTCTGGTGATAGATTAACTACCTGTAAAATCTTTTCTTCTATGTTCTTTTCTTGCAATTTGTAGCTCCTCGTTTCCAAACTTTATAATTATTTAACACTACTAATGACATTAAGAAGTTCATTTCACTCATAACTTTTGGAGAAAGGTTTCCTCTATCCATATCATATTTAATAGCTGGTTGTAGAATAATCACCTTAGTATAAAACATTCTGTTTATTGAAGGGGTCTCACCCACTAAAGGATTAATCTCTTTAACACATTCGTATTGAAGTCCTTTGTAAGTAGTGTAGATGTCTGCAAATTGTAATGCAATGAATGACGCCCATTGTGCATTTGAGATTGGTTCAACAAGTGAAAATTGTAACCTTTTCTGATTTTCCCTTAACTTGTATTCTATCAACTTCTGTGAATGTTCTGTCTGGACAGAGTTGATAAGTTCTTTCCGATAACAACAAGTCCACCCCATCATAATTTCTTGTTTGACCTTCGAGTCTAGCTCCAAGGTTGACTGCATCTCCGATGACTGAATAGTCAAATCTAATTTCTGACCCCATGTTTCCAACGATGCATTCGCCTGTGGAGATACCAATGCCCACATTAATAGGAGGCAAGTTGAGAGGTTTAAGTTCTTCATTCAAATCCTTTGTTGCGTCTAACACCTCTAGTGCTGATTTAACGGCAAGTTCTGCATGGTCTTCACAATCCAAGGGAGCATTCCAAAAACTCATGATACAGTCGCCCATATATTTGTCTATCGTTCCATTATTATTTATAATGATTTTTGTTTGTACATCTAAGAATCTATTGATTAATTCTACCAATCCCTCTGGGTCATCTTTGTTTTTATAAGCTTCACTTATTGGAGTGAACCCACATATGTCCATGAACATGAAAGACATCTCTTTTCTCTCACCACCAAGTTTCAATAGTTCTGGGTTTTCTGCAAGCTTATCTACCATCTCTGGTGATAAGTACTTCTTAAATTGACCTTTAATTTGTTCCTTCAGCTTGTAGGTTACAAAGTATTTGTTAAAGGATGCGTGTCCGAATACAAGTAAACCTGTAAGTGCAGAATACAATGCATCAAATAGTATTAGGTTTTCTATCCATATCCAATATGAGGTTGCAACTGAAAATCCGATTACAGTCATTGATGAAATACCAGATAGGTATGTTGGGAATTGATATACTATGAGCAATACTAAAAGACCGACCATTACAGTCAACACAATTTCTACAAAGTCCAGAAGAAAATTATTCTGGATTCTATCACCAGATATAACAGTTTGAAGTAAGTTAGCTTGTACTTCGTGAGGATACATGACACCATATGGTGTAGAAACTGGATTGTTAAATCCTTCCGCGGTCATTCCCCAGATAAGTATTTTGTTCTGGTATGATTCATCTAGTTCCGATGCACTCACTCTTTGGAACTTATTCCAATATGTAATCATAACATCAGCTGTAGATGTAGTTTCTATAGGTGGTTGTCTACCCATTCGTATCCATTCGATACCGACTTCTGGTGTTACTCTGGTTTGATAGTTTGGTTGGTCATAAAATGCACGAAGAGTTTCTAGTGCAACCGATGGATATATCTGGTCATTTGCAGATACGATAAGTGGTGCAGAACGAACAGTCCCATCGAAGTTTGGTGTATCTGGTAAAGGTGGTGTGGTTACTGTGACTCCTACACCATAAGTGTTATCTTGTAGTACTTTGATAGGCGCAGACATACCAGAAAAGTTCCAGATAGAATCTTTAATATCTCCACCACCGAAGACCGAAGTCTTTACATATGGTGCAGAACCAGTATCCTTTTGACTCGTTGGAGCTGCAGATAGAATACTTAATCTATTTACAAGACCTTCTGCAAATCTACTATCACCGCCAAATCTATCTGGTTGACTGAATACTTGTGTGAATACATGAGTGTTGGTGTAATGTGATTCCAACATGATATCTGAATAGATATTACGAGGCCATGGGTATTGTCCATACTTGTCTAATGACATCTCATCAATATCAACAAGTACAATGTCTTCTATTAGTTTCTCACCTTTCTGTTGATGTAGAACATCAAAGTAAGACCACTTAATGTTATCTACAAGGTAAGGTGACCATATCTTTAAACCTACTAATACACCCAATGTGATTAGAACTGTTTTCCAATTATACATTCAATTCCTCTTCCAGTTCTATTATATAGTCTTTCATATCCACCATCCAATCCATAAGTCTTTGATGTTGTTTTTTGTGAAATTCTTTGTAGTGGTCATCTGTTGATTGAATTGACATCATTGAATGATAATCCATAGTTCTGAGTACTAATGCAATTGCATCTTGGTATGGCATTCTTACAAGAGTAGAAAAATCTCTTTTAGGTTTGGGATTCTCCACTCAAAATAACCCCTTTAATTACCTTGAGTCACCGATACATTACATCCACCAGAGGTGACACAATTTTGTGTTAGAGAATATGTCTGGGTTGTACCACTCTTTTGAGTTAAGAATAAGTCTGTTGGTTGTGTACCTTGTAATACTATTGTTGCAGTATGAGCTCCATTATCTCTTTGATTAATATCAACTTCACTCCAATCACTATAGATTGTTAAGTTGAGAGTTTTGTTTCCATTCTGTGCTTGTCTAGCATATACATCTGTATTGTCTGCATATATGTTTGCAGTTATAGAATGTTCAATAGAACTTGAATCTTGTTTTTGACTTCCTTTGAATTTGTTATCATCACCATGTATATCTAATCTTACAAAGTTTCCACCAGGCTCATTGTTATCATAACTCCAAGTTGGTGTTAAACTATTATTAAGAGAATAACCTTGACCAAAGACAACTTGGTTATCATCACCCCAGATATGAAACTGAAAATCAGTATCATTACAAGGTGTGTATGAACACTTCTGTCTTATATCAACTTCATTTCTGAGTCCATCTAAATCTCCACCCCAGTTATAACCAGACCCCCATGCATCTGTATATCCAATATACATGTTGTTTCCAGACTGTAAAAGGTCTAATGTATTGTCATCATGGTCAGCAGAAAATCTAATCATATTTGCAAAACCAAGCTGGTCAATTGTAAGAGTAAAATCATCGCCACCATTCACTTGGTCTATGTGAATATGATTGTCGTCAGAAGCTCCAGCAAATACTGAACTACAAAAACTAATTAGACTGATTAATAATAATTTGTGAATCATCTCCATCTCCTATGAGGATTACACCCTCATATCCTTCTACTATTGTTTGGAAATATACATTTGAATTACTATCAAATGCAATTTCAATAACTCCATTTACATCTCTAAAGAAGATTAATTTCTCATCTTCAATAAACACATTGTATTGTGAGTCTTTGTTTAATCCTATTGTTGCACCATCAACTCTAAAAGTCCCAACACTACCAGTACCACCACCTTCTGATGATGCACCCCTTACTTTCCTATCTAATGCCTCTATGACATCTAGTACATCAACTAATAGATTTACATTTAGTGCATCTATATCTAATGCAGAATACTCTAAGTCTTCCTCTGTTTCTTTAAGTTCATCTGTTTCTAAATCGTTGAACTCTAAGTAATCTACATCAAGTATGCCTTGGTCTTTATCTAGGTCATCTGCAGCTTGTTCTTGTATTGCAACCTTGACCTCTTGTGGTGGATTAACGATAAACATATTGTTAATCATACTAGGTGTGATGTTTTGAATCGTTACTGCAACTGTTGGTGGAGCCTCTAAAGACGATACCATAGTTGCTTGGTAAGGTTGATTCAGTATTCTTTCTCCACCTTCATTTGTTACCACTATTTCTCCAGATGCATTTCCATCATCATCTGGTAGCAAAACTACAAGTGACCTACCAAGCTCGTCAATTGTAGTTGTAAAATCTGTCCCATTTATCGCAATCTGTGCTGTAGGTGTGGATACCTGTATGTTTGCTTTCTTTATTTTATTACCCTTGCCCGAAGCAAATCTAGCCGTTCCTTGTGCCATTCTAATTGCCATCTTAGACTTACTTGGGTCTGGGTCATAATAAACTTCATCAATGTACACTCTAGTATGTTCTGTTAATGCAAGTTCTTCTTCATCTAAGAACTCAATTAACATACGACCATTTACTGTTCGTGCTTCATCATATAAAACAATGTCTGAACCGACATCATTAGGTATGGTTTCATTGTTCCTTACAATTCCACCTACACCTGTAGATTCGACTATATCTCCTATGGAGTCAGCATAAACCGACCCCATAAGAGTAAATAGACTAACTGTCGTTAGCAGAATCTTTCTGATTAATAGTAATTGTTGCATTATCAGAATCTATATCCATGATGATTGTAGAATTTGGTGTTGCACATGTATTACCAGCACCAGATACACATGTACCAGATACTTGGTTAATATCAATGTCTCCACCATCACCTGTATAATCTACAGTCTGAGTATGAGCACCATCTTTCTGCAATACATTTAGGTTGTTACTGTCACCAGTAATTTCCCAATTAAATGTATTATCATCCGATTCAAAGTCTAAATCAAAGACATTTGAACTACCTAAAATCGTCATATCTAAGTCTAGTCGCTCCGCACTAAACTGATAACCTTGGTCTAAATCCCATGTATTACTGTCACCTGTGACTGTAATATCATAAACAGAATCGTCAGCAGACCCTTGATAACCTATATTCCAATCTAGGATATTTGAATCACCTGTAAATGACAAATCAAAATCTGATGTGTCGGCAATCAAAGGCCCGAATATCTTGTTAGAGTTACCAATTTGGTCAATATCAATTGTAAGCGTAGTACCTGTGATAACCATTTTTGCGTCTGAAGCAGCGTTGTTGGCAACTTTGTTACCAAAACCTACTTGGTCAATGAGCAATGTAAGTGTATCACCTTCTTGGTCTATTCTTATTTCATTATCATCAGTCGCTTGTGCGAAAAAAGAAATAGTCGACAAAAATCCTATTAAAGATAAACTTATAAGTTTTTTATTCATTTTCGTTAAGCTCCTCGAAAGGTTTATCATCATTACCAGTGATGTCTGAAACTTCATCGTACCAATCATGTAGTTCGTTTACATCTCCCACTTGGTGTGGATGTCTATGTCCTTCCTCGATTATCCAAAAACCCCTATCATGTCCTTGGTATATTAATTCCAACACTCCTGCCTCAATAGCACTTCGTGTTGCGTATGTCACTGACTCATTATTTCCCACGCCGTCCTCAATCTCTACGAGTTGAGTTCCTTCTTCGATGAATCTAAATACATCGCCACCAGAACCATACGAAAGGATAGTCTTTCGTGATTGGACATTTAATAATACTTCACCTGTTAGAACTGAAACCGCCCTAATAGAAACTGTAACAGCATCTTGACGATACTGCTTACTATATCCAATACCAAGTGTTCGTGCGCCTCGACCACCTGTTTTAAGATTAGTATCATAACCAATAATACCACCTTCTATAATCATTCCAGCGAATAGAAGTGGTGCAATACCTTTTGCTTCTTCGTCCTTTGCATCTGCCCACTCTTGTCGTGCAGAACGAATAATCTGTCTTTCTCTTACTAAGTGGTCTAAACCATTTCGTTCAACCACTCTAAACCATGTACCACCACCAGCACTCTTTAATGCATCTATTAACATTGCACTTGACCCTTGAGTCACTGCTGTGGAGAATGATGCATATGCATCTATTTGTTTTCTTTGTCCAGTTAAATCTTGGAATTTGTAAACTGCAACTATTGGTTTTTCTTTTGCTGGTGGTAAATTTAATAAATCAATGTATGCAGGCAATCTTACTGCTGTAGGACTTTCCACACATATGTACTTCCTAGTCCATGCCTTTGCAACACCTGTTACTAAATCTTTTTTATAACCATCACCATACTTCCCAGTTTCGTATGCACAATCCGCTGGACTTTCTGACCACTTAGGAAATGATGCACAACCTGTGAGTATCGATAGGGTTAATATGAGCAACCATTTCATTAACCGCCCCCATCACCAGAACCATCACCTGTACCATCATCACCGAAATAACCTGTACCTATTGGTATTTCAATAACTGTGGTAGACCCTTCTTGGTCTATAATAGTCATTCTGATAAATTCTGTTCCATCTTCGTTTGTAATAACTTCATATGTAACTGTTGAACCTTCTAAAACAAATGACCCAAATCTTACTGGGTTATCATTTGAAAACATAGATTCTACTAGCTGTTTTGCCATTTGAGCATAAATTCTGCTCTCAAGGTTTCTAATAAATTTTGCAAGCGTTGTGTTATCTGCTTCTCTTTCTGCAGCTTTTCTTGCAGCTTCCAATGCATCTTCTATTTGTTTCTTACGCGTGAACTCTTGGTTTTCAATTGTAAGATAATGGGCTCCAGTTCCTATTCCACTGAAGCTTGGATTCTTAAACTTATGTTTAATTTCGTCTGCATTTGCATTTGGTGTTAATCCAATTATTCCAATAAGAAAAACAAATACTAATACAAGTAGTTCTAAACTATTTTTTATTCTTCTTTCTTCCTTCATCTTTTCCTTTTTCCTCTTCTAAGAACTTTTGACGCTCACGATACTCTAAAACTACATTAATTTTTTGCTGTAATCTTATCATATCTTGGTCTAACATTCTTAGCTGGTCAGTTAGTTTGATTGAACTTGCAAACATCCGACCTAGTGCTGGTTTTATTTCAACAGTTACAAATTTCCATGTAAAATAAATGAAATATCCCATTCCCAGTGCCATTGCAACTGGAAATCCGAACTCGGCTATTATCTTGGCAATCCCTTCCATCAATCTCGTCTTGCATCGATTTTTCCATCCTCTACAAAGTTTTCAGCTCTTGCAACCCTATCAATAGGTGGAGTTAACTCCAATGCACTACTGACCATTAAATCGATTTTTAGTATGTCGTTATTCATGACTGATGCACGAGTTTCCAACATGTTAATAATATTTTCAGTACTTTTTATCTGTCCAATAACAGAATCGAAGATATACTTCATACTTAAAAATATGAAGAATGCCATAACAACTGCACCAAATATAGGTACACCCACTTCACTCATAAAATCTAATAAAGACATAATCTCTCCTGTTCGTAAGTATTTATAATAGGAGAGGTCTTAAAATGGTAATATTGACAAATTAAAACGACATGGACACACCACACCCACATGATGCAGTAACATTTGGATTATTAAATGTGAACTCTTCGTTAATTCCCTTTTTTTCATAATCTAGAACTAGATTATTAAGATATGGTCTAGACATACTATCTATATGAATAGTAAATTTACCAAAGTCTAGTATTTGGTCTGAGGGTTCATTGGTGGAGTTGTAGTCAAATATGTATTCATATCCACCACAACCACCACCAGTGATTCCTAGTCTAATCTCAGAGACACCTTTATCTTCTGTCCTTTCTAACAATTGTAAAATTGCAGAATCAGTCAGTTCGATATTAACTGTCGGCTTTGAGTATACGATAGGCTCCATAAGCAAGTCCTGCCCAAGCCAACCATTTGACCACTGGGCCAAGTATAAGTACTCCGAGAGAGATTCCAACTATAACAGTACCATCTAAAGATGATAACTCCCCTAGTCTTCCTTTCATGTATTCTTTAATCAATTGAATTTTCATAAAGTTAATACTCCTCTATTTAAACTCAGATACATTACCAGCTTCGTCCCTAGTTATAATATTAACTAGTCCCAAATTTTTTCGTCTAATCAACTCGTTCTTTACTTTTTGTCTGAGTTTTGGTTTCGTGTTATCATTATTATAACATTCTAACAACTCTTTTAATGATTGAGTTTTCATATAGTGATGGATTACTTTTTTGGTTTGAGAACCTCTAGTAAATTGTACATGACTATCTTTATATTTCACTGGCATAGTATGTGTATTTATAACAATCACAATCTATATAACTAAATTGTCACAAAACTATGACAAATGTGACAGTTTTGTGACATAAATACCCCTATGATAAATAAAATGAAACAAAAATTTGAGGACTTTCATAGACTTATGAAGTCTGGTAGGATAAATAAAGTAATAAAACTCTCTATTTCTTAGAGTTAACCTTCTTATACAAATCATCTAAATCCTCTTCCAAAGCTGTAATACGCTCTGCAAGAAGAGGATGTTTTTCAAACCATTTTTCTTCTTGTTTGATTATGTCAAGGCCAATTTTATCTTCCAAGTACATATCCAGTTCTAGAATTTTAGGATGATTCTTAACATATGGAATTTTCAGAAGGACTCTGAATACTGTCATTAGTATTTGAAACATTACTTGTTAACTACTCCAATGTTGTATTTTGGTATAAGTTCCCACTCACCTTTCTCTTTGTAAGGTAGAACTTTAATTTGAGACATTGGTGCAATTGGGTCTTTGTGATTACTAGATAACACTTTAAGCAATCCCCATTCTTCTAATAGGTTTGCAATAGCATTTCTTCTTCCGATATCTGAGTCGATAAGAGAACTATCTTTACCATCTAGTAAGAATAGCTCTTTAAAGTGAACAAGGTAGTATTTACCTCGTTTATGTAATATGTGGCAAGATTGGTAAAGTATCTTTTCTTTTCTGGATGCAACACCGATTCGTGTTAGTGTTTCTTTGATTTTTAGAAAATCATCCTGTTCTTTTAACTCTACCTCTACCATGTTGGAGAGGTCATAGTCCATTACTGTCTCCCACCTGTTTTCATTCTCTCTTTCATTTTCTTTATTTCCTTTGCAGTAAGAATGTTGTAGTATTCCTCTGCTTTGGTCATTGAACAATCATAATATTTTGCAATGACTTTCATGTCTTCCAATACTCTTGGTTTACTCCATTTAGCAAACCTTTTTCTTTTTCTTAAAGTATTTAGGAAATAATGAAATTGAAGAGCCGAATCTAGATGAGATTTGGAGTTCATTTCGTTTACATACATTATACAATCTTGATGATATGATAATGATTTGTTAGTGAGATATGGAGAATATGATTTATTTGCAACATCATCTACCATGATATCTTTCTTGGTAAAGGTTACTGCATTTACGAAATCAAAGGGATTCATATATTTTATTCTCCAAAGTTTTACTATCTTCTTGATTATTATTTTCTACTATATCTATTTTACCAAATAGATTCATATTCGTCAAGATATTATTTATCTGGCTTCTTCTTCCTTTCAACCAGACCTCTGATTGGGTATCTCCTCTTTGTTTGTGTCTTTGGTGTTCTATATCAGAATCACAAGTGAGAACATAAACAGTTGCATCATAGTTATCAACCAACCATTCAATGTCTTGTCCTCTAAAATATCTATCCCCTTCAATTAGAATGTGTTTATATTTGGGTTGAACCATAGTTATAAACTCTCTAAACTGTGGTATAGAACCATGGGATAGTTTATCAGTACCACCAAAAGTTTCTCCTTCTGGATACTGTCCAAGAACTAATATGTCATCATGTTCTTGACACTTAAAAAGTTTCATAGGTTCTATTAGTTTTGGTTTAGGTAAATGAGAAAGCAACCCTCTCATGAGGGTTGACTTTCCACTACATGGTATTCCACCAATTAAAGTTATCATATTAACCTTGAGAGTTTTTCCACTCTCTATAGTTAAAACCACCAGCTAATGGGCCAGTTTGAGACTTAATCCCATGATGTAGGTTAAACAAATTGGTTTGACTTAAAATACCCTTTTCTCTTTGATTACCATCTTCATCAATTGATTTGTCTTGAGGAAGAAATCCACCCCAAACAAATACGCTATCATACTTCCAATCAACATCCCAATTACCATAGGCCTTGGTTGGATTTGCCATGGACATGGCCATATCTCCCAGTCTTGTTTCACATTCTTTGAGAAAGAACTCATAATGCTCTTTACAAGCTAGTCTGTCTGACACAAGAGTTTCAGAAGTTGGATTTTGAACATAACCAAACAACCATATTGGTTTTCTGTATTTTCGGAAATACTTTGCACCATCCCACATAATCCTATGAAGACTATTTGTAGATTCAAATGCATATCCTATATCCATAGTTGGATTATCATCTGATTGTAATCCTTTATCACCAGCCCATGGCATACCCAGACTATGTAATAACTTATTTGCACTTGTTCCATCTAATGAAACTAAAGATTTAGTTTTTCCTCTTTGTAATCTAAACTTATAAAGAAGACAACCTTTCTTAACCCTTCTACCAATTTCGACATCATTGTCATCTAAAACTGGAACATAGTCTGCAACTTCTTCTTTAGTTTTTTGCATTACACCATCTTCATTTTTAACTATTTCAGTTAAAAATTTTACGATTGCTTTATCATCTTCTGGTGCAACATCTGTTGTATCAAACCACTCAACAGCACCTTTGACATAATCAACATCTTTGTTCTTTGCGCCAGGCAAATGATTATTGTTATCTTGATACTTGTAAAGTATATTTTCAGTTATATTAGAAGATGGTTCATATACATCAACAATGATATATCTCCAACCTAATCTATCTCTTACAGTTGTAAGTCTGTTAAATCCTCTACGAAGTACATACTTTCCTTTGACACTTTTTGAAGGTTCAACTGATAATGGTCTTTGGTCATGTAACCAACCATTGTATCTAAAAGAAGGCGTTAAATCATTTACATTTGAAATGACATTAATTTGCTCTCTAGGTTGATAAGATTCATCGTCAGTTCCTTCTTTAATCTCAATAATATTATCAACTAAAGTGACGATTCTCTTTACAAAGGTTTGTCCTTGATTATTAAGGACAGGTGGACATAATTTTTTTGAAAGAGATATGTCGAAGTCTCTTTTTAAACCTGCGAATGCAGATTGTTTTAAAGCTAAATTGCTCATATTTTACTCCTATTGGGACACAATCCCAATGATTATTGTAATTAACAAGACAACCACGAGTTGTCTTACCATAGTATTTAGGAAAGAAAAGATTCTAAACTTCCCTTTTCTTCATACTTACTTGCATGTGGCCCAATAGGTTTTTCTGATTTACCAGCTTGTCCTTTAGTTGCAACATGTTCATCACAATATGCAACACATGACAATCTAATACCATCACCTGTTATTGGAGTTACCCCATGCAATTCATTTGAGTCTGCAATTAAAACATCACCATCGTCAGCTTCAATTGCAATCCCATATCTTGGGAAACATAGATATGCACCCCCAAAATTTCCGATTCGAAAAACACACATTGTGGTTAATCCGAATTCTAAATCTTTACCATCAACATGAGCAGACATCTTTGCTGTCCCCTCACTTGAGTATTTGTTTGCAGATAAAGCTGTAATTGGAGCTCCACCTATATGATATTTCTCTTCAATACATTCATCTGCAAAGTTTCTTTGTAGTTTCCATACTTCTGGAACACCTTTCTTTAATGCTTTCTCATTTTGTACTGCAATGTTTTTTAGTATTTCGTACTTAGGTTGGTTTGATTTCTTTTCCATCCAACCACTTGCACCAATCATTCCAGTGAACCTACCTCTCTTATATCCTATCAATACAGAATGTATTGCATTTGCAGATGCAATCCTATTAAACTCACCATTCTTTTTAAGTGGATAATATGAGTTTGGTGTTCTTAGTACATAATCTTTACCTTCTACCAATCCTTGTTTTTTCATTTCTTCGTGGTCGATAGGCCCAGCTGCATTTGCTCTCATTGTAGATACATCATCTATAGAGTATAAAGTGTCTTTTACTTGTTGGTAAGTGTCACCTTTGTAAGCATTCTTTACAATACATGCAAGAATAGGTTTATCAAACAATGAACCACTTGGTTTATATACTTTTATGATATCATCTTCTACTCCAATAGAAGATACAACAGTATCGTAAGAGG
>Ga0066849_10000058_pt1 | contig 35639 bp, 57 predicted proteins | sample ETNtaG_9_FD_65492 | JGI IMG/M metagenome (GOLD analysis project Ga0066849, IMG submission 65492) | Marine microbial and viral communities from oxygen minimum zone, Eastern Pacific Ocean - ETNP201406SV69 | ecosystem: Environmental > Aquatic > Marine > Oceanic | place: Pacific Ocean: Eastern... | reverse complement strand
CAACTCGTATTTCAATAGTAGAATTTTCTTTATCAATACTATAAATTGTCCCAGACACACCAGTACTTGTAATTGATGACCCTACAGTTAATCTGTAATCTGGTTGATCATCTGGTATATAAAGTTCTACTTTATTAGTAGATGCATGTAATCTTAATGGACTATTAAATTGAGTTCGTTCGACAGTAATTTGATCTGAACCATAATCAATCGAAACAATTTTTAAAATTTCATCATTAATTTTTAAATAATCATTTTCTCTATAACCATTAGAGTTATCTACGTTAATGGTTGTTTGGTTGAAAGCAACATCAACAACTAAAGTAGATTCAATAACAGGAGCGATGTATTTTACTGTCTGATAATTAGATACTCTTACATTAAAAGTTTTTGATAATGATATTGCTTGCTTATCTAATGTTAATGTAACAATATCATTATCTGATAATAAATGTGGTGTTGAAGTTTCTACAGTTACATCATATGTAATACCCGCCTTATGTAAATATGGAGCACTAAACTCAACTGGCCAAGGACTATCAGGAATTCCGTTAGTTGTCGTTAATTGTGGGTGACTAAATTCAGGAGAAACTTGATATGATACTGTAGTTACATCCTGACCTTTAATTGAGTCAACTCTACCAAATGCTCTAGAACCTTCGGTATCATCATTATCAAGATACAAGTAATCTGAGGTTTTAAATATTGCTTGACTTTCTTTTACAATAAAAGAATCAACAACTCCCCTTTCCACATTAGATACTGATAAAATAGCATCAAAACCTTTACTTGGTGTGGAAGAACTTCTAATTCTTCTTGCTGCTTTATTTAAATTATCTTCATTCTGTTGATTAAATTCAATATTAAAATTATTTTCTGCAGGCACAGAATAATATGTTTGTCCTACAATATATGGATAAATACCACCACCAAAACTATCTACTGTAAGAAAGTAACAATATCTTCCCTCAGGATATTCTGGAGTAATGCAAAAACGACCATTATTAATATCAAGACTTCCTGTTCCCTGAATAAACTCATAGTCATCAATAAAAGAACCTAATGGATATGTTACTACGCTAGGTCTAGTAGCAGCTACCGTGGTTTTTAATAAATAAGAACTAGTTTGCCTAGAAATACCATTGGCAGGAACTGTTGCAGTAAGATATCCATAAGGACCATAAATGGGATTACCATCATATGCCCATCCTAAAATAGGAGAATGAACAAATCCAGATATTTTTTCATTATAATTAGCATTTACACCCTGAACGTTATCAGATAATGAATGTCTAAGAATTCTTGGATTTGATGGATATGCATACTGAAGATTATATGCAACATTTCTACTTGGATACAGATAACCATTACCAGTATCAGATTTAATTGTCTGAGCAGGTGCCCAGTTGCCATTTCCGTCAATAGAATTTCTTGTCTTGAATACTCTATCAAAAGACCATTTCTTAACAATAGCATTAGCAACAACACCACTACCTTTGGAAATAATATTTACAACAATAGTATCTTTATCGCTATAATCAACACCACCATTAAGTATAACGACACCAGTCAATTGATTATTAGTTATTTCAGCAATAGCAAAAGCACCTGTGCCTTTACCAGTAGTGTCAATAATTTCTACATTAGGTATAGCAACATAATCCTGACCAGGATTAGTTACTGCAATTGACTTAATAGAACCATTAACGATATCTAGATCATTAACAATTGTTGCAGTGGCATCAAAACCATATGTAACTTCTAATGATTGATCTTGAGTATATCCATTACCACCATCATCAACTGATATGGAAAATACCTTTCCGTCTGTAATATTTGCATTAAATGTGGCACCTGCCCCAGTAGCATTTGGTATTCTGAATATTGGTTGAATGTTGGTCTCAAAACCAAATCCTTTTTGAATAATTTCTACCTTTTCAATATTTCCATATGGAACATCTTCATAATCTTGAGAACTAAATGCTTCTACACCATTATTAAACAAACCAACTGCTTTATTACCAGTATATTGAATTTGAGTATTTTTTTCAGTTGAAAGTGGAATTAACTTTAAAAGATTTTGATTGTTAACATTAAATCCAGTTCCGATAAATGATCCAATCGGATGACCAGGAAGTCCTGAAGAAATAATATAAGCATAATTATCATCTTTGTAAATATTCGATACCTCAGTGGTGATACTGTTAACATTAGCATCTATCTGAATATCAGAACTACTTGAAAGAGTTCCCGTTTCATTTTTGATCCATGTTGTAAATTGTGGTCTAAAATCAATATCTCCATCAGGTGATAACTCTACTTTTTCAAATTCCTCAAAGTAAGCACCACCATCATCTATAGTAACACTAGAAGAAACACCAAGTAACCTCATAGATACTTTATTTGATTCAAGTTCTATACCACCACTATATCCATAAAGAAATTCAGTAGTTTTAACATCACTTAAATCTGCATGATTAACAGCAACAGTATTATAAGTTCCTCTACCACAATCAATAAATTGATTGAACGTTTTATATCGGTAGGTAATAACTTCATCATCAATTTGGATAATTCCATTTAACGGAGGAAATCCAATTGTACTATCAACTGTAATTACAGAATCTGTAGATGCTAAAACTCCTCTGAGAATTGTTTCTTTAGGAATTTCAAAAAATTGTTGACTAAGAACATTTAATCTACACTCATAAACATTCTTATTAGCAGAAGCATAATTTGAAATATTATTGATTAAAATTTGATCAATAATAGCACTAACTGTTACAGATCCAGTAGCATTAGTTTGAAATAATTCATTTCCAACAAGATCATATGGATTTCCTTGAATTGCCTCTACTTTAATAATGTCATCTACAGTAAAATCTGAATATGAAGACTTGATTACATAATCTTTTGGATATTTTACTGTGATTTCTTCATCAAATAGAGCTCTGAATAAAAATTCAATGGAAATATCAGTTCCCTTATAATTATAGAAATCTTTAATATTTCTAATTAAAGTATCTTTATCGATACTAGAAGAAATATTCTCGAATGGAAAACCAGCAAGATATTGATGCTCATAATTTCTTAAGATAAGAAATAAGACAAGACTTGATAAATTTGTAGCAATGTCATCAACTTGGTGAGATGCTGCTACAGTGCTCTCTACAGTCGTTGCAGCACCGTTAAAGTTAGTTGTTGCTGTATATCCTCTCTTACAATTTAAAAGCGTTTTAGACGATAAATTAACTGTCTCATAGAGAATAATCTCATCACCTATACTGATTAAACCATTTTCCGAAGGAAGTCCATCAAGACTATCTAAAACAATGGTTTGATCAGTAGTAGAAATTGCTTGCTGCAATTTATAAGTTGTAACAAGATTATATTTTCTTAAATTATCAATATTCTTATAATCAAGGAAATTATTGGTGATATCAAGAAGACCACCGGATAATTCTAATGATTTATAGTATTCCTCAAAGAATTTTACAAATATAGGGAATTCATTGACAACAAACTCTGGTAGTTGCTGATCTACTAGGTCTGAGATAGTTAACTTGTTAAAATTCATTTTATGCTGCTTCTTGGAATACCTGGAGAATGCTATCTTCTATTGAGAGATTTAAATATACTTCTCTCACTGCACTCACATCATCATTAAGGGGGATGGCACTGATAAAAATTTCACTGTCTTCATTACTGCCGCTAATGAATTGAATTGGATTTAAATTCACCTTACCATTAGTAAAATCAACGGATCCTACATTTTCAATTAGAATTTTTTTAGATGCAGTAGCAGAATCAATAGTATATATTCTAATTGCACCATCATCAGTATTTTCCATATACGCATCATCGTTAGGATAATTTACCGTCCTAAATTTAGAACTTGTTATAGTAGTTTTTCCATCACATGATGTTTGGAACGGATTTACATAGCATAGTAAATATTGAGCTGTAGTATTAAGTGCTGGTGTTAATTTTTTGCGTAATACGAAGTCGCTAACATTACCTGTAATTGAACTTTCCGAGGCATCAACAACTGTAGTTATTTTACTTTTTCTAATCACCCCACCAAACTTACTGATACTATTAGTATCTCTATATTGAGTTAAATTTTCAATTACAACATTTCTTATTTGCTCGGATGTTAAATTAGTATCAGTTTGCCTATAATAAATTTTAGAATTTAAAATTACGTCAACAAGTGATGGATCGACAATAATTGGAGTAACAGAAGCAACTGTATACTTCTTAAGTTTACTGATAATATCTCTTTTAGTGGAATTACTTAAAATATCACTATATTTTGGTTTAATAGCAATTTTCACACGTCCATACTCAGGTGGTTCTTCAGTTTCACCACCATATACAATAATATCAGCAATTGATGAGTAAAGTCTTTGAGTAATTACCTTATAATCTTCTAATGTTACTGCTCTATTTTGTGAAGAATAGAATGCGGGGGCATTTTTTCTGATTACTTCAGCATCTTCAATATCATCACCACCTTCAGAACCAACTACAACTGTTGTAGTGATCCCAGTTAAAATTCGGTTTAATTCTTCATCATAAATTTGACCAGAGAAAACAAAATTCTTCAATTTGTTTGCTGATTTACCTGAAGATGCAATATATGAAACTTCAATAACTTGTCCATCAGTAACTTTTTTACCCAATACACCATCACCAAAAATTAATTCATATCTGGAATCATCAGTCTCTTGAACAAAAAATACTTTATCAACTGCAGTTACATCAAGAATATTCTCAACTTTTGTAAAAATTTCAGTTTTAGATGCTGCAGCATTTTCTCTTACTACTACTTTAATAGTTTCAATATCTATATTTTCAGTAGGAATGATAAATTTTTGATTAGCAATTGTATTATCTACAGTATAAGTAGAATTTAAATAAATTCCTTCAATTACCTGCAACTGATCTGATGAAACATTTGAAATATATCCAATATTATTTGTTACTGGAGATACAACATCTTCTAAAATAGAAAATTGATAGGTTTCGTTTCTATTTTCTGGATTTGATGAAACAAAGCAATTTCCTTTCTTGAGGGTAAGAAATGATGGCACTAATCTTTGATCGATAGCAGCAACACTACTAAAATCAACCTTTAACTTAAGGAATGCCTTTGCTGAAGTTGTTGACTTTGGATTATATCCAAGTTGTTTAGCAACTTTTACGATATTATCTCTCAAAGAAGCAGACGCCAAAAAACTCTCATTAACTGCCATCGTAGTGTTGAAGGCAGTATAATAAGTGTTATATGCTAAGAGGTCAACAATAGAAGATAGTGTTGACCCTTCAAAGTCATAATCTGTGAAATCAGTATTTCTCCTTAGATAATCAACTAAGGTAGATTTGATATCAGCGTAATCTAGAGAACTAACTTGTGCGAATGTCATTTATATCTTTGATGATGACGTTAATGTTAACGAAGTGGTGAAAATTTGAGCACCTGTATCAGGAATACTATAAATTACTTGAATGTCATACTCAAATTGATCTTCATTCAAATCCAAAACTACCTCAATCAAGTTAATTCTTGGTTCATATAAAGTAATTAAGGTTTCTACCTCAGTTTTAATAGATCCAGCAGTAGCATAATCAAAAGGTTCAAATAATAAGTCAGGAATTCCACTACCAAAATTAGCATTAAAAAACTTTTCACCTTTCTTATAAGAAAAAAGATTAAGTAGTGACCTCTTAATCGCATTTTCATCCTTCAGAAGGTTTAAATCCTTCCGTAAAGGATTGGTTTTAAATGTGAAACTCAAGTCTTTGTAAGATCTTGATGCTTTTAATGCCATTTGATATGGTTTTTTTCAATTATTTATAGTGGTTTGTCATATTAAAATTTTTGGCAATAAAAAATGATGAAATTACGCCCAAAAGCATAATATCATCATTAGGTGCTTATATAATCTTATAAGTTAGTGTTGAAATCATTCACCAGACTTTTTTTTGTCTGGATGATCTTGCTCAGAGGCTCTTTTGCCTACAACATAACCATAAGACTTTGGTGTAGGTGTTTCCTCACTCATTTTCCTTGTCCTCGATAACGTTTTCTGGCTCCGTTAGAGGAGCTTGCACTATATTTAGTATGTTTACCATTTCCCTGGCGAGTTTTTTTTGGTTTGGTTTCAATATTTTCGTTTGAACCCCACTTTAGGCTTATTGCCATTACTGAATTATTAACTACTCAAATAGTATACCAAAATAAATGAGACCTGTCAAGTTATACAGCAGTCACACTGATAATTTGAATTTGAACTCCACCACTTTCATTACCAGCAGAAGGATTACTAACAATAACTTCTGCTGGACTATAAGAATTAATAGAAGGTTTTGGAAGACCTCCATAATAGGAAGATCCACCTCCACCGCCACCACCAAATTCACCTCCAGCATTATATTCTAAGTCCCAACCGCCACCGCCACCGCCGCCACCGTAGTAACCCATACCGCCTTTGCCGCCACTACCATCAACGCCGTTGCCGCCATGACCTCTACTTAAGAAACCACCGTTGCCTCCCCAAGATCCAGTATATCCATCACTAGCACCAGGATATCCGCCACCACCTCCAGATCCAGATCTATATCCACTAGTGGTTCCACCGCCACCGCCACCAGAAGCATTGAGATTACTTCCAGCATTTCCAGATGGATATCCAGCATTACCACCAGCACCAACCCCACCATATACACCATTTCCCTGGGCACCACCCTGAGCACCAAGCATTATACACTTATTTCCAATATTATTAGTTCCAAAGAAAACTGCAGCATAATCCGAATCGTAATAAAGTCTGTAAATATTTCCACTCGTCATGCGAATTGTTCCCTGAACATATGCACCTGTTCCAGATGGACTTCCACCACGACATTTTACAACTACATCGTAGTCACCATCTAATGGTGATAAAAGAACATTTTCAGTAAGAGTTAGAGTAGAAGATAAAGTACTGATATCACTTGTAGTAGAACTAGTAAGACCGGTCATGACTAATTGATCTTCTAAGAGGAACTTGATTACAGCAAGACCATTTTCACCTGAACCACCATGACCCGTAACATAATCTGGATCAGTTGAATATGGAGCAGGTGTATAGGGGTGAGATCCCTTAGAACCATCACTAGTATTGTAATTAGTAACATTTGCCACAATATATCCTGATCCACCACCACCTCCTCCAGACTGTCCTGTGGTGCCATTACCGCCGCCGCCACCGCCGCCGCCCCAGTATCCTGATCCACCGCCGCCTCCACGGTTACCAGTGTTGTAGGGGAAACCGCCCCCTGCTCCACCACCATTACGACCAGAGGTTGGAACACCATTACCTTGTCCAGGCCCTCCAAGTGTTCCACCACCGCCAGGAGAAAATGTACCATCACCAGCACCACCAACTCTACTAGCACCACCACCAAATCCACCATTACCTGCTTGACCTGTTCCGCCGCCTCCACCAACGTAAACAACGTTGTTACCAAATATCATTTCCGATCTTTGACCACCACGACCAGCACCATATCCAGACATACCTGAAGGAGAACCCAAACCAGTAGCACCAACAAATACAGTAATAGCATTCGTATTTGAATCAGGAATACTTATAGTTCCCATTGCGAATCCACCAGATCCACCTCTAACAGGGAAACCTTCTCCAACACCAGAACCACCAGCACCCCATATTTTAAATGTAAACTCAGAAGCAGAAGATGGTATAGGTATATTTGTCGAACCGGGATTAGTAATTACAAAATCAGTTTCTAACGGTGCTGCTACAAGAGTAATAACTTCTTCGCTATTTTTGTCTGCACAGTATTGGTTACTAAGAACACAACGATAAAATTCATTAGTATTTGCAATAGTCAATGTGGGTGTGGTGTAAGTGGCAGAAATAGCGCCAGCAATATCAGTCCAAATACCAGATATCTTTTTCTGCCACTGAAAAGTTACTGGATCACCATCACCATTCACTACTAATGCTGATACACTAAATGTAATTGTATCACCATCATTAACTAAAGAAGATTCTGGATTTGATGTTATTTCAATATATGTTGGATTAATAACAACTCTTGAATTTTGACTTTCTTCTCCTGCAGTTCCTCTATTCAAATGAGTTTCATTAGCAAATGATCCTGTAGTTCCATTTACAGTGCTAGCAACATACCCAGAACCACCACCGCCTGCTGAAGATCCACTACTTCCTGATGCAGCACCACCACCACCCCAGTATCCACCACCACCTCCAGCACCAGAAGTACCACCAGAAGTAGTTACAGTGACGGTAGTTTGATCTGTAGTTAGTGTAGATGGATATGATCTTCCCTTACCCCAAATAAGTCTTACAGCACCATTACCACCATATCCACCAGGTTTATCAGTAGAACCAACTCCAGCACCACCGCCATAGATACCTCCATTTCCACCACCATCACTTCCACCAGAACCACCACCAGATCCACCAGATCCACCAGAACCACCGTTGAGGTTCAGTCCACCAGCAGCTCCATCAGCACCTTTTCCATAGATACCAACTCCACCTCCTCCAGCAGCGGGAAAAGATATGCCGCCGCCACCGCTGCCGCCACCTCCAGATCCAGCAGTTGGGTAATTGCTGAAGGTTGAATATCCACCTTGACCACCATCACCAGTATATCCACCAGCTCCACCGCCTCCCCAGACACCTATTCCTTGACCACCGTTTCCACCACCATCACCAACAAACCCACCAGCACCACCAAGACCATAACCACCACCACCTTTTACAGTGCTGGTATCGATGAAATAAGAGTCTCCTCCTCCATAGCCTGCAGCACCAACTACTATAGTATAAGTTTGTCCAGGAACTACCATAATATCATTCTTCCATCCAAGTCCTCCACCACCACCTGGAGTTATGCTGTTAGTAGTATTTCCCCAACCATGGCCACCGCCACCAATACAAACAGCAGAAACTCTATAAACACTGTTGGGACACGTCCAATAATGTGTTCCTGGTGAAAGGAAATTAGACTGACCTACTGCATTAACAAATCCACCACCATCACCACCAATTAGTGCAGTACCATCTTGACCATGTTCACCCATTATTTCATACTCAATTGTAATATAAGGAGTGTTGGAAGTTGATGTTTCTAAATCAGAAGTAGCATGATATTCCTGATTATAATATCCGCCACCGCCGCCACCGCCAGCACCAGATTGGTGATTACCAGATTGATTCCATCCTCCACCATATCCACCAAAAGCTCCGCCACCGCCACCACCTGTACCACCATTAGCAGATGTACCATTACCACCACTCCATCCCTGCGTGGAACCTACAGAGATGGAAGTTACAATTATATTTGAAGTAGTGCCGGGTGTTGCAGTATAAAATGTGTTTGCAGCAGCACCGCCGCCTCCACCGCCTCCACCAGCGACTGCTAAAACTGTAGACCCCATACGAATAACTGTAGCAGATCCACCACCGCCTGCTGATGCATCAGTTCCCCAAGTTTCTTGGCCACCAGAAGTAGATCCACCAGGACCACCACTGTAATATCCATATCCTCCATAACCACCAGTATCGTTTCCCTGGCTTCCAGTACCATTACCACCATTACCACCAACTTCAAGTGTTAAAGTTTGGCCACTAACGTTAGTAAGCACACCAGATATTTTCTGACCTTGACCACCCGTTCCACCATTCTGACTGGAGAAACCAGAGCCTCCCTGCATTACTGAAGAATTACCACCATTACCACCCTTAGCACCATGAATAGTATATTTAACCGTAGAAATTCCAGCTGGGATTTCTACCGTATTTGTACTGTTATATGTTTGATTAAATGTTGTCGCTGCAGCAGCTCCTGAAGCAACACCACCAGCGCCACCCGCACTTTGAGTACCACCATCACCACCAGTGATAGACGCATCAAGATCATTTCCATCACCGGCTATTAATCCTCCACCAGCACCACCAGCAATATTGCATCCATAACCAGCAGATGGAGCTTGATCCACAGTAAGTGTTGACGGGAAAGATCTCCCAGGGCCCCAAATAATTCTTACGGCACCCTTTCCAGGAACTCCTCCATATCCACCTGCCGCCCATCCTCCACCTTCATTAGTTCCACCAGATCCGCCACCATAAGCACCACCATCACCACCCTCATGCCATCCTGATTGATCTCCATCTTCACCACCAGATCCACCATATCCACCATCTCCACCTGAACCAGTAGATGGAGCACCAGAACCATTATTACCCTGGCCATAAACGCCTACGCCGCCTCCACCGCCACCTTTACGTTTACCGGCATTTGTACCTGTGTTTGAGTGCCCTGCACCGCCGCCACCTCCACCTCCAGATCCAGCAGATCCAAAAAGTGTGGAAGCATTGCCACCATTGCCGCTATATCCACCAGCACCGCCGCCTCCGCCGCCCCAATTCGTCGCACTGCTTCCAGTACCACCACTACCGCCGCCGTTGCCAACATAACTTCCACCAGTCGCTCCATTCCAACCATTTACACCACCACCACCTTTTACAGTGCTGGTATTGATGAAATAAGAGTCTCCTCCATTCGCACCACCTGCTTGTCCTGGAGAACCTACGACAACCAAATATGTTTGTCCTGGTATTACTGAAATATTATTTTTCCAACCAAGACCGCCGCCGCCACCTCCGGCACCGCCGCCACGACCACCAGCACCAACACAAACAACACAACATGAAATTACACCAGCAGGTACTGTCCAACTATGATATCCAGGAGTATCATATAACTCTTGTCCTTCTGAACTACCAAAAGCTCCACCAGTACCACCACCAGCACCACCTGCAATAGCAAGAGCCTTTGATTGAGATAAGATATTACCTTCAAATATACCAGCATATCCACCGCCTGCTTCAGCAGAACTTCCACTAGTGGAAGATGTGGTAAAACCTTTACCACCATTCAATACCACAAAAACACTTTCAGTTGGTAAAATAGGAACACCTGCTTTTGTGTAACCACCCTTACTAGCACATGCTCCTTGCCCCCATAGGTCAGAAAGAAATCTAGTTCTTCTGCTGTCTAATGAAGTAACTGTGTATGAATTACTGGATGCCGGATCTAGAATTAATGCTCCATCTCGCTCAAGACTCCAAAATTCTGTAGTCTTAGCAATACCATCAATAGTAACTTGATAAATGGGGGGAACTACTCTAAAATCAGCACCATCAACAATCAATGTAACAATAGATGAGGTTATAGTGTTTGCAAGAGGATTAGTTAAGACACATCTATACTGATCACCATTATCCTCATATGTATCCAATACTGACGTAGTAAAAGTTGCAGTATATCTAGCATCTACACCGGTTCCCGAAACATATACCATGACACCATTTGCATCAACAATATCCTCCCAACTATTAGTATTATTTTCTTTTATTTGCCACTGATAATTAATTACATCACTACTAATTGCTGCAACAAGATCTAAAGTAATTGTATTACCAGCAACAGCAGGAGATGTTAATGCAGGTTGTGTTGTAATAGCAATTGCTCTACGAACCTCAATTAAAAATTCACCAGTATATTGAGGAGCGTTTACTACAGTTGCACCATGAGTAATTTCACAACGATATGAATCACCATCATCATTCGCAACACTCATCCCTGCTGGAATTGAATATGTTGTAGAGTTTGCACCAGCAATATCAACCCAACTATTAGTTCCTGAATCTTTGAGCTGCCATTGATATTGCAATAATAAAGGATCTGCTATATTAGTGCCAGCAGTTATTGTTAGAACATAGTCAAGTATTGTTGGTTCCTCTAATTGAATGATAGTATTTTCAGTTGGAGTAACATTATTAATGACTGGTACTAAATCTTCAAGACTAGTGGATCCACCTCCATCACCTCCACTAGGAGGATTTTCAGGATCAGAAATATTAACAGTTGATGGTCCACTACCTGATTGCATCAATGCGATATCAGTTTCAGTTACTACATACCAATCAGCAGGAGATACCTGACGTTCTTTGCCGTCTTTCGGGATATATTGAACATGATTGCTAAATGGTTGTATTCTCATGCCAAGTAAACCGTTTTTGCTCCATGGAGTAAAGGAAACGATCCAGTAATACCTAATGCTAGATCACCAATTCTTAATGCTGCCTTACCTTGAACGAATACTTTAGGTGATCCTACAATAACCCTTGCTATATGTGTTTTACAGCATTTGGGACATGGAACTATTTCTTGATAAGGTATAGTCTTATCACCTATAGTAGCATTTGCCATCTGCATTGAAAAGACCGTAGGAGCTCCTTCACCCTGTATTGGTGTGTTGCAACGATTAATATATACTTTTCCTATCGTACCTGCAGATCTTAATGCCATTATATTCCTATGGTAATGTATCTACTTTAATCTTATATTGCGTAAAATTACTTGTTTCAATTTGTTGATTATATAGGTTTTGTTCTGGTGTTAATTCTTTATCTTCTACTTTCACTACAGTAGGTGATGTGACTTCAATATCAGTTGTGGGGAATGTTTGACCAAGACGTTCATTTTGTTCATCCTGTGATCTTTGTCTTTCATTTAGAATTTCTTCTAAGATCTTAGGCCAATCACCAGTATTATTATTAATTACCTGAGTAATTGTATGAACATCAGTTCCAGTCTGAGTAGCACTACTATATCCCATTCTTTCTAAAATCTTGTCCTGATTATCTGAATTAATAAATCCTGCCCATATTCCAAAACTTATATGAAGTTGCCAATCTACTTCAATCTGAAATGTAAGTGTGGTATCTTCTCGCTGATCAGGAATAAATTTATATAAATTATCGAACTTATCTGGTAATTCGTAAAGACTGTTTACTTCAAACGTTTGAGATGTGTAATCTTTATTTCCATAAGTATTGGGATCTTCATCAAGATATCCGAATTCATTATAGCAAAACACACCACCATTATAAGAACCTTGAATACTTAATGTGTTCCAATCAGGTACAGTAAATGTAGCTGCATCTGTTACTCCATCTGCATCTACACTAGTAATAAACGAAAAAGCAATATTACCTGCAGGTGTTGGATTTTGCACAAAAGCAACCCCACTACCTCTTCCATCTGCTTTAGAAAGCACGTCACGATTAAACCAATCACCTCTCTCATTCTGTGCAATACCATCACCATTAGGACCACCAGTATCCACCCACCTCATCTCGGTAGGAATACGAGCAACATGGATACCCACATATGCGCCGGAAGGTCTAGAACTGCTAGAACCATACCTATAACCTCTAGTATTATAGTTTGAACGGTTATTATACTTGATACCATTTCTTCCTGCTCCAGTCGTTTGTGTTGGGGGTGCTGCAACTTCTGCAGATGTTGACTTAACTTCAAAATTAAAACTATTATATAAATCTACATCAGGTAATATCGGTGATTCTGCACCACTTAGATAATCGTAATTATCTGTAGATCCAGGAAGACCATTATATTTACTATAAACTATGGTGTATGACATTTGGTTTCAAGTTCTGCTACCTTATTATGAAGATAATCTAATGTATCAGTTAATGTTTCATAATCTTCACTTTCAGGGCGTTTATAACGCAACTCTGGGTTGCACAATTGTGATACAACTACTTCAAGATTATTTATGCGCTCAAGCACGTCCTCAAAGTCAAACCATTCTTCATTTGCCATAAACTTCTCCTCGCTTTATAATATCATTGCACCAGTACGTTGCTTCTTTCTTTGTTTTCCATTGTTTTGCTTTATCTAATTCCCCCCAAACCCTATCATTATGATAATACATCCATTCACTGTTAATATAACGTGAAGAATTCTTTTCTCTTACATACCATTTTTTAGCCATAGTACTTTACCTTTATTTCATCTGTAGTTATATTTAACGATTCTACTTCCGGTATAATAGTTTCAATGTAATCCATTGCATCCTCATAATTTTCAAAGATCATTTCCTTATTATCTTTAACCTGTACTCCTACTTTCATACTAATCTCCTATTAATGCTAGACTCAGTATCAAAGTAGAGCACACTAGCGAACGGGTTATTATCAAGAAAATTTCTGACAACAGCGAGACTGAAGTATATCTTTCCAGTGCCACTTTCTCCAGCAATGGCATTAATGCTATTACTACTGAAGCCCCCAAATATACTGCCTGAACACAACCCATTAAAGATACAACTTCCTGTATCAATGGATTCTTCGACAGAACTAATCTCATCTGCCAACTTCGCGAAGTCTTCAATTTGTACTCCTACTTTCATATTAATCCCCTATTACGAAGATGGACAATAGTTTCATTTGCTCCACCAAGTACTTGATCATCATTCATTACTCTTGGAAATGATGCACCATACCCAAACTTCTTAATGAAATCTTCCTTCGTGAAATTACGATCTAACATTAATTCAATATAATTCTCTCCTATTGTTGTTAAAACTTTCTTGATATTAGCACAATAAGGACAATTTTTCTTACTATAAATTGTATATGACATTTTTTACTTAGGGTGAACTACTATTCTACATCAAGTTCATATTGCTCGTCAAGCTTTCGCTGCACACCAAACAATACTTCCTCATACTCACCACTGTCATATTCATCAGCATTTTCTACTGCAATCTCTAATGCGTTTAAAATCACATCCATTTCATGCTCTGATAGATCTATATGAATATTTTCCATAACTACTTCGTTTTATTTTTTTTATATAGTCTTCTTCATACTTAAAGCTCGAGCGTATAAGACTTTCTGAAATATTCCCAAGTATAGATACATTATTGTTATTATGCATATTACTATTATGAAGTTTATTCTTCCTGTATTGGTGGCAATGATACTACTGGTCCCACAACCAGCAGATGCATGGAACCAAAGGAAACGAAATGTATGGGCGGATTTTGGAACTAGCATAGCATTTCCTTTGGTCTTTACTATTATCCTGTGTGGTGGATTACACTATACTTGGCCCGTTAACTATAAGGGAAATGGGGGTAGCAGACGAACTTAATATGATGGAATGGCCACCATATAGTTCTACATACTTTGTGAAGGACATCCCTTCTAGACCCGTGAAAAATATTAAATGGTCAGCATATATTTTATTAGAATCAAATCGATTAACTAAAGTAGAATTTATTTGTGAATCTAATTTAAAACAAGATGCCGAGCAGAGATGTAAGGCACTTTATGGTGTATCTGATGTACGACAATTAAAAAGAGAATGGAATTAAATAATAAAAATCCTCTTAGTCCAGTGAAGCTGGTAAGAGAAACTTACTCTCACTGGTTACAAAAGAATATAACTGAGGTACAGGTACAGTTTAAGAATGAGGAACCTGCATGGATTCCTTATGATACATTACTAGCAGTGCAGGAAGCTAAAAAATGGAATTAAATGCTAAGAATGTTATAGAAGTACTTAATGAACTTCTACCTTATATTGAAGCAGATGGCGGATTCTTAGAGTTTGTTGAGATAGACTACACCGGAGAAGGTGGAGTAGTAAAGGTCAGACTAGGTGGTGCATGTTCTACCTGTGCTATGAGTTCTCAGACTCTTAAGATGGGTATAGAGAGGAAATTGATGATGGAAATACCTGAAGTAAAAGAAGTTGTTCAGGTTCTCTAACACTGTTATGAAACACTCATAATACTAGTTAATAATACCTACTATCAAAATAAATATTAGTGTTGCGTTGGGATTGAAAGATCATGCCCCAGTCACATTATACGGTTCAGTATTTAGACCAAACTAAGCACCATCAAAGTATTGGTGTATATGCAGAAGATGCTTTTCATGCAAGGAATCAAGCAGTACACGACGTACCATATCTTCAGCAGCATCCTAGTTCGATAGATTGTATTCTATCTGCAGGATCGCAATTTTGTACAGTAATTTAGATCATGAAACACGAAATTATGTGGTGGATGAGCCGACTCACCATCATGGGAACTTCACTTTTCCTATCAATGACACTTGCAGCAAAAGCATATGCCATGCAATGAGTAAGGAAGATTGTCTTATAATATTAAAACGCTTCGGTTATTCTGGTAAGAATGCCGAGGCATGTGCAGAAGAGTGGGTTGATAAATTCAACGTCTCTTTTGGTCTCGTGAAATACTATGAAACATATTTTAATAGGTAAGTATTATGATATTACAATTTGCACATTTTATTGCCGGACATACAACCTTCTTAATATTAGGTAGTAGTCTTATGTTGGCACCAATTTACTTTTTCTGTATAGACTCTATCCAAAATACTCATAGATATCAAGGTCATTAAAAAGCCTAGATAGTAGGTGTAAAATGAATCCAATCTTTGATATATTATTTTCTATAACCTGGGTAGTGCTTCTAGTAGGTGCTATTAGACTTATGGCAAATGGATGGAATCTAATGACGACAGAACCCTATAAAAAACAACCAGAAGGCCTTCCTGTCCATCCAGAGATGGCAGATGTTCCTGATGGTGAAGAATTAATGGTTGTTAATTTCGAGAAAGTAAATAAAGAAATAGATCCTTTACATGCATCATTACAGGATCGTATTAATCAACTCCAACAAGATGATAATGAAGACGAGGATGATGATGGTGGAGACATTGTTGCCCTGCGCCGCTAAATAATAGTAATATTTGGTATCCAGAAATTGACGGAACAAAGCATGGAGACCAAGATAGCAGTCTTGGAAGCGAAAGTAGATCACATGATGACTCATACCAAGGAGCTTACAATCAGAGTCCGTGCTAACGAAAAGGTAGTTGCATCCGTTAGTCTTTTGGGAGTTATAGCATGTACCATTATTGGTGCAGGTTATTTTGCACCTAAAGCAGAAGCTACTCCTATAAATAATAGTAATATAGTTAACTTTCCCTATGAAATTGAGTAAACCTTTGGTGCATTTAAGATTGCATCAATGTCAGTTCTTTTACTGGGATCCAAAGATAGATCCTAGAGAACCAGAATATATTGGAGACCTACATGATGGGTCTTTTTTTATGCTATAATATATCTGCCAGTATATACTGGCTGCGGTGATCCCCTTCAAGGTAGGTTCAGGATTAGCGGCGATAGGAACCTACCACATTTTTATGTTAATGGGAATTTATAAGAAATACTGGCATACGCATATGCCATAAACACTCTTATTACCTCCCCGACCCATCTACTTGGGGAAATATTTTTAGTTTGGGGGGTGGAATTTCTTGGAAAATTTTTGGAGGGTTTTTGGAGAGTTTTCTGAGAGTTTTCGGAGGGATAAAAAAATTTTTATATGAATGGAATTCTTTCGGTCTCTTTGGAACCTTTGTAGGTTAGGGTAGTAGTGCGTTTTTCAAATAACCCCCCGAAGGGGGTGATCTGATGTGCTATGATGTCACCTGGTCTAGAGCGTGGCGAATGTCTCGCTCTATGTTCTTAAGAGCCCGGTGATCGCTAGGCGTTTTTGCTGTCGTTACGGTTGCACCGTCAAAGTGCTTCCATATAAGGTGCTTGCCCTTGCTGCGCTTCAGCGTGAACTGGTGGACTTTCATCAGGTCTCGCAACTGGTTTTTAGCCATGGTCGGGATCCTCAAAAGTCGGAAGTTTGCTGATTGCCTCAGCATGCCACAAGCTGGCATTCTGTCCAGCGATGGCATAGGCGGGGCAACCTATCGGATGATCGCTGCTGCCATTGTTCATAGTCCAGACGATCATCCTGGTTTTCAGGTCAGAGCTCATGGAATACATCAGTCGAGCTCCTCCATCATTTCGTTCATCTCGTCGGCGTCGATAGCAGGATCATTCCATGCTACCCCGTCGCCGGTATGGCTAAGATGGTGGCCGATCTCGCCGTCCATCATGCAGCGGACGAATGTCATCCAAGGGTTTTCGTCCCGTGGGTATTTGACGCAGGCAAGCGCCGTCTCGTATAGGAATTCATCGTTCTGAATCCAGAGCGAGGCGTTCCAGGTTTCGTAGTTGGTCCAGCCGTTCATGGGGTCGGGTGCGTTGGTTCTTTTGAATTCTAAAGGAAAGACCGCCTAATGGCGGTCACTGATATTCCAGTTCGTGAACTGGTGGGGTGTGATCCTTCCTGCTCTCACTGCTTGGCGGCATTCGTGCTCAGCGGTTTGCTGTATGAGAATGTCTTGCATGACCTTGGCGAACAAGGGTGAGGGGGAAGCGCTGGTCAAGAATTGACCGTTGTGATGGCGAATTGCTCCGTGCATCATCACTTCCACTGTGCGTGACGGTTAACCCATTGACCGAGCGACCGATCAGGATCAAGAATCAAAGCGAGGATCTTGCGACGGGAAACCCGTGTGCAGCGATACTCGGTCCGACCATAACCGCTGACCGATTTGCCCCATTTTACAGTTGCTGTGCCAGTCAAAGGATTGACCCTAAGACGATGGACTGAACTGGATGGAGCGGTGTCGATTTTGAAGCGCATGGAGTCGATTCGTTTGACTCTTATAGAATACATGAAAAAACCCCCGTGTGGGGGTTTGGTGGTCAGTTCACTGATTGTCCAGTCTCCAGTTGATCGTATCACGGACCCCGATGTCGAAGATCAAGGTCAGGTGGCGGTGGAGTGGATCGCGTGGTGCATCCTCGGAGAGGCGAACCCAGATCCAGTGGACGTGGTTCAGAAGGTGCTCAGAAAACCAGGTCATGTGATGTCCCGTGTTGACTTTCTAATTATACACATGAAAAAACCCCCAGATGGGGGTTGAGTGTGACAGTTCCTGAACTGATCAGAAATCGTAGTATTCTGCGGCAGATGGTCCGGTGATCAAGGTCTCAAGGCGTGAGGTGTCCAGACGACCAGTTTTGAATTGATGCCAGACCAGGTGCCAGTGACCTTTGAATTTGGTGCAACGCAAGAGGCGTGTCCCGTGTGTGAACTATTTGATTATAGCGGCATGCCCCTAGGAATTTGATGCTGATGTGTGACAGTTTACCAATTGACACACAGCACCCATTTCTGTTTGGTATCCCCCAACATAATTGAACTGGGTGAGAAACGTTTCATCAAATAGTTCACATCCTGAATCCTTATATTCTTGGAGAATAAAGGCATAGATTTCATCAGTTAGGGTTTGCATTTTGAGTCAAAGATTGTTAGTTAAGTAAAAAAATTGGGAGATAAACTCCCAACTAATTAGCGAACGATTTGGTAACCATCGAAGAACACATCTTTACCGACAACCTGACGATATGATCCTTTGCCAATATACCAAACAAAATCTTTTTGAAAGATTCCTAGATTGTGAAAGAAACAATCAAGAATGGCATTGAGTCTTGACTTGGTTGTGTTAGTTTTCCAACCACATGATGAAAGTTTTAAATCACCATTGTTGGAGATGGTGGCAATCAGATTGTTATGAAATTTAACATCTGTGTTGCCTTCTGAATCAACTGTGACTGAGGTGTTTGCCTTTGACCAGTCACGACGCTCGACAATTGCTGCCTGCATCTCTGATTCAATCTTGCGCATAGGGTGGTTCCCTTGACTACTCTTATAGTGTGGCATAAAAAACCCCCCATTGGGGGGTTGAGTGGTCAGTTTGACAACTGGATTGATTTGACCTGCTTGAGCATGGTCTGGTAGTATGGTGTTACTACATCAACCAGTTGACGAACGTCCTTGACAAGCATCTCCATTTCATAATGATGGATGTTCCAGCGGTTGGTCCAGTCTGTCTGATATGCCCCTAGGGGGATGATCTCAGCAGATGGTTTCACTGGTTGTGACACTTGCTGCACTGGTGTTGCCTTGATTGCGACTGGTGTCACTTTCTTGGCGGGTGCTTTACGTGCTCCGGTCTTGCGTGATGCAGAGGACTTGCGAGCAGTAGTAGCGGTTGGCATACGTGAGAAACGTGGTGACTCATACATTATAACCACAGGATGCCCCCTTGTTTCAATTTTCGTTACACTATGAAACAAAAAAGACCAGTTTGTGAACTGGACCCAAGTGGCCGCGGCGATTGAATAAAAAAAGAGGGTGCAATAGCACCCCCATTTAATCCAAACGTTAAATTAAACAAACAATCAATTGATATCACTAAGCACTCTCTGAAGTATGTTCTAACTTATTCAACTCAGTTTGAAGATCACAAACTTTATCAAATAATTTGTGAACATCAATGTCAAGAATGTCAGAAAGGTCATCCCAATCATCATGAAATTGAATCAAAGAAGCGATTGCTTCTAGTTCTTCAAAGGTGAAAGTTTCGGACATGACAGGTAGTGGCATAGGAATCTCAACCAACAAATACAGTATAGCATAAAAAAGCACCCTGTGTGGGTGCTTGTGACAGTTTGTGAACTGTCCTACTCTAAGGCTTCCTCTTTGGTGTCCGTGGTAGCATTTTCAATGGTGCTAAACGCTTTCTTATAAGATTCTTTAAGATAATTAATAACGTTGGCGCAGACTGGTTTAGCAGCAATATAACCATTCTTAAGATCTTTTACTAGTTCATCAACTTCAAAGTTATGGATTTGCATTCTGACTTTAAAGTCTTCAATGTAATCAACATAAGTTAAATTAGTTTTTGTTGGACGAACTTTCGCAGGTGGAGTTTCTTCAGTCATTATGATTCTCAATCAGTTGTATATATTTATCATCGGTTAAATTGGCAATTTTGATAGTTTTTAAAAATCCATAAAACTGCCAATTCCTTATAAAGCATTAAAAATGTCGTGAGAAGAAATGTGTACAATCAGGAGATTCAATAATAAAGTAATCATGAGTTAATTCACAATCCCAGACTTCTTGCCAATCAATGTGAGATGTAATAAAGTCAGGAACATCTGATTCTTCACTAAGATAACCTAAGTCATCCATCAATTGTTCAACAAATTGTGCTTCAACACGAATAGATGTAGGCATAGTGCATACATATGCATCTTCCCATTGATCTACTGTTTCTATACCATTTTCAAGAATGTCTTGAAATAGTTCATCATCTATATCAGGGATATCATCCTTGATATACTCAAGCAGTTCAAACTCTTCACGTGATAATTGAGGTTTGGGGACAGTCATGGTTAGTGTTGTTCCTTGAGGGGGGAGAATGGTTCAATTTTTAACATAATAGTTGTAATGTGACTCCAAGATTTTCCATTCTGTGTTAGTAACATAACACCATCCACATTGACTAAGAACCCACTCAACTGACTCCATAAATGTTGGATTATGATGCTTAATAAAGGTTGGTAGTGCAACCAAGCAAGAACCAAAGGGATCAGAAGAGGTTTTCATGGTGTTTTGTGAACTGAAGTTATCCTACAGCATCCCCCTCACCATGCCATGCTATACTGTGCCAGTTCGTGAATTGGTTCCTTGAGGGGGGAGAATGGTTCAATTTCTGTGGAAAAGTAGTTTTCCACAGGTTCTTTACATAAACTCCTGCATGTAGTAGTCTACACTGACCTCATAAAATGCTGCCCGTTGTTCAATAGTAGCAGCGAATTCATCAGCAAGTTGATTTTCTTCTGATGAATTGTTATCACCACAGAAAAGATCTAAAGTTGATTCATGCATGGGTTTAAACTGCAAGTTTGCGAGTCTCGTTAAGGAGTTGACGTTGTGCCTTTTTGATTGCGTGTAAGCAATCATACAATTGATGGATATTAGTGATATCAAGTCCACTATCGGATTTAATATCAATTCTAGTAGCATTTTTCCAGTCGATATTCTTGCGTTTATTGACTGTTGTTGTGTAGTAGTTGCCATCTTGCTCCCAATAAACACACCCTTCACAAACCACGTAGTTGTCGGATTGTTGCTTCATTGTCTTCAAATAAATTAGGTTGGTTGGACATCTAGATAGGTAATCTTAAGTTTCTTATTTTCTTTCTTAAGTTTCTTTACTGCATTTTGTTCATTATTTGCAATAATATATCCTTCTTTACTGTCACCCTCTTCTGTTTCAAAGTAATACTCAAATTTAGTCGAAGACATTTCCTTAGTCTTTAATGTTTACAAATGATAGTTATAATACTATCAATAGGACTAGTCAGACTTGAACTGACAAGGATTAAATCCGACAGATTTTAAGTCTGTTGTGTTTACCAATTTCACCATAGTCCTTAATATTTAAGTAATATTAAACTCTTAATTTATAAAGTTATTAAGAATTCTTAATTATTAAATATTCTGAGTTTTTTAAAAAACCTCAGTTTTTCATATTTCTGAGATTCTTGAAGTTTTACAGAAAGCATAAAAGCATAGAATCTCATCATATTAGATAATAGCATAGAACTGTAGAACTGTCAAGTCTCTCAGAAGCACTTAGAAGGGATTCTAAGGGGCATTCGGAGAGTCTTATAGGGTTTGCTACCTTTGAACCCTCACAGAGTTATTATAATGCCTTCTGGCAGGTTTGTCAAGCATGGAAAAAATTGTGAAGTTTTTATACATCGTCTTGACTTTCGGTAGGATGCACGCTAAGACAGAAGGACTCCCGCACATTTTCTAAGATTCTCTGCTATTTCATCACTTTTCCACCTCTTTTCCACAGGGTTGTGGAAAACTCAACTATATTTTAATTAACATTTAATTCATACATTTAATACTCTCCCATCGCCTTAGAGATTGCAATCAGTTGTTCATGAATTACCTCAACAGTTATACGAACTTCATCATCTTCTCCCATTAATGCCATATGATCGACTTCATCCCATTCTTCTACATTAATGACACCATCAGTATATTGTGGTGTCTGGAATAATGTGCCTTCATCATCAATAGAATAAGCACATCCGTGGTTTTGGCAAGTGAGAACGATCATTTTGGAGTGAGTGTGTGTGAGTTAATTAAGTGATTGACAGTTCAGCAAACTTATGTAATTCATCAATATAACGATCTTCAATCGCTCCATCAACACCTTCGTCAACATATTCAATCGTATTGAACAGTGACCCCCATGACTGTTGCTGTTGGATTGCGGGCTTGAGCAGTTGTGCGAGCATCTTGTGGATTAGCAGCTTTTACTGTTTCGGTGAAAACTTTGCCAGCGGCAAACATTTTAACAATATAAGTCATGATTGCATTACCTTTTCGTAAAGTGAATTGAAAGTTTCTTGATCAACAACATCAACTGATTTTGTAAGATCAACTTGAACAAGGATCTCTTGCAGAAGAATTAACTCTTCATAGATAAGATCCTTGATCGTAAATTTATCTATCATTCTTCAGTTTTTTGAATGAGATCATTAACCCGGCGAGCATCTGCGATCACACCACCTAATGACATACCCATAAGATCTTCTGCCTCAACAATCTGAGTCAGTTGTGAAATAAAGGTTTGTGAATCACTGGTGAATTCATACATGCGAGCAGGATTAGACTGATATGCAATAGTTACGACTGCATCTTCAACCTTGATGAATGCCACTGCACTAGATTGTTCTGTCGTAAGGAGACGAGCGATAGGAGCGTTCACGATCATGATAGTAAAAAATTGTTTTAATAGTGAATAGGGGGGATCTCACCCCATTATTAACATGCCATTGGCACATACTCAGAGCGATCCATTTTCTCGGTATTGTAGTCAGTAACTTCAGCACCGTTAGCAATACGCTCTGCCCACTCATTGCGAGCAGTGAGTGATGTCACAGTGCTATAGGATTTTTGACCATTGGCGCGGAAAGTAACGCGCTTCTGGAAACGCTTAACGACAACACCACCTTCTTCGGTATCAATAAATGCCTCAGGATAGAAGTCAACGATTGTAGTGGAATTTGTGAGTTGCATGTGTAGGGTGTGTTTGTTTGAGACTCTCTTAATATACACGGTTTTGGGGTGCTGTGGGGCAACCCTGTGCCACTTTGTCAACTGTCACAGTGATGGTGGCACATTTACTAAATCATGTGAGTATGAAAACTTGATGTCACCATGCCATCCACGTTGAGTATGAACAGCAGCAAGTTGAAACCCCAATTGGGGCCATGGTTTTGTTGGAGTTGCAACATTGTATATCTCTTTCAATGCAAATCCTGCGTTACGCATATCACGAATTCTACGTTTTGTAGTATAGTGATTGATAGTTGTGAGATACACGATGTTATTAGCAATCTCCATACCATGCGCAAGGAATTTTTGCATCAAACTCCATGGTGGGTTAGTGATGATCCAATCTACTTTATTATTGTAAGTTAGAAAGTCTTTATCCTCGGCAAGTTCACACCACTCATTATTATCACCAGGAAAATTATCATAAAATGCGCCAGTTCCGCGTGATGGATCAAGAATAACACCAGTGGGATTAAAGTGACTGATAATATCTTGTGCCAAATACTCTGGAGTCATGACAATATCTTTGTCAGGAGTATTTTTAGGTGGGCAGAATGCTCTCATTTATTGAACTTACGGGGTGTGGAAACTACAGTGTAATTGATATCTTTCTTTGTGTATTTTACACCAGCGGCAATCAATTTGTCAATGTGAAGTGAACATTGGACACGACGTTGATTCTTACTATCAACCTTTGGATTAAGTTTGAACAATGCATTACTATCTTGTGTCCGTTCTTGAAGCATCTGACGTTGAGACTTGGTGCTCAATTGTGCTTCCTTACCAGAAGGAATGCTCTTCACATAATCAACAAACTTACGTACTTCTTGAATGTCCATCTTACCCCAGAGTGCCTTATTATCGTCTGGAGTGATAAAGAACTCATACTCAGTATGAAATACTTTCTCCTTACCTACCTGAGCATACTGACCAACAATAAGACGATAGTTGGTGTGTGTCATCTTACGGACAACATCTGAACAACAAATAGTATTGTTCTTGGTAGTTTTGATGCTCCCATTGTAGTCAACTACAATACCTTTGGATAAATCAAACTCCGAAGTATATCCATTGGGTTTCAATGCATCATATTCATTCTTCGACATACCAGTGCATTCACGAATCACGCAATCTTCGTATGCATTACCATGTGCTTGAACTTCCATTCATGCATTTGATTGACTACTGTGTAAGTATGTCATAAAAAAAGCACCCTGTCAAGGGTGCTGAACCAGTTCATTAAGTGTCACAGGGGGGCTTGTCAATAAACTCAATCCTGTTCCACCATGTTGGGTAGACTACTAAGTTAGCTAAACCAACTGTTAATGTGAAGTATGTTCCGCCAATAGTATCAACGAAATTAACTACTCCCTCATGTGTAACACCAGGACAATGATATAAAAGTTTCTGTCCCTTGTAAAAAGAATTAATCGTCATAAATTAAGCACTCTGGTTCATCTGGATGTTGATCACAAAATAATTCTAAGCAGTTAGGATCGTGATGATCTCCTGACTCAATCTCTTCTTTATGTTGAGCAGCATACATCTCAAGATCATGTAGTTCTTCTTCAACGTGACGACGTTGTTGAGGTGAAGTTGTAGGATTATTCAAAATATCCTTATCTTTTTCAATATGCGATTCAATGTTTTTCATTCGAGTATTACAGTTTGTTACTATTTATTTTGAGATTTGATCTTTTCCACCATATACTGGGCGAATGCTTCCATTTTAGTTGGATGGATAGCAATTACACCTGAATCTTTAACAGCATTTTGAATGCTTGTGACTTCTTTTCTACTGAGTTTTGGGTCGTTTATTGAAAGGGTCATGTGTATACCTTAATGATTTATCAATAATAACAGGAAATTATCGAAATTATGTGAATTTCAACACTTTATTTAGATTTCTGTTACTAATCGTCACCTTCGTGCTCTGCTAGCATTCTTGAGAGATTGGTGCTGATAACTTCCTTAACTTCTTGCTGATCGAGACTATTCAACCAGTTCCATTTAGGATCGTTATCATCCCATTCAACTTTCATTGTGCCAGTGTCCTCGTCATATTCAACGAGTAGTGAATCATCTTCAGGTTTAGTCATTTTGGTTTGAATGTAAGGTGTGGTTTCATCATAGCATATTCAATGATATAAAATGGACTTTTCGTTATGTTCATATTCGTCATCTTACCCATTCGATGGTTGCCATCTATCAGTGAATATTTCTTTCCATAAGGATTTGGGCAATCTTTACATACTATTCCTGGATATGAGATATCACACTCATCATATCTTAAACCTCTCCGATGTCTACGTGCTAGGTGCCCCCAAGCAATTTCTTCATGATCTATAATTTGAGGTTCAGTTAACAAATAAGCAATTTTATATAGGTATAACTTAGCATTTCTGTTATCTATTCTCCAATCACCATTTGTTCCATAATGTCTAAACTTATTATTTGAACCTCTTCGTCTAAACATATGCTCAAGAGATTTAGCGTCAAGACCTTTATGTATGGTCCTGTTGCTGCTATCAGCATCTTTAACATTAGACATAACTCTTACCTCTAAACTGTTTACGAGTAACCTTCCCATACCATATCAGGCATTTGTGGTGTTGCTTGTCCTCTAACCATGAACATTACAATTATATATCCTAAGAGCCATAACAAATTAACAATCCATGTTTGTCTATAAAAGAACTTACGCACTCCCATAGAAATACGAATAGCACGGGCATCAGAATAAGACTGTGGATCTGAATCAGCAAACCTTCGTATCACCTGCTCTATAATAATAGCAATAACAGTTGCTATTATCAATGGGTAAAACATAAAATTCAAAAAAGATAAAAAGATTAATAATGTTTGCATTATGCTGGATTTGCGGAAGGAGAATAAACAGGTGTCATAATACCACCATCAAAGTCATCATCATTATCATCATCAGAATCACTAAGAAATCCTAATGCCCATAGAAATCCAAAGGCAATAAGGAATGGAATGTATGGAAATAATAATGCCATCTGAAACTCTGACATTGGAACCTTAAAGTTTTGTTACGTTATATTATATAGGTTCTTCTAGGAATTTCAATTTCTTGGTTCTGTTGCTCCAATAGTTGCTTTTCTTCTATCAACTTTATACCTTTCGATGTGTGTATTCATATGATCTTCACACTGAAAGTAGCAATTTCTAGTGCTACCATGAGTATCTTTATATTGAAGATGGTAAGGAAATACCATATGAAATGGACCGTCGCTAACGCGAACGGGCTGAATTACTGGTCCTTTAGGTGTGCGAGGTTTTCTAGTTTTTGTTGCTTCAGTTTTTTTAGGTCGCCCTGGTTTACGTTTATCTGTAACACCAACAGTTTGACCCTTACGATTACGAATTGTCATTCTCCTCTTGTTGTTTGATTCTTTTCCTAACTTTCTTGGCAAATTTCACATCTTCTTTTGTATACCAATCAGGATGTTTTTTTGCTCTTTTAATTATTTTCTTTGCTGCCTTCTTATCATTCATTAAAATTAACCAATAATACACTGCTAAAAAAATATTTAGTAATGCATTTTATTATATCCATATATGTAAAACCATAATTTTCTTGATGCCTTCTATAATAGGACATCCACGATGAGGATATGTGAATGTGGATGGAAATATAAGTGTCTTTCCCGATTCTGGTATGATTACCTGATCTTCAAACTCTGTCTCACCACCTTTAAAGTCATCATTCAAATATGTTATCGATGAAATAACCCTTCTCCAATTAGGATTTTGTGGGTGCTTATATTTACGACTAGCATCATGATGCCAATCATAACGTTGGTGTATATTATACAGACTCAACCTTCCATCAGTAGAATACCCAGAAGATAAAGAATTAGATAATTCAAAGGCAACTCTATCTGATAAAAAGTTTATATACTTACTAACCATTGGAGATGGATCAGGGCAATCGTGTGTAATGTCTAATAGTTCACGATCACCACTCCTATGGACTGGATTTGATTGTTTACCTTTCCAGTCATTAAACATTTCACGATAGTAATCTAATACATCCTTCGACCAGATGTAATCATATAAAATGCACGGATCACTCTTCATCACACCAAGCGAACTCTCCATCGCGTTCAAACTCACAGCAACTATTAGGAGTTCCTGCGTGACGTGCTGCCCAGGCATCACCTCCTCTAAGGCGAACCTCCTGTAAACATGCTTCAAATGGACTCACCTCTTCCTGTGCAATAGCAGGAGAAGCAAGAAAAAATAATAGCATGAAATATTTCATTTAATTCTCCTTGGCACATCAATTTCCCATGAGGGAGAAGTTAATTTAACTATTTTAAACTTCTTCTTATTCTTTTCCATCTCATTTAACCATACATCATTAGCAATTTTTCCATGTTGTTTATCAGATCTATCTAAGTAATCCCAAATAGCTTCATCAATCATTCCAAACATAGTATCAAAAGTAAGAGTTACTCTTAGTTCTGATGCAAGATCTTCTATTTCACCTTCAGACATTTCCTCAGAAAGAAATGATGCTCTTGCTGCAACCAATTCATTGAGGTTCATGCTGATCCAATTATCACGTGAGATTGTCATAACTTAATTCCTTATATAGTGATTCATTTCTCATCCAATACCTCCAAACACATAACCTCAATATCTTTGTCGTTACCATAATCAGTAAACCATTCATTAAACTCTTCAGCTAATGCAACAGCATTTTCTGTGTCTCCTGCTTCCAGAGCAGCACCAATAAGACCATCAATGTCAGAAAGAATGTTTTCTACTTGGTTGAGATCGCTCATAAGAAAAATGTAGATAATGTGGTGGAGTTAACTCCAACGGAAGGTGAGAGAGTCGAACTCCCAAGGACTTTAAGATCTCAACGCTTTTCAAGAGCGGTTCCGTCGCCAATCGGATTGACCTTCCAGTAAAAAGGGGGTCTTTAAGACCCCCAAATTATAGCAGATATCAGAAGGAATACTTCAGACCAACCTTGGTTCCATAACCACGGTCAACATCGCTATCACCTGAACCGACGAAACTGATTTCACCGTATGCTGCCAGAGCATCAGTAACACCAAAGCCTACACCTGCCTTACCAGAAGGAACAGTGTCGCCTTCACCGGAGTCAGGAGCAGTTACTGTAGCACCTGCTTGAACATAGTAAGAAGCGTTATCGCCAATAGCGCCTTCGTAGCCCACGTGCAAATCAGTATTTGTGCCATTATAATCCGATCCCGTGAAACCTGAGTTGGCTTCTACGTTAACGTAGGGACCTGCAAGGGCAGCGCCAGCGAATAGAGGTGCAGCTGCAACAGCTGCGATTGCGGATTTAAACATTTTGTTTTCCTAAGTGTCTCGCAATATTTTTATTGCGGATGATAGAGAGATCGACATTCTCTCGTTGTTATATTTCGTAACACTGTGTGTGCTACGAATATCTATTTATTATAACCCAGTTTTATGAATTTGTCAAGGGTTCGGTATTTACGACAACTTTCTCATGCACACTGGCATCAAGTTTGTCGTAGAGTTCAATGAATGAAGTCCTGGTTTCATCATCAAAACGATTAACACAAACCTCGATGGACTTCATACGCTTGTTAAAGATGGCATAAGCACGGATGATGTGAACCAGACGACGTGTTGAGATTACCTCATCAATACCACCATCTTTAAAGGTCTTACGAATAATATCAGCCCATGAAGCAAGTTTCTCACAAAAATCACGATCTGTCAACCCCAGATTAAATGAAATACCCTCAAGAATACGTTGTTCGATCTTAGGAGTAGGATAATCCTGTTCAAAGGTCAATGCGAAACGCTCAAGGAAAGCTTCATTCAACACATTAGTGCCGATGAAACGTCCATCATCAGAACCTTTACCTTTAGTATTGGCAGTAGCAATCACATTGAAACCTGCTGCTGGTTTCACATAACGTCCAGTTTTCTTTAAGAAGACACCTTTGCCTTCAAGAATTGACTGGAGACACATAATTTTATTGGATGCCAGATCGATTTCATCCAGAAGGAGAATAGCACCACGCTCAAGAGCTTCAATAACAGGACCATTGTGCCAGACAGTATTACCATCAACCAAACGGAAACCGCCCACAAGATCATCTTCATCAGTTTCAATAGTGATATTAATACGAATTAATTCACGACCAAGGGCAGCGCAAGCTTGCTCCACACTGAAAGTTTTACCATTACCTGATAACCCAGTAATAAACACAGGGTAAAAGATGTTAGAAGAAATAATCTTCTTAACATCCGTGAAGTTACCGAAAGGGACGAAGGTATCATCTTTAGCAGGGATAAGATTGTGAGTGTTGGATTCAACTACAGGTAGAGCAGAAGGTGCTTGATATGTTTGCTCAAGTTTTTCTTGAATAGTCAAGCTCCACTTACCATGACCCACCTTATACTGGTCTAAACGTTTCATGATAGTAGGGTAGGAAACGTTAAACGAACCAGCAGCAGCCCGAACAGCATCAGCACCAAATTCATTACCATAACTGGAAGAAATAAATGATGTGAGAGCATTCATGTCAATGTTGATCTTACGTGGCATGTGGTGTGTCTCGGTTGCGAACAATGTAAATATACAGCATTTAAAGGGTCATGGGTGAGACCCTGTGCCAGTTTCAGAAGTGGATCTCCCAACCATCAGGAGATTTAATGGACTTAGCACCATGCTCTGCTGCTAGCAATAGCATACGCTCATTTTCAGATGTTGATGCTTCAGTCGCGACTGAATCTTCAGTCGTAGGAGCAGTAAACACCATGCTTGCTTGCTCGAAAAACTCATTAAGTTTTTTATTACTTTTCTTTTGGGATTCTGCCAACTTAACTTTCTTAGATGCAATAATGCCGGGAAACATTTGTGCAAAAATATCTGCATTCTTTTCGACAGTCTCTACCTCTTCAAGTAAATACTTACTTGCATCATGTCCTACCCTAATAAGTTCCCTACCTTGAACTTCACTTTTTAAAAATGCTTCAAGACCATATGGTGATTTAACATTACGAAAACCCATATTAATGGGGGAATTGCCATTGCGAAAATACATTGCTTTATTGTTCTTATCTGAGATCCACAACGCATAGCAGTTGTAGATTTCACAGAAATTCCTGGTCTCGATCAAATGTTGCAAGTTTGTCATTGTTATAGTGATTTATGTTGACTTTAATATTATAAGCTAAAATGGATAGCGTGTCAAGTCTATTGAAATTTCATGAGACCAAAGAGGCAAAAGAGGAAAGCAATTTTTTGTTGGTAGATTTTTTCTTAAGCGTGGTCCTAAATGCCCTACGAACCTGAGCAATGCTAGCATCATCAGCAACATCAAATGTAGTATCGGTAGATAACACACTGGAACCAAGAATATACAGAGCATCATATCCTATAGGGTTCATCTCAATAGACTTAGACTTACGCCACTGCTTAATAATCTGATCAGGAATGTCATATCCACCACTATGGGAGTTAATATAACGATAGACACGATTAAATTCAGATCCAGTTACAATACGAAAACCAATAAGATTAATCTCAGGGAAACGATGCTGAAGATTTTCCAGCAGAATAGCAGTCAAAGAATTATCATATGATCCACAATAATCCTGAAATGTGCGATAAACATTACCAGTCTTACGATCACGGAGAGAAGAACATCCAGAGACACGACGACTGCCAATACCATTTGGCATATAACTATTTTCAGTGTTATATGTCAGATCGCAACCCTCACCATCAGTAAGAATAACAACATTGACTTTCTGGAGTTTGTTATTATTCTTAAACTGTGGAATGATTTGATGAAGAGCAATGATACTTTCGTTCAAAGGTGTTCCACTAAGACCACACCCATTAGGCGATGAATATAAAACATAATTACGATAAGCATATGCCATACGGAAAAGATGCTTTGCCTGTGTGTCAAACTCCTTAGCATTACTACGTGAACTCAAGAAGTTCAGTAGGAAGAAACGACGGTGAATATTAAACTCACCAATTTTAATATCACATTTAGGTGGCAATTCTGATGCTACCATTTCATCATCAATGATAAAAGGATTCCATTCAAGTGTAAACGCATACACTTCAAATGGGATCTGCACTTTCTTACAGAACCAGCAGAGATTAAGCAATTGCTTAACAGTATCCATAAGTGCTTCTACCATAGATCCAGACCAGTCCAGAATAAAAATCAGACCATGATTCTTACCATCAGGGACGACATTGATCTTCTTAAAGATATCATCACTATACTTGTAAGTATGAAGTTTGCTAGTATCAAGCACACCAGAACGTGCTGTAGAAGTGCGAGCATAAGCATCTGCAGACTTCTTACATTCAAACTCCTTCACAAGGTAGTTTACTTCCTTTTGAGCAGATAATTTATAGTTCTTATACTGAGTATCTACTACTTCAAAGATATCTCCCCAGAGCTTTAAACGTTCAGCACCTTGATTAGACCAAAACTTAGCAATATAATCATTAAGTGCCTTACAATCAACAATAGTATTTTCAAGTTTGATCTTAGGGATTTCTACATAGTCAATATCATTATATAATGATTGATCTGAAGAGAGTTCTTCAGTGCTTTCATCAAAAGAACGCTGAGTTTGTGATACTTGCTCATTAATATTAGGAATGCTACCTCCACACGAAGGAGTGTCAAGTTGAGTGGAATCATTAGATTGATCTTTACATTCATCCTCAGAAGCGTCTGTATCCTCTTTATCTTCTGATATAGGGTTATCATCATCTACACCAATTTGACCCTCCTGTGGTTGCTGTGAGGGGGCAGTAGGATGCTCTTGTTGTTGCTCTTTCAGATAATCTACAATATCCTCACAAATAGCAAGCACTTCTTCAAATGTCTCAGCATCACCGATACGAACGATGAATTGATCTTCAATATTATTTACGAAAGGGATCATAGCGAAAGCACCAACCTTAAAATGAAGGTTAATACGATCAATAAATGACAAACGCTTCATGTCTACATCAAGGATTTCAAAGAAATCATCTTCATTCAGTTCCTGATAACCTTGATAGAAACTACGTGAGAGACCAGGAAACTTACGCTTCATAAGTTTCTCGATACGGGAATCTTCCACCACATTCACAAAGTCTTTAGGAACATTGTTGCGAACAATGGTTGACCAATCGGTATCAGGAGTGTATAATGCATGTCCTACCTCATGCCCCACCAGCATGTCATATACTGTAGCCGATGCCTTGTTCCAAATAGGAAGCGTCAGAACACGACGGTTAGTGTCAAAGGATGCGGTAGGAACATTACGATGCTCGACGATCAGGTTCTCAGTGGCGAGCAGCTTAGCGAGATTGCCCTTGATCTCTTGGTTAATCATGGTTTCGTGCTCTCAATGACATAAGTATAAGGGGTGATCCCATGCATGGGAGTCCACCCTGTGACAGTTTGAGAACTGGTCTACATACATTAAGAATTATTATGGTTATGAAACTTTCCAAAGGAAAAAATTGGTTCCAGATTGACTCAAGAACCAAAAGTTTATATGTTGGTGCTTATCTTCATGATGAAAAAGAAGCAGATGGAAAGTATGGGTTAAAAATGTATTCATTTGTCACCCGCAGATTTAAGTTAGTATTACTTAAAGATCGTAATACTAAACAATGGGATTTTCAGTTTGCTGGAAAGTGGTCTAGCGTAGGAACAAAGGATGAATATATTGATTATGAGATCAAAGTTTGTAAATAAATGCTAAAGCATAATATGGTGGCAGTGTAGGAATAGTGAAGTTCATATTGTGTTGGTGAGTAGTGTCGCTGATTGTAACACCACCACTCTTTGATGATGGATGATTGTGACCTGATCCAGATAGACCCTGCTGACCGCCCATGCCAGTGGTATTAGGGGATGTGTCCGTTGCAGCTCCAAAAGTAACTGCTGCTGAAGCCGCCGGAGATTGGCCAGTAGTTTTCTCTTCATAGTGGTATTGACCATCTTGTTTACTCGATTCTTCATTATCATAATCTCCTTCTCCACTATCAGATAGGAATTTATCCGAATAGGTGTGAGCATGCGCAGGCAAAGCGGCGGTTACATTAGAATGAGTGTGTCCCATTCCATGTTTATGCTGAGGTATTTCCCCTACTTGAAGTGCGTGATCGTCAACAGTAATAGTAATATTATCACTAACTTGAGGAGTAACATTATTATCCCAAGTGAGTTGATTGATACTGTGACTCACTGCGCCTCCAGTGCCAGCGAGCGCGTAAGAAGATCCAGTACCAACGATAAATTTATCTCTTAAATCAGGAATAGTGACTGTACTACCTGATCTACTAGTAGCATCACCACCATGACATAATACCCAACCTTCAGGAGCAGTAGTTCCTGAGAACATTACGATAGTTCCAGTAGGAACAGCATATTTCCCAATCAATCTCTGGAAGTTAACACTTACATCAGTAGTATCAAATGGAGTGTATGGATCAGGTTCATAGTTAATGAAATTACTACCGCCATCTGTGTTGATAGTAATAGAACCCACATTCAATCTAGCACCAGTACCACTGAATTGTTCACTTGAATTTGTAGCATCATAAAGAAGCGCGAACTCACTAGCAGAATTATCCCAACCAATAAAGGCGAGTTTAGAAGATCCCTCATAATACTTAAGTTCAAGACCTCTATCTTTATTATCATCGGATGATAAATCAGCATTGTCAACACCACCACCAAGTGTAATTACAGGATCTTGAATCGTTGTTACTGTTGAATTAACAGTGGTTGTAGTTCCCTGAACTGAGAAATTACCAATAACTTTAAGATCATTATTAACCTGTGTTAATCCAGTTGAAGCAGCAATGTTTAAGTTAGTAGCACCAGTAAACGCATTAATTGTCTGAGTAGCAAAATTAACTGTGTTGGGTGTAGTCATGAAGTTAGCAACTTCTGCCGTCACAGTGGCATTGAATGTCTTGGAACCACTAGTTCCAGTATCATACTTACCAGAGAATTCAACATCACTCTTAATAACAAGATTGTCACTCAAGAGTGTTGTAACAGAAGTTCCTCCCGATGTTCCCGGTCCATTAGCAGCATCAGAAGCAGCAACATTTAATGTTGTTGCACTAGTAGAAAAATTAACTTCAGTAGAAGTAGTGGTATAGTTAAATATAGGAGAAGTAGATGTGAGATCACCACCATTAATTGCTAGATCACCTTGAATAACTCCATCAATACCGACCTCAAGATTATTGTCGAACAGAACATCACCAGTGCCAACATGAAGTGATTCGGTAGGATTATCTTGGTTAATACCAAATTTACCCGTAACTTCATAAGGTTCAATATGAAATCCACCACCAGTGGTATTATATGTCTCTTCAATTGATGTAAGATGACCAACACCAACTAAACCAAGTTGTCTCCAACCACCATTTAAGAAATTACCATTAGAATCAGAACCAACATAAATGTAACCTTCGTGTCTAGTATCTGTGCTAATAGTATTCTTGAAGTAAGCATCTCCAAGGAACACACCCTCAACACCAGGATTAGGTCTTAAATTACTATTAAGTAAGGCAGTCTGCTTAACTGTGGCATTAGAGAATGCTGATGCTAATGCAAGACCTTTAGGGCGATAATTAACATCATGTGTTGTAAATGCTCTATTAACAGCAGTAGGATCTTTTGTTGATACCTGAATACCTTCGTTAAAGAGTGATTCATTATTAAATCCGTTAGCAGTTTGGTTAGCACCACCACCTGTTACTAAT
>Ga0066849_10000052_pt1 | contig 37260 bp, 26 predicted proteins | sample ETNtaG_9_FD_65492 | JGI IMG/M metagenome (GOLD analysis project Ga0066849, IMG submission 65492) | Marine microbial and viral communities from oxygen minimum zone, Eastern Pacific Ocean - ETNP201406SV69 | ecosystem: Environmental > Aquatic > Marine > Oceanic | place: Pacific Ocean: Eastern... | reverse complement strand
ACCATCACTCGCTAACATCAATTGGCCATCGATGATATTGTATCCTTTGACAGATGGTTTGCCGTTTGGATTTTCTGCTGCAAGGAATTCGAGACCTGTTTCTAGAACATGAACCATGGCATAGCCAACGGAGCGCCCCTCTTGAAATTGATGGACAGATTTGAAAGGGAATTTTCTTGGTATAGTCCATGAATTCTCAACTTAAGGTTAAAAGGGGGTCGGCGGAAACGAACAGAGCAGAGCCGGTCAGCCCATCGTTAAATAGGCTCGACGATTCAACAAAGGAAGTGAAAATATGGCGAAAGATGAGAAAACAATGTCGTTACGTGTATCTAAAGCAATTCCATCGGATGTAGGTCATGGAAGGGCTCGTATTTCTGGTGAAAATGATCTTGGGTTAAAACCCGGTGATATCGTCGAAATAAAGGGTGAAAAGCGTTCAACTGCTGCAATTTATTGGCGGAGTAGACCTGAAGATGCTAAAATGGAAATCATTCGCGTTGATGGTATTATTCGTAAAAATGCTGGAGTCAGTCTTGGCGACCGTGTCACTGTTAGCAAAGTCGAAGCCAAAGAATGTACCAAACTCATTCTCTCTCCCGTAATGGCAAATAAACAAAAAGTCAAGTTCGGACCTGGTATCGAAGGTTTTGCTCGAAGAGGTCTTTCCAAGCGACCGGTCGTCCAAGGTGATAGAATCTTCATCCCTGGAATGACTTTGTTTGCTGAAGCCCTACCATTTGCAGTTATTCAAACAACTCCAAAGGGTATTGTCAAGGTCACCAACGACACTGATATTGTCATCAAAGACGAAGCAGTGGACGATGTCGATGTTGGACAATCAGAAGGCATTACCTACGAAGATGTTGGTGGAATCGGGCAGCAATTACAAAAAGTGCGTGAAATGATTGAACTGCCACTTAAACATCCTGAATTATTCCGTCGTCTTGGTATTGACCCGCCTAAGGGAGTTCTTCTTCATGGCCCCCCAGGCACTGGTAAGACGATGATTGCCAAAGCTGTTGCAACAGAAGTGAATGCTCACTTCAAGAGTATTAACGGCCCCGAAATTATCTCCAAGTACTACGGTGAATCGGAAAAGCAACTTCGAGAAATTTTTGATGAAGCCGCTGAAAATGCTCCAGCGATTATCTTTATTGATGAAATTGATTCCATTTGCCCTAAGCGAGAAGATGTAAGTGGGGAAGTAGAACGACGAGTTGTTGCTCAGATGTTAACACTCATGGATGGTATGCAAGGCCGAGACAATGTTGTCGTCATTGGTGCCACCAATCGCCGAGATGCTTTGGACCCTGCGTTACGCCGGCCTGGACGTTTTGATCGGGAAATCGAAATCGGGGTGCCAGACCGTGAAGGTCGCAGTGAAATCATGGACGTCCATACTCGCCAAATGCCAATTTCCGATGATTTTGAAATCAATTGGGTTCTCGACAATACCTATGGGTTTGTCGGGGCAGATTTGGCAGCACTAGTTCGAGAATCCGCAATGAAGGCTCTACGACGTTATCTGCCGGAAATCGATTTGGAAGAGGAAACGATACCTCCTGAAGTTCTCGAAAAGATGGAAGTTAGAATGGATGATTTCCGCGAGGCTATTAAGGACATTGAACCTTCAGCACTTAGAGAAATTTATGTCGAAATTCCAGAAGTAACATGGGATGAAGTCGGCGGCTTAGAAGAAGTCAAAGATAGGCTCAAAGAATCCGTTGAATGGCCACTCACCAAACCAGAGCTCTTTGAACACTTTGGAATCAAACCACCGAGAGGAATTGTTCTATTCGGCGCACCTGGGACTGGGAAAACTCTACTTGCCAAGGCAATTGCCAACGAAGCACAAGCGAATTTTATCAGTATCAAAGGCCCTGAAATGATTTCTAAATGGGTTGGAGAATCTGAACGGGGTATTCGTGAAATTTTCAAGAAAGCGAAACAATCCGCTCCAGCTATTATCTTCTTAGATGAGTTTGAATCAATCGCAAGCATGCGTTCGTCTTCAGGAACCGAGGGTAGCGATGTTGGCAATCGAGTTGTCAACCAGTTGCTAGCGAGCATGGATGGTGTTGAATCTCTTGATGGCGTTATTATTGTGGCAGCAACTAATCGACCCGAAATGATTGACCCCGCACTTCTTCGTAGCGGACGATTTGAGCGTGTACTACATGTCCCTCCTCCAGATGCATCAGCACGGGAAGTCATCTTCAATATTCATAGCCAAGGTATGCCATTGTCGAAATTCTCTCTCAAAGATATCATTGGTGGACTTGACGGATTCACTGGAGCAGACATTGAAGCGGTTTGTCGTGAAGCGGCACTCATCTGTATGCGCGCAAATAAGAAAAAGGTCACTAAGACTCATTTCGAAGAAGCGATTAAGAGAGTCCGCCCAACCGTGAATCCAGAAATGCTTGCTTACTATCAAAAGATGGAAACTTTGCTGACCTCTGGACTCTCCAATATCAAGCGAACCCGTGACACCGGATTCGGAATGGAAACGATGTGAGGACGCCCCTTGAATCGACGCATTGATGTGCTGCATCGATGTGGTAGGTATGTAACTGAGGGATGAAATGAATGGCTGTCTTTGCTCGTGAAATTGTTGGTCGTGAAGTCATCGACTCTCACAGTCAACTCCTTGGCATACTACGAGATATTATCTTTGACAAACAATCTGGTTCAATTTCAGGAATCAGAGTAAAAATCGAAGAAAACCTCGACCCAACTGCACTACCTTGGCAGATGGCTGACGGGTTGATGGAAATCCCTGTTGATGAAGTTGCACGAATTGCCTCAAAAGTTCATTTAAAGCGCTAAAAAGGGATATTTGTGCCCTAAATATTTCCTCCATCGATGAGCATTTACCTCCCACGCAATAACAACCTTCTAAACCCAATGTATCACGTGGCTATGTCGGAACAGTGCTCTAGAAGGTGAACTTATGCTCGACAACATAAATCTCAATTACCGGAGAATCGGTCTTCAAGCCGCATTTTGGCTTGTAATGGTTCTTTTGTTGATGAGTATTTTGCTCAATTTTGTTAATCTTTCCAATACAAACCAACTCTCTGCCTATGATGACGACTGGAATGATATGTCAGCATTCAGACAAGACATCAAAGACATGGGCATTCAAACCAGCTCGTTGGTGAGTAGCCCCCTCTTACTGGCTGATATTGAAGATCCACGAAATACGACCTATATTCTTGCTGGAGTTGAGCGTGACACGCTTTCATTGCCCCAGTTTGACAGCGATGGCTTCATCACAATCGCCGCAGAAGATGGTTACTCTCCCTCAGAAATTGATGCGATTGTGGAATTTGTAGATGCTGGTGGAACTGCCTTGGTCCTTGATGATTATGGCTTTGCTGGAAGTATTGCTCAAGCCTATGGAGTCCGATATACTGGCTACCAACTCTATGACACAACCTATGTCGAAGAACTCGATTACAACTATATTTGGATGTGTATTCAAGCAACCCCATGTGGCATGAATGGAAGCAGTATTGACCCTGAAACCATCTCAGTCCACCAAAGGTGGAGTGGTTTGAATGGAGAAGGGGCACATCCTTGTAGTTTGTTAGACGGCGAAATTATGCCGCTCGAAGATGCTGGCTTGTGCACTCAACATTGGAACAATGGTGAAATTCAATACAATGCGACCTATCAATTATTGCTCAATAACATCACTGCATTGGAACTTATCCCTGGCGTTAACGGTGCCCTCTCAGAAGTATCTATTCGTGCTGTAACAAGTAATGAAGCAACCGTCGATGTAAATGGTGATGGCGAGATTTGGGTGGGCAATGAGATAACATCTGAAACACCCGATTTGTGGGGTCAATTCAATTTGAGCATTGAAGCATGCGCTCGGAAGTCATGCGACCCTAATGATGGTGGACGAATTGTGTTTATGGCCGATGGTTCGGCATTGATTAATGCTATTTATGACTATGAAGGTTTCAATGACCCAAATAATCCATTGTATGGCTCCAACGAATGTGTCACCTCAAATGAAAAGTGTATTCCTGAAAATGATAATCGGAAATGGGCTATGGATTTTATTGCTGAAGCATTGATGTCAACCAATATTGGAGAAGAAGGGCAACCTGCTGAAAACGCAATGGTCATTTTTGATGAATCACGGCATCCACAAAATGCCTTAGTTGCAGATTCTTACAATACTGTTTACTTCCTCTTGGTCTATTTCACCGGTGAAGGATTGGCAATGCTGTTGTTATTCCTTCTCCTCTTTATCGCCTTTGAAGCGGTTCTTATCAAGAAAAGAGATCCTGAGCCTTGGCGTCACGTGTTCAGTATCATCTACTATGGATTTGGAGATGCAAACAGATACACTTACTATGCAAAAACAGACAAAATTCGCCAAGTATTCCTTTCTAAGGTTCGTAACCAAAATGGTTTGAGTCGTGAAGAGTTCCATGCGATGCCAGCTCGGGAACTTGTAACGCTCATCAATGACCCTGTGTTGGCAAAATTTGCAATTGAACCAACAAAATATTCACTTGAACAGACTGTTGCTGTTGTCAAACGAATCAAAGCGTGGGGGCGCACTTGAGGTGATATTATGTGGACGCGTAAGGCATCATTCACTTTCACTGGCGGCATTGCGCTGATTCTTATCGGCATGATGATTGCTAATCTTCAAATGATGATTCTTGGAATTTCATTCATTGCATTTATTGTGGTGAATTCTTGGATTTCCGGACATGGTGATGTAGAAGTTCAACGAACTCTCTCGGCTGATAATCTATACAAAGGCGATGATTTGTATGTCGAATTATTGGTTACGAATCGTTCAAACCGGAATACGCAATTGTTGGAAGTTTACGATAACATCCCACATGAAATGAAACTTCGAAGTGGCCTTAATCAAATGCGCTTGAATCTGCGCCCTGGAGAAAGTGCTCGAATTCGATATGTTCTACGTTGCCCGTTAAGAGGCCACTATTCGATTGGACCGGTATCGCTTCGTTCTCAAAACACATTCAATCTTGGTGTGGATGAAATGTTTGTTGATCATCACAGTGACATCGTCATATTCCCTCAAATCAAAGAAGTAGAAGAAGCATTCCTTCGCTCTAGAACACCGAAAATGTATACTGGGGCTACTACTCTAAGAACCCCTGGACAAGGTTCCGAATTTTATTCACTTCGTGAATATGTTCCTGGTGACCCTTTCAAGAACATTAACTGGAAAGCTTTTGCTCGAACGGGTGAATTGATGGTCAATGAAAAGTGTCGTGATGCGGTAACTGACCTGTATATTCTCTTGGATAGCCGAGATATTGCTAGAATCGGAACTGTTCTGAAAAATCCGCTCGAAATGGGTACTGTATCTGCGGCAAGCCTCGCTGCATTCTTCCTCAAACGACGTGATTCTGTTGCCTTAGCCATCTTTGATGACAACCTTTCCTATCTCCCACCCGATACCGGCGATAAACAATATTTTAAGATCCTAAGTGCACTTGCTGGCGTCTCTCCTAAAGGTACTATGCCACTTCAAGCAGTGACCAATTCATTGAGTGGCCGTTTCAGTCGAGGAAGTCCTGTTTTCATTATTTCTTCGTGTGAAGGTGATGGGACAGTGCCTGCTGCTGTTCGGGATCTTGTTGGGCGTGGCCATGAAGTAACCGTCCTCTCGCCTTCAAGTATTGACTTTGAACGCTTGGTGAGCCGTATTCCTCGTATGTCCTATGAAGTTCTCAAACTTGAACGTCAAAACCGTTTGACAACTTTAGCTGGCTCGGGAGCCATGGTCATCGATTGGATGCCGGACATGGATTTGTCTCAGGCATTGATGCAAGTGAGGGGGTACTAAGATGGCAGATGATGTAGGGCTCCAAGGAGACGTCACCATTAGTGGTGAAATCCACCCACGTACATTGCATTTGAAAATGCTGCGAAAGCAGTGGCAAATCATCACTCTCCAAGTGATTGCTACTATCGCTTTGATAGGCATGTATCTCGAAGTCGTTTCGACCTATGTCGTCGGCTCAATCGACCATACCATGCTTTTTGACACCATCGAGATTCTTATTGGGGACCAATTACCGATTGGCGATTGGATCACTGGGGAAGGAAGAACGGGATTGTCACGTTTCTTTGTGCCATTGGTTCTCGGACTAGCGTTGGGTGGAGGTATGGCTTTACTTGCCTTCCAAACACCGGTTATTCAGCAACGAGTGAAATTAGGTTTCATCATCACACTCATCGTCGTTCTAGTCGGCCAACTCTTACTTTCATGGCTCACAGGAATGTTGTTTAGTTTTGACTTGAGATTGCCAAATTCCAGTGAATTGAGTACTTTGGAATGGCCATTATTGATGATTTTGTCTTTGATGATTCTCTTCCTTTACCTCTTACCGGTCATTATGGGTGTGCGGGGGATTTGGGGGCTTTCTCGTCGCTCAATTGCTTGGGCGATTGGATTTACTCTCCTGTTCCTTGGCATCCATGCAATACTTGCATTCCCTCTAATCAACGGCCAACTTGGAGATTATGGCAATTCTGTGAGTGTTATCGGTGCACAATTTAGTGAACCTACCGTTGGCATATTTGGATTGATGTTGGTGACAAAGGAACAATTCGCCCTCATCATGATTGCTGTTCTCATCATGGTTTTCCAAGAATCAGCGTATGGTGTTATTCGGTATTTGGAATATGCATACCGCCTACCTGAGTCATGTAAGCGTGACCCAGAATATGTTCGACAAATGGATAATGTTCTCAACACCCATCTCAGGCACACTTTTGGTTTCCTTGGCTTGACTGGAATTGCGACAATGGTAGCTCTTGGTTTCCATAGCGTTCTTTTAGATCTTGTCAAAGATTCAACAGGTAGCCAGTGGGCTGGACAGATTTCAGAATCTATTGAACTCTCACTGACATATGGCTTGGTCATTTCTGCTGCGATGTTCTTGAGTATCATGGCACTCCTCAGATTCTTTGTGCCATGGGAGCGTATATGGGGATTCATCTATGCGCGGCGCACACAAGATGAAAGTTCTCAGTCTAAAGAAATCGTAGATATTTGATGAATTAATCCTTGTGCATTGATTGGACAAGGCGCCCAATCATTTCTGCGCATAGAAGTAAAAATAACGGCAACCCACACCAGGCTACAAGCATACCTAATGTCCCATCAATCAATGAGACAACCTTCGGGTGAAGAACATAGATTCCAATCAAGACCAATACTAGAAGGAGACGTTCGATATACAATGGATATCGCCTTCCTTGCAACTCTTCGCGATGCAAAAGGGTGGTTGTTTCAGATGACATCGTATCACACCTTAGAAATCAAGACCGGATAATCGTGCCTCAAGTGCGGCTAATGCAGGGTCAACTGCTTGTTCAGCCGCGGGTTCTTGGCGATGATTCCATGAAGCGTCTAAACGCGCTAATTCCGCTTCTAATTCTGCACGCTCATCGCTTTGATTAAGGGATGCATTGGACGGAGTTGCAACAACTGCCTCTGGAGTAATCAATGCCTCGTTTTCATCGACTGGAACTGGCATGTTTTCCCAACCAGCATCATCAGTTGTTGCTTGCTTTTCAACAGCATCCAATGAAACAGGAACATTTCCGGCAAGTGAAGAACCCATGTCGATTAACATTTCTTCTTCAACCGGCGTTCGTTGTGCATCAGGGATAGTGTTGCGTTCATAGGGCAACAAGCCATCGCGTTGAAACTCCCAAAGCATTCCACGTGGGACACCATCCGCAAGTCCTGATGCATCGAGTTGAGTGATTAATTCTTCCAAAACTCGTGCAGTTTCTTCGAGGGCAATTGCTTCACCAGCATCTCTTTGGTCGGCTTCAAGATAAATGTCATCAAGTGCAACTTGAATCAACTTCCGTGTGGCTTGTGCGATACTCGGCAATGCTTCAGGACGAGTGCAATTATTGAGTAAAGCTTCAACTTCCTGAGGCGGCGCTCCTAGTCGGACTAGTTGCTCCAAAACATTCCTTAGTCGGCGCAACATGGTTATTGAACGGTCGAAGTCTTCGAGTAAATGTTCCAAGTCAATCACAACATGACCGACTGTTTCGCCGAGTTGATGTTCAAGTCTTTGTTGAACAGACCAACGAGCAAGTCCCCTGACTGCACCTGCTGTTTGAGGTACTTGGCGCTCGAGCAAAGTCATAACTTCACTAGAAAGAAGGTGACGGGGTGTTGCAGCAACATGGTCGACTGTCGATTGAATAACTTGTAAACCACGTTCAACTGCTCGGTCTAGAAGAGTTACTGAGTAGCCAAGTGCTCGAGCATTTTCCAGGCGTTCAAGAACTGGCCCAAGTCCATCGAAAGTCGTAGCATCATCGAGTAAGGCCTGAGCCAATGGTTCTTCAGCAAGACGAGCCCGCAGGCGTTCTGCTTCCTGAATGTCTGAAAGTGCATCTTCGTGAGCTTGTGAGAGGGCTTCAGCCCTTTCAACCAGTGAGATGAGTTCGGCTTCGGCATGGCCGCGACGCGCTCCTAAATCGCCGAGTTCCCGTAAGGTTTGACGGCGTTCAGTCATCAATTCACGCATCTCGGCCTGAACTTGTGCTTGGCGAGCTTCATCAGTACTAAGTCTGGTGCGGTCCTCTTCAGAACGACGACGAGAAGCCTTTGCTTCAGCATCAATTGATTCTAATTCGGATGTTTGAGTGTGGATTTTTTCTTCAAGAAGCATTGATTCTGCCTGTACACGGGTATGACGTTCGCGTGTTGCTTCAACTTGCTCTTGAAGGACACGTAGTCGGCGCTCATCGTCTTCGGACTGTTGTCTTATTGTAGATAGGCGTTCACTTCCTGCGAGTAGATCAGCATTCAATTGTGCTTCTTTCAAAGACAATTCTTCAATTGCAGAACGCAATGTTTCACTTGATGAGGCATCGCCAAGTGCCTTAGCAAGTTCAGCAGCACGAACACTTACTTGATGTTCGAGTTCATTGACACGTTTTACTAATCGTTCAGCTCGGTTTTCTGCTTGTTCAGAAGCAGCACGGGATTCAGCCAAGTCAAGTTGCAATGAATCGAGCGAAGAGTTGGATGATTCGACCTTGGTCAAGAACTCTTGTCGAGATTCAGATGCTTCACGTGCAAGAATTTGTGCGGCTTTCTTCCCAGATTGTGCTTCTTCTAGTCGGTTTGCAAGAGCAGCCTTTTCCTTTTCCAAATCATTGATTTTATGCTCAGCAGATTCTAATCTTCGACGCAACCCCGAATCAACGGCCAAGGTTTGAGCGGCCTCACCAGGCAATCCACCACTTACCACTTCAACGGTTTCAGAGAAGGTTGCACTGGAGCGATTCTTCCTCAATTGTTCCATTCCAATTTCAAATCCAAATAAATCGATGAGTTTACTCTTGAGGTTTGCACGTCGACTCTCTGAACGAGTTCGGATGGTGACCAGCAATTCATAGAAATCATCGAGACGGAACTCTTCAACCGTTCCCGAATCACGTGAAACAATCGTGCCTACTGGCAAACGGTGAAGTTTGAGAATTCGAGAGGAATCGGTGAATGTGAGCATGGCTTCTTCCAAGGATTGACCTTCAGGAGCAGATATCCCAACCGGCACACCTCGTGCCAACAATACCGAGACTGCAGTAGATGATTGACCGGATTGAAGATGTCCAGTGACTTCTTCCTTCACACCAGCAGTAAGCATAGAGAGAATGGCATCGGGACCGCCTCGACCTTCACGAAGAACGAATCCCGCCGGCAATGGGCCTCCAGATGCACCTACTGCACCGAGTTCACCTTCGAGAACTGCTGCTGCTGCCGAGATTAATCGAGCATGATTTGTATTGGCTTCAGTCCAAACACCAAGCGAAACATCGCCTGCTTGAGCAAGAAGAAGTGAACCGCCCTCGTGGTGCATGGTCCAATGACTTCCGCTAGTAATGCTGTCATCTTCGACAATACTGATGTTCATTGCTTCAAGGGTGGAATGGATTTCTCGTGCGAGCGTTTCGGCATCGTTCGGCAATTCCCCAACGCTGTCGATGAGCATACCCTGATCAATGGCAATCGCTCCACGAACTGTATCTCGTTCAACCAACGCTCGTAGTACCGCAGATAAGTCACGGGCAAGAAGCCGAACGACTGCATCGCCACGAGCGATTAATCCTTGTCGGTCTGCTGCGTACTCAAACGCTTCCGGTATGACTTGAGCGACGCTGCCAAGGCCTGCTAGAGAATATTCACCTGCAATATATCGACTGTTTTCCTTGGATTCAATTTCTTCCAAACGGAGTCGAGCCTCTTTACCGGCAAGCAGTAATTTGCCTTTACCGGATTCAGAAAGCCAACCAACAATTCGTCCAGCACGGACTAATCGATGTCCAGCAGGCGTTTTCCTACGCCCAATCCATGTACTAATCACGCCGTGGTCAAACGGCTGAATATTACCGCTTCCAACATTGATTTCTTCTTCAATCGGGGTTCCTTCTGGTAGGTTAAACATGGTATCACTCACATTCTGGGGGTTGTCGCAAGAATTCGGCGGTCTCGATCAAGAGCATGTCGCCATCGGGCCAATCGCCCTCCGTCGCCACTCAATACTACGATTCGATTTGGAGCAGTCACATCAATAACCATCCTATTCTTACTTTCAATCCACACTTCATAGACTTGGCCAAGGCCAAGAGAATGTCCAGTTTCCTGGGCTACCTGTATCATTTCCACAGCGTCTTCAAACGGTGGCATGATTCCTTCTTCGCCAACACTTGCCAATAATTGGCCGGTGTCGTCTATTAGCATTGCTTGATTAACACCTTCAAGGCGACATAATCCGGCAAGTACTCGTTGCAGCATGGTTCTCAAATCCCCCGTCTATGCTGTAGCCTTCAAGTAGTTTTGCGCTTTTATCCCCCTAAAGGGGGATTTGAAGACCCAAATTGATTTTCCAACTGGAGATTCAAAATATTTTGCGCGGAGGGGCTCTTGAGAACGGTTTTCCGCGCTTTGGAAATACCATTGTTGGGAGGTGATTTGTTATTATATTCTGTGACATATAATGAAAAAGTTCAATTGGAAAATTAAAAAATCAATTGAAATATCAATCCAAGGAAATACGAAGAGGAATGTATCGAACATCAAACATGCGGTGAACTCAAACCCTAGTGGTGCACGCAAGCATACATGGCGAAGGAGGTGGAACCGGTTTTTTCAGTGCCAACCTGCGATAGCTGTTCAAAACCTTCAATCCTTGAACAAGCCTATTCAGGGCGTATTTTGTGTAGTGAGCACATGGCGAAATCTGTTCGTAAAAAAATCGGAAAAGAACTGCGACAACAGTTGAAACTTCCCCGAGATAAAGAAACCACTATTTTTGTAGCAATTTCAGGTGGAAAGGATTCTGCTGTATTGCTTGACAGTTTAGTTGACCGTCTTGGGCAAAGACCAGATGTGACAATCATTGCAGGGACCGTGGATGAAGGAATTGAGGGTTATCGACCACCTTCTTTGGTATGTGCTCAAGAATTGTGCGACCGTTTAGGTGTCGAATTCATTACTGTCTCTTATCCGGAATTAAGTTTCAAAGAAATGGATGAAGTTGCAAGCCGGATTCCTGCCCTGGTCAAAGAGAATAAAGACGCCCCTAGGATGCCATGCTCCTACTGTGGCGTGTTCCGGCGGCAAGGTATCAATCATTTAGCAAAAAGAGTAAATGCCGATTATATTGCTTTAGGACATAACCTAGACGACATGGCTCAAACAGTACTCATGAACATGACCAATGGAGATTTGGAACGAACATTACGCCTTGCACCACATACGACAACTCCTGTCGATGGCCTTGCACCTCGTATTGTCCCATTGCGATGGATTCCTGAACAAGAAATTCACCTCTATGCTTTGCATCGTGATTTACCCCTTCATCACGAAGAGTGCCCTCATGCCAAAGGCGCATTGCGATGGCGTCATCGCGAAATGGTGGCGCAAATGGAAGCTGATGTTCCTGGAACTCGTCATGGATTGTTACGGATGGCTGATAACATCAAAGGTTTGCGAGACCAAGTCATTGATTTAGGAGGTGTTGAAGCACGTCCTGCCCCACCAATACCTTGTGAATCATGTGGTGAACTAACATCGAGTAAACAATGCAAAGCATGCGATATGCGAGCATTGATGAGCGATAACTCAGAGAACATTGTTGGCTAATTCGCTTAAGTTCTGAGGGCGGCCACAGTAATGGCAACGCAATTGCAAAGGATCTCGTTGAACCACTTTCAAGCGATGAGATTGTGGTTCACGAAGATTTGTAGTGATACAATTAGAAAAAGTGCATCGAACGACATTTACTACTTCTTGGCCCAAGTTAATTGTCAGTTTTTCCGCAACTGAATAGGCTCGGATAATTGCAACATGGGCATCAGGTGCAACCAATGCTAATCGGTCTAATTCAGATTGATTTAATTCACGGTCCTCAACTTTGATAATATCCTTTGAGCCCATTTTCTTAGATGGAACATTCATCACTAGTGAGACTGGAACTGCAGTTGAAGCTCCAATTCCAAGCATTTCCAGAACTCGCATGGCCTGTCCTGATGGAATGTGGTCTATGACCGTACCATTTCGAATTGCGGTCACTCTGCGCATACTGTGTTCGTTGGACATCAAAGAGCACCTCCTTCAATTTTAGCAGGGATGGGAACACCGAGTAAGCGACATAAGAGTGCCATACGGGCTACTACTCCGTTAAAGGCTTGCTCGAAGTATCTTGCATGGCGAGTTTTGTCGACAGATGGGTCGATTTCATCGACACGAGGTAAAGGGTGCATGACAATCATGTCTTGTTTTACTTCGCTGAGGTGGCGCGCATGAAGTTTGTATGCTCCAGCGCATCTTGCATATTCGTCTTCATCAGCAAACCGTTCCTTCTGAATTCGAGTCATGTACACAACATCGGCTTCTGCCATCGAACCATACAAGTCTTCAGTTTCAGTGACATTCGCGCCATGAGAACGTAAATCTGAAACAATTTCTTCTGGCATTTTTAATAAGTCAGGGCTAGCAAATATCAGGTCGCAGCCAAATCTAACCAAGGCATGGGATAGAGAGTGGACTGTTCGACCATAACGTAAATCTCCTGCTAAGACGACTCTTAATCCATCTAGATGACCGTGTGCTTGTTTGATAGTAAACAAATCCAACATCGTTTGTGTAGGATGATGTCCTGCTCCATCACCACCATTGAGAATGGGAACTCGTGCTGCATCTTGAGCGTATTGTGCCGCTCCTTGGCGTGGATGACGCATTGCAATAATGTCAGTATAACCATCAACCATTTGGATGGTATCATACAAAGTCTCACCTTTGACAACAGAAGAGGTTTTCACATCACCAAGATTGATAACATCGCCGCCAAGTCTTTTCATTGCCGTTTCAAAAGACATGCGAGTTCTAGTACTTGGTTCAAAAAATAAATTCCCAAGAATTCTTCCCTGCAAGAGTGGCAGATAAATCTCGCCCCGTGCAACAGGCAGTAGGCGTTCAGCATCCCCTAAGATGTCGAGAATCTGTTCATTTGTCAAGTCGTCCATGGTAATGAGTCCAGCCATACGCTCTCTTCCTTCATCTAAAGGCAGGCGAAGACACCCATGAACATTACCATCAAAATGATTGATTCCATCGTTTCAAATACTGTTTCGATGAAGGGGGGATACAAACGAAATAGCGGAGTGGTTATGACCGAGATGGCCCCGACATGCATTATGGCTCTCGATGCATGGGCGGATATCGAGGCAGCAATCACTGCCGCCCGTCAATCGAGACAAAAGCGACTTGACCGCCTCACGAGCGGGTCCGCATTGCTCATTCTTGCTGGTGCGATATGGCTGATGTGGCCAAGTCTTCAATCAGCCTTTAAAGGCGATTCAGGGTTACTCGAAGGTTTAGGATACCCTCTTCTCATCATTGCTTATGGCTTGGTTTTGCAGGACTCAATCGTTGATGATGCTAAGGCAAGGACGAGGGTTGGTTCATTCGCTAGCATTGCATGGCCTGTTCTGTTGATTATTGCTTCAAGGCACCTGAATCTTGAGGTTTCGGCGTCGACTCTTGGTTCATGCCTCATCGCTTTGGTAGCCTATGCATGCTTTCAAGCATCTAGCACTGTTTTACAGGGCGGTCTTGATGTAATGCGATGGCGAGCAATAATGACTGGCTTAGGCGTCATTGCAGCATTTTCTCTTTTCGTTGGACAAATTCCAGAAACGATGACCTATGAATGGTTAGCATCACTGACGTCACTGGGGTTGGGTTGTATAGCAACCGCCTACATTTGGTTTGTCGGAGACAATCAAAGGGTTGAGCGAAAGATCTTTGCTAAGCGTTTAGATGAATTAGAACATCAATTATTGGAACTAAAAGCACAAGGCGCTGCTGTTGACCAAGCCTCGAGTTTAGTGATGACTGCGAAAGAAGAAGGCCATATTGACCCAGAATACGGCATGAAACTTCTTGCCGAGGCCGAGGAAGATATCGAACGTACACTTTCTCTAAGTGGCGATGTAGAAATTATTCAAGCCGATGCGATACAAGCAATCGAAAAAGCCGAATCGATTGCCCCGACGGCAAAACGACCTCGTAAATCCTTTGACATGGGCGTTCGAGAAGTAAAGCTAGGCTCTTTAAGAGAAGGAGAAATGCTGTTCCGGCAATCAAAAAAATTGGCTCAGGATATCATTGAATGGTGGGCAATAGCAGAACAAGCCATCGCTGAAGCAAGTCGATTACTTTCCGATAATACTGCCGAAAGTGTCCAACATTTGAAAGAACTCTTGGCAGATGCCAAAAAGAAACTAGCCAGTGAAGCGCCACGTCAAGCCTATGAATTTGCAATAGTAATTCCACCGCAATTATTGGCTGATGAAGATGCGCAAGGTCGTGCCTTGGAAGCCGCTAAAGAAGCACAGCGGCAATTAGAACAAACCGACGGCCTTGATACATCAGAAATGGTTCAGAGGCTAGAGCGGGCAGAACAAGCCATTCAAGATGGAAATCCAAGTCAAGCCATAGGATTAGCAGACGGAGTTGTTCGTTCTATTGAAGCAGAGCGTGTTGCAATGGATAATGTTCGACGAGCCCTCAAGCAAAAGAAAAAATTGGTTGCACAGTATAAAGACCGAGATGATAAGAGCGAATGGGAACAGCGACTTACGGCTTTAGAAGATGCTGCGGATCTCAAACAGTGGACTCAAGCAAATGTATTGCTTGACGCAATGACAACCGACCTTGATAATGAAGGCCAAGCGAGTGATGAAGCACTGGAACTGTATGATTTTGTCTTAGAAGAATGGCAAGTTCTTCGCAATCAATGTGATGCAAATGGAATCTCGATTGAAGATGAAAACCGACGCGGTTGTGAGCAAGCAATTGCACTTTCAGGTGAAGCGTTGGCAGGTGGTCGTATCGAGGATTGTCTCAACCATCTTTCCGAGGCAGATGCTGCAATGGAACGTCTGCGAAGAAAGATTTAGATTACGACTCCAACAAACCTTTCTTTTCGATGGTTTTGAGGTCAAGAGTGCCTGGGAATCCAAGATCGACGGGCATACCTGATATCGTGATGACGATGCCTGTCAAATGTGTATGGATACACATCGGCAACCCATTAGGCCAAACTTGTTGAATGATTTTCCAACCACTCGATTTTTTCTTTATTGCTTCAGCAAGACTACCCGAACCATCAAATGCAGTCCATCCATTTGAATTCCATGCATGCCGAATTAATGGTTTCTTACCAAAGGTTGGAGGTGGCGCTACAACATGCTTTCGAGACCATCCATCAAGCCAATCCAGGCCTGAATCATTTAGCCATTCAATGGGGGTTGTTTCAGATGGGAGCATCTCTGTATGCTCTGCTCTTGCAAGTTCTCCAATGAGATTTCGCACATGGGGGTGCCGAGGATGTGTTGATGCCAGTTTCTCGGCTAATTTCACACCAGTATTGATCCGGCCTGCATCAATATGTAAAAGAGCACGGACAACTTCTCCATGTGTCCAATCGGATATTTTGAAGGATTTGATGAATCCTTCTAGCAGATTTAGAGCTTTGTCTGGAGTTCCTTCTAACCGCATTCGAGCAATATCTCCTAGCAAGAAAATCCGACCGGGGGGGGTATTGAGATACTTGTATTTACTTTGAGCAATGCCGTCTTTGAAACGTTGAACGAGTTCGAAATTACGTTTCATAACTGAATCGATGGATAGTAGTGCTTTGAATTCTGGTTTCAATATTCGATGTTTAGGATTGAACAAAGAGGCTGCCCATTGCAGACGTGCAGCTTCAATATCATCAGAATTTAATAAATCCAAACGCGGCTTTGCTTCTGCGTAATCACGTTGTGATAAACTGGCTGCTGTGAGCACTAAACGAGCAACTTCAGCCTCTCGCCCACCCCGTAAAGCAAGTAGAGATACCGCTTCTTGTTCTGCTTCATTCCAACGCCCCAATCCCGCATATAATTCCATCATAGCATCGGTTTTACGGGCTAAAGTTAGACCTTCTAATTGCTCGCCATGCCCTTCGTAAATCTTATCCAATCTATCGAGTGCTTTGGGCCATTGGTCATTGGCAATCAAATCCGTGAAAGGTTTTTGTTTGAGATAAATGATATCTTGCATTTCAGAGAGGCGCGCTCGATTTTCACCAACCGCTGCATCAAAGGTAATATCTTCCAATTTCAAACCGATACGGCGAGATCTTATCCAAATTGTGAGGAATGCAATTTGACCACCGGATGCAAGCATCCAGGTTAATTCTTCAAGTGCATCTTTTTCCATTACAGAACAAACTGTATTTTCCCATTTTCCACAAGCAGCACCTTGAGGGAGGAAACTTGAATCCCAAAATGTAATCATGGCCAATGCAAGCAAGAGCATTGATTGTCCTGCAAATCCTGTAAAACAAAAATTGAGAACCTTTGCCTGCTGACTGGGTTCTGCTCTTAACAAACGGCTATCGGCCAATTTTATGCCACCTATGCCAGAGACATCTTGAACATCAAGGAATAGAATTCGAGCGACTTCATAGACAAAAAGGAAGCCGATAAGAGCGACGTTCATTAACAAAAACAACAGGACGAACGAAACTATTGGAACTCGAATCCCATCCTGTGGAATAAACGAAAACAGTTCAATAAGTCCAAACCCGAGTAAACCGCCTTCTTCCATAAAGGTCGTTTGAATCCTATATTCTGGCAATTCAAGGACTCGGTCTGTGTGAACAAGCATGTTTGGGTCATAAAGCAGTACAATCAACGAAATAAGTGTATTCAAAGCCACATAAGGCATGGCAAGTAAGTTGAAATTAACAATTTGTGCTATTGCTTGTTGTTTTGCACTTGGAACGTGATTGTGGAATGGAGAGGGTTCACCACCAGCAATTTTCCGAGAGGACTGGTGTAATGCTTGCCAAGAGGAACCCAGAATTCGGCCATATGCAAGAATCGAAGGCGCGAACATTGCAAATGCTGCAATACTAAAACGACGTGAAGAATCGACACCTGCGACATCTAAAAGAAGATAAAGTGCTGATACCAAGCCTATCCAGAGAATCATTAGCAACACATACGTATAACTTCGCCAAATACCGGATTCTTGCAAAGAGGCGCGGTCTTGGCCAATCGGTTTGATGATTTGAGCACCGAGAGATGTTCCCGAGGATATAAACGCAGGTAAGACGATGAATACCAAGGCAATACTCAACGAAGGTGCATGATAACCTTCTGACAAATCCAATCGTATCATGACAAATTCGAAAAACAGCAATAACGCTCCAACCAAGGCGAAAATATACGTTGCCACACCTGAATACATCCCACGAGAAGTAAGTAAATCTCGTGCATCCTGGGTAGATGATGTTACTTGGTGAACTTCATATCGCTTGTTTCCGGTTTCAAAAGCAACTTGTAGCCCCCGTAATTGTCGAGGAACCACACGTGACCAGAAAATCCATGCGGTTGCAGCTGCTAGAATATACGGCACTAACGCAGCGGGAGTGAGCCCATTGACAATTGGTGGTGCTGTCATGAAATCCCTCACTTTTCATTCGGTGAAATCGCTAAAGATGGTTGTGCAACCTTTTCATTAATTTCAGATTTCAAATCTGCTACAAATGTTTCAAGTGGAATGCCACTAACTTGGTCGCCGTTTCGGGCACGTAAACTAACAGTGCGACTTTCAATTTCTCCATCGCCAAGAATGACCATGTACGCTGGTTGCATCTTCCGATGAGTTCTAATTTTCTTCCCGATTGTATCGTCGCCATTATCAACTTCGACTCGGATTTCATTTGCCCGGAGTAATTCTGCGACTTCATCAGCATATGCAGTGTGTTTTTCTGAAATAGTAATGATGTGACAGTGCGTTGGAGTCAACCAAGTAGGGAATTTTCCAGCGAAATGTTCAATCAGAACTCCGCAGAACCGTTCCATTGAACCAAACGGTGCCCGATGAATCATTACTGGGCGATGGATTTCGCCATCACTACCCTTGTATTCCAAACCAAAGCGTTCTGGCAAGTTATAATCCACTTGAACCGTGCCAAGTTGCCATTCACGTCCAATCACATCTTTGACGACGAAATCAATTTTAGGACCGTAAAAAGCGGCTTCACCAGGCTCTTCAGACCAATTCACGCCGAGAGATTCTGCTGCCGCACGGCAAGCATCTTCTGCTTTATCCCAACGCTCAGGCTCCCCAACATATTTGTCCGAATCTTTATCTCTCAAACCGACCCGAACTCGATAATCATTCATTCCAAGTTTGTCAAAAATAATTTGAACTAATTCGATGCATCCAAGGACTTCTTCTGCAATTTGGTCTTCGGTTACAAACAAATGAGCATCATCTTGGGTAAAACCACGTACACGAGTCATGCCCGAGATTTCACCGGATTGTTCCCAACGATATACCGTGCCAAATTCAGCCAAACGAAGAGGAAGGTCCCTGTAAGAACGCATTTGTGACGCATAGATTTTGACGTGATGTGGACAATTCATCGGTTTGAGCATGTAACCATCGATGTCTCCGCTTTTCATCAAGTTCGAAAGTTCTCCACACGTGCAACCTTCATCGGCCAATTTATTCATTAAATCTCGTTCAACGAGTGGAGGATATTGTGAATCTTGGTAATAGGGAAAATGGCCAGAGGTACGGTAGAGGTCGAGTTTACCAACATGTGGAGTGAATACTTGTGAATAGCCCTGTCGGCGTAGATGGAAAGAAATGAAATCTTGTAATTCTTGCCGAATGATTGAACCTCGCGGCGTCCAGAGAATCAATCCCTGGCCTACCTCTTCATCGATATGGAATAATTGCAAATCTTTTCCAAGTTTGCGGTGGTCTCTTTTCTTTGCTTGTTCAAGCCGATCAAGTGTTGCTCTGAGTGCCTCTTTATTTGCCTCGACAATGCCGTATATACGAACCAATTGTTCACGGTCTTGGTCCCCTCTCCAATACGCTGAAGAAATACTCGTCAATTTGACATTCATCAAACGTGATGTGTTTGGAACGTGGGGCCCGAGGCACAAATCATACCAATCATCTTGTTTGTAAATTGTTGAGCCACCACCATCTTCTATTTTTTCATTGATGATTTCAAGTTTGTAAGGGTTATCAGCGAAATGGTCTTGCAACTCCTCATCAGTTAACTCAACTCGCTGGACTGTGAAGTTCTTACGAGCCAATTCTTGCATTTTCTTTTGAATCGCTTTTAGGTCTGATTCAACAATTTGTTCCATTGCAAAGTCATAGTAAAAACCTCGGTCAATCGCTGGACCAATCGTTGGTTTTGCATCTGGATAAAGTGCCATCACAGCTTGAGCCAACAAATGAGAGGCACTGTGGCGTAGGATGTGTATGCCATCATCAGAATCAGTAAGGATGCCTTCGATAGAACAATCTTCATCAAGCACTCTCGACAAATCGCATTCAACACCGTCAAGACGAGCGGCCAAACAGCCGTGTTTTCGGCCCAATGCGTCGGTAATGACTTCTGCACAGGTGACTCCTGCAGCATATTCGTTCACTGTTCCATCAGGTAGGGTGACGTTGATGAGTGCCATATTGCTCTCTCCTTCAACCCCTACGGGGTTGTTCTCCCTTCATCAAACCATCACTCGGATATACTCGGAAATGTACATACAATTGAAAATATTAAGCCGTCACCATGGAAATTTGAGATTCCAATAGATTCCATCGAAGAGAATGCACTGTATTCCGAGGAAAATTGAGCCGAGAAGCATCTTGCCTCCCCCGGGCAACTCATCCACATATGCGGAATACGCCAGCAATCCCATCAAGACATTTCCTAGACAAGCAAGAAGTAAAACTCCTACAACAAGAATCGGAGTCCAACTGTATTCGTTTTCAATATGGAATATTGTCGCCTCAAGCCACAACGCAGATGGAATAACAAGCAAGGCAAATGCAAGTAATAAACGGGCACCACCGCCACCATCAGACTCGCCCCAAGGCCACCGTAAAGACTCCATTGCCGAAGCTTCATTTTGATAGAGAATAACCCACCAATACATCAAGAAACCAAATGCAGCCAAAAACATAAACGGCACAATAAATTTAGCTTGAGACCAGGGGATTCCTCCCCAAAGTGCAGTCTTATCTGAGGCATGAGAAAGGCCGTACACATAGGATACAAGAACAAGGGTTCCAAAGATGAGAATAAAGGTTCGAACAAAATTTCGCGTTACTTCCATGAACCCCTGATGGGGTATTCACTGATAAGGGCCTGTATCAACGCTTACCATTCAACATCGAAATCATCACCGATAGAAGTGCTTGGTTTGTCAAGGATTTCGACTTGTTTTGAAACGGCTTGTTCTACAACTTTCTCCGACTCAATAGATGGTTTTTCTTGCTTTTTAGCATTTACAACAAAACTACTTTGTTGACCTACATGTTGTGCAGGTCGGCCATATTGCGGCTTTGAAAGTGGTTCAGATTCAACAACAGGCTCTTGTTGTTCCGGTTCCTCAGAAAGTTTCTCAACCGAAGGTGGGTTTGAATCATCTGACTTAAGATTCTCAAACCCTTTGGCCAATGCATCTGCAAGAGTGGGGGCGGCAGGCTTCCTTCGACTCATGTCTTAGCCAAAGAGGGTAGAGCACATCAATACTCGCCCCAATTGTACGATTCTTACTACAAGCATTACGATGTTATGTGTAGGTCTTCTTGAAGGGGGAACGCTTCGCATGTCTATGCGCATCGGCATCGTGGTCAATCCAGACGCCGGATTGGGTGGGCGTTTAGGGTTCAAAGGAAGTGATGGACGTGCCGCAGAAGCACGTGCTGCAGGTGCAGAAGACCGAGCAGGCCCGCGAATGCTTCAAGCCCTTGAAGATTTGAAAACTCTACTCAATGGTTCATTGAATCGTTCAGCAGTTGAACTCACTTGTATCGGATGGAATGGGCGAATGGGTTCAACTTGGTTTCCAAAGAATGACACAAAAATGAGCTTTGAGAGCATCGGAATAACGCCAGAAGAAACCTCTGTTGTTGACACTACCTCATTGGTTCATTCACTCGTTGAAGCAGGTGCTGAGGCGATTCTATACGCTGGTGGCGATGGAACAACACGGGACATCGCCAATGCCTTGGAAAGTATCAGTAAAGAAGCACAAGAAATTCCTCTTATCGGCGTCCCAGGTGGAGTCAAAATGCATTCAGGGTGTTTTGCGACAACACCGAAAGCGGCTGCTGAAGTCACCTTAGCATTTCTTCTTGGAGACTTACGTTGTGCGATTACCGAGGTGATGGACTTGGATGAAGAAATATATCAAGAAGGTGTATGGAAAGTTCGAATGTATGGTGAGGCTTGGACACCCTCCAGCCCTCGATACATGCAAGGTGCAAAAGAACAGGTCGAGCGAACAAGTGAATCTGATACAATCGAAGGATTAGCACAGCATGTAAAATCTCTTCTCACTTCAGATGAAGATTTGCTAATTGTTTGGGGCAGCGGAGGAACATTGCGGCGAATAGGTGAGTTTTGTGGTGAGGAAATGACATTACTGGGCATCGATATTCTTGGACCTGTTGAAAATGGTAGCCGGCAACTCTACAGTGATTTGAATGAACAACAACTTCTCAAAATTATCGACCAGCACATCTACGAAAACGGAGAACCACGACCACGACTGTTACTGCTTTCACCAATGGGCGGACAAGGTTTCCTCATCGGAAGAGGTAACCTTCAACTTTCACCTGAGGTCTTACGAATGATTGGTATTGACAACATTCTCGGCGTGGCTACTCCAGCAAAATTGATTGGCCTCAATGCAGTTCGAATCGATACCGGTGATTCAAAACTCGACCAAGTGTTCCAAACCAAACGATTTATCAAAATCTTACAAGGGTTTAGAACCACACGACTAATTCGAATTGAACAGGCGTAATCACAGTTGACCTGTTGCCGCCTTGAGCAAGCCGAGGAACGGTGGGCTTGGCCGACCTGGTCGACTCTTGAACTCTGGATGGTATTGGACACCGATGTAATATGGATGATTTTCAAGTTCAAAGATTTCGCATCGTTGCCCGGTTTCATCTTTTCCAACAAACTTGAGACCCGCAGCTTCGATTGCTTCAATCATGTCGGGGTTTACTTCGTATCGATGACGGTGGCGCTCATCAACTGAATCACCCTCACCATAAAGTCGGCGGATTGTGCAATCTTCAACTTGCCATATGGTTGGCCGACTACCTAATCGCATAGTTCCACCAAGATGGGTTTTGGAAATTTCTGGCATGAATATGACTGCTGGATTTTTACAGTTTTCATCGAACTCTGTTGAATTTGAATCTTTGAATCCGAGTACGTTTCGACAGAACTCGATTGTTGCTACTTGTAATCCAAGACATATTCCGAGATAGGGAGTCGAAGTTGTTCGAGCATACTCTGCCGCCAATATTTTGCCCTCAATACCTCGGTCACCAAAGCCGCCTGGAACTAATACTCCAGTCGCTTGCTTGAGCGATTCCCATGCTTGTTGATGTTCAGTTGAATCGCTCCAATTAGATTCTAGATGACTTGCTTCAATCCAATCTATTACCAATTTCCGATCGACTGCCATTGCTGCATGTTGTAAACTCTTGATTACTGAAAGATAAGCATCCGAGAGGTTGGTATATTTTCCAACCATGGCAATGTGAACTTCTTCAGTCAATGTATCAAGATGATGCGCCATAACACGCCACCGTTCAAGTAAATCTGTTGCATTGCAATCTAGTTTCAGGATGTCGCACAATCCCTGTTCATGTAGCATTAATGGAACATGGTAAATGTTAGGTACATCGTGTGTTGACATTACTGCTTCTGGAGAAACATGGCAGAATGCAGCCAATTTCTCACGAGTTTCATTTGCCAAAGGTGCTGATGAACGACAGACAAGGATATCGGGAGTAATTCCCAAACCCCGCAATTCCTTAACCGTGTGCTGAGTTGGTTTGGTTTTCTGTTCACCAACAGGACCCATGACTGGAACCAAAGACACGTGGACAAAGGTCACATTCTCTCGACCAACACGGAATTGGAATTGCCGAAGGGCCTCAATATAGGGCGCTGATTCGATATCACCGACAGTCCCTCCTAATTCGATGATACAAGCATCAGGGGCATCTTCGCTTCCATCTGCAGGCTGGTGAGCGACCTCTTCCAGCCAATCTTGAACCGCCCCGGTGATATGTGGAATAACCTGAACTGTTTTTCCAAGATAGTCACCACGACGTTCGGCCTCAATTACTTGTGAATATATTTTCCCAGTGGTTACATTATTGTCGCGACCGAGGTTAATATCGAGGAATCTTTCATAATTCCCGAGGTCGAGGTCGACTTCGCCGCCGTCATCTAAAACGAAAACTTCGCCGTGTTCAAACGGAGACATTGTCCCAGCATCGCTGTTCAAATATGGATCTATTTTCAAAGAAGTGACTCGCAGCCCTGCGCTTTTGAGCAAGACGCCGATGCTGCTTGCAGTAACACCCTTCCCTAATCCAGAAAGGACTCCCCCGCTAACCACAACGTACTTCATGCACATCAACGGGCTTTTAGGCCGTCGCGCCTCCCATATCAACATACCTCTAAAACCAACAAATTCCAATCATGACGAATTTAGCGAAGAATCAAAGAGTGGGTGCGCTGAATTGAAAGGGAGGGGAGCATGAACGAAGTACCTACAACCATGTTCGCATGGACCAAAACAATTGATTCGACTGGAGGTTTTACTCGTATCGAACACCCGGTCCCAATACCTGCCGCAGGCGAGGTGTTGGTCAAAACTCACTCCACCTCTATATGCGGCACTGACATTCATATCTGGAAATGGGACCAATGGAGCCGAGAAAATGTGCCACTTGGCACTATAACTGGCCATGAGACCTGTGGCGAAATCGTTGGATTGGGAGATGGAGTGAATTCACATTCACTCGGAGATTTAGTGGCTATTGAATGCCATTTGGCATGCTGGGATTGTCCTCGATGCAATGAAGGGAATGCTCATATTTGTGAAAATGGTTCAATTTTTGGAGTTCATAGCAACGGTGCCTTTGGACCATATTTCGTCATTCCTGCCGTCAATGCTCGTCAAATTCCAGAAGGCCTTGATCCAGGATATGCTTCTATCCAAGACCCACTTGGGAATGCAATTCATACATTGACCGGGGGCCCTGTCAAAGGTGCAACGGTTGCGATTCACGGCCTTGGCCCAATTGGATTATTGGCCGTTAATGCTGCCAAAGCAATGGGTGCAGCAAAAATTATTGCAGTGGATTGGGAAAATACATATCGAATGAATTTGGCAAAATCTCTAGGTGCCGACCTTGTTATTGGAAAGGAGAATGATATCGTAGCAGAAATTTTAGCGGCTACAGATGGTCGTGGTGTTGACAATTCATGTGAATTTTCTGGCTCTCCTCAAGCACTGGCCAATACCGTCCACAGTACCCGAATGGGTGGTTATGTCAACATCCTTTCAGTCTATGGAAACTCAATGCCTGAAGTTCCAATGAATGAAGTTGTGTTCCGTTATCTCCACATCAAAGGAATCAATGGTCGAAAGATGTGGTCAACTTGGGATACAATGCACGATTTACTAAAACAGGAACTCATCGATGTCGATACTGTTCTTACCCATCGAATGTCTATCGATGATTTTGAACAAGCTATTGATTTAGCAATAGTTGGTAATTGCGGAAAAGTGGTATTAGATTTTAATTAAGAACTAATCCATTTGTAACGACGAGCTCCTTCGTCTACGCCTTTGTCACCAATTTCAACAAGTGCAAATTCACCTTGAGGCGTAACAACACTGTTGTCTTGCAAACCTTTGTGGAGATTTTCATATGTGATGTGGTCGATTGCAACTCGCCCAGCGAGGCGTTCAAACAAATGCCAACGAGAAACGACTTCTCGCCAACGAGGACTCACTTTTCCTTCGAACACTTTGGCTTTTGCTCCAGAGCCATAACCGCATAAACCGAACAGAGAATTGTCAAGATTGTTGTTTTCTTCTAAATCCGATTCAAATGTAGACATTAAGGCAAGGAAAATAGAACCAGTATATTGGTTTCCAATCAAACTGCTTGCTCGTTGCCCTTTTTCAATTCTGCTAGCATGGAATTCAAGATATTCAGGCGTCTTTGAAATAGCTCTACGATAACCATCCATTGCCTTTTCCCATATTCCTATGATTACGGGGTCATCAGAATTATGCTCTGCTGGCATGGGGCCAAGTTGTTCGGAGATTGACTCCCAATATTCGGTGTTTTGACGGTCGTGTCTGAAAATATCTGGGAACATTCTCTTTGCTTGGAAAGCATAAGGCAAATGCATAATGATGCGGGACCATTGTTCGGTGAGACGTTTGTCGTTTTCGTAATTATATCTCCCTTGAGTTTCGGCTTTTTTAGCAAAATTATGGAAGGCTTGTCGAACTGCATCTTGATAGCAGCGATTAGAAAATTGACCATCGAAGATTGGGTCATCTCGATGAACACTGACTTTCTCTTCACCGTGTGCAAAGATGCCAAGTTTGCGTACCGTTGATTCAGGTAAATGTCGAATCATACGCTCAATAAGTCCCTTTTTCATGGTTTGACCTGTTTCTTGGGCGAGTTGCAAAACATTGCTAATGACTGAGCGAATACTCACTTCCCGACGTGGCTTGAAGAAATCATGCACTGGTGTGGTCGATACACCAATGCAATCTGGAATCTCAAGAAGACGAGGATTTCGACGAACCAATAATGCACCGCCACCCGCACCTTGAGTATATTCTCCTGAAGATTCCAAAGCGTATTTTGCATTGTCTGAAAAAATGACGATTCCGGTTCGCTCATCGTGTTCAGTCGAGCGAGCAACCCAATCGAGAGTGGTATGTAATGCATCAACTGCGCCGATACAGGCAAAAGTCATGTCCACGACATCACAATTACGGAAACAATTAGCGCCAAAGCGTTCTTGATACCGTTGTGTAAGCATATCGACAATGTATGTGGCTGTAGGTTTGGCTCCATCTAGAGCAGATTCTGTTCCAAGATACATTCGTCCTATCGAATTTGGATCAAGACCATTTCTATCAATAATTTGCATAACTGCCATTGCTCCCATCGTCGCAGTATCTTCATGGACATCGGGAATTGCCATGGCTTCAAGACCTAGTCCCTTGTTTAATTTTCCAAAATCAGCACCTCGCAATTCCGCGAAATCCTTCATATCCATATACAAACGTGGAAAATGAATCGCAATATCATCGATGCCCACACAGGACTGACTATTTGTTCCCATCGAGTGCTGTTCTATACGCCCCCTATTTGAAACGACTACCTTTATCTCAGGAGTGGATGAGCGTTTATAGGACTTATTCCATTTCTGGGACTTCCGCCATTGTAGGGTCTTGTTTTGCCCACAAAACATCATCTATTCGGAGAATAGAAATCGCTGCTTCTGTCGCCCCTGAAATGGATTGTCGAGCAATTAAATACGGTTCAAGAATTCCACTCTCTACCATGTTTGCTGGTTTGCGATTTAAGAGGTCTAATCCCAAATAATGTGAATCTGTTCCACCGTTTACTTGTGCTGCAACCAATTGCAACAATGTATCAATTGGGTCTAATCCCGCATTTTCAGCGAGAACTCTAGGAATTACTTCAAGTGCATCGGCAAAGGCTTCGGCTCCAAGTTGTTCACGCCCAGGAATCGACTCAGCAAAACGCCTCAAACGCCGCGCAATAGCAACATGTGTAGCACCACCTCCTGCTAACAATCGCTTATCTTCAAGCATCTGACACGCCACTCCAAGGGCATCAGCGAAACTTCGCTCGACTTCACCTAGAACCGTTTCTGTGCTTCCGCATGCAATCAGTGTTGCGCCACCCTCCTCGGTTTCGACAATCCAGTGTGCTACGCTACCCCAGGTCTCATTCTTACTCGAAATAAAAGCGCCTAAATCATCCTTAGTGGCACGTTTCACATTAGAGACAAGTGTTGCACCACATCCACGGGCTAACAGGTCTAAATCAGAACGAGCAACTCGGCGGAATGCTTGAATTCCTTCTTTGGCGAGCAAGATTTTTGCTTCTTCATCAATACCTTCTTTGCATACAAGTAAGCCGATTCCGAGGTTTTTGAGATGCTCAATTTGCTGTTCAAGTAATTCGACTTCTTTGGCTCGGAAACTCTCGAGAACTCCGGGAGAAGTCACATTGATGCTCATGTCGCTCTTCATTGAACGACGTTCAATTCCACCATCAACCAGTAGAACTTTTCCTGCTCCTGCGATACGTGGCATATCCTCATGAATTCGGTTTTTGGCTAATACCAATCCTGTAACTAAACGTGTATCGTCAATACTCCCTCCCGATTGAGGTAAGATTTTCACTCGGGTTGGGTCAGCAACAATACCATTTGGCATTTCAACTTGAATCGCCTCAGCAGCCTCTACTGCGAGTTGTGCAAGCAATTTTTGCATCGAATGATGGCCTTTTCCAGCCAGTGAAGTTTGTGCTGCAAGTAAGCGGTGCTTGTGTTCAGAGTCGAGTGTCAATTCTAGAAGTACTTCATGTGCATATGTTTCAGCCATGCGAAAACCACGTGCAATAATTGCTGGATGGACATCTTGTGTGACCAAATGCCAGGCGTTTTGCAGCATTTCTGCCGACATCAAAACCGTCGAAGTGGTTCCATCTCGAGCAATCTTATCCTGAACTGAAGAAACATTGATCATCATTCGAGCAACAGGGTGTTCTACTTTAGCAGATTGAAGTACAGTTACTCCGTCGTTGGTAACAAGTGTTCGACCATCATCATCGATCAACAACTTGTCAAGGCCTCGTGGGCCTAAGGTGGAGCGTACAGCACCTGCAAGAGCCATTGCGGCCTGAATGTTATTCTGAAGAGCGCTACGACCCGTGGTACGCTCGGTATCCCTGAGAATAGGCGCATCGCTCATAGCACAGCCACCAAACTCTTCGCCATAAGGTCAACTATGACCGGAGTTGACTCAATCTTCATCGTCTTCGACAACTTCAAAGTCTGCATCAACCACTTCATCGCCGCCGACATCGATATCGCCATCTTCGGAAGAGCCGTCTTGTTCAGCCATTTCCGCAGCAGCTGCTTCGTAAAGTTTTGCTGAAACAGCATGCATCGCTTCTTCGACTTCCTTGACTTTGGCTTGAATTGCTGCGTCATCGATTGAATCAATATCAAGGGGTTTACCATCCTCGTCTTGAACCATCTTTTCCAATGCGTCCAGGTGTTCCTTCACTGGGTCAACATCTGCATCATCGAGTTTGTCTGCTGATTCATCGAGGGTTCGACGTGTCTGGTAGACAACTTGGTCAGCCATATTGCGAAGTTCAACTTTGGATTTACGCAATTGATCTTCTTCTGCAAACTTCTCAGCCTCACTGATTTTTGCTTGTATTTCATCTTCAGAAAGTGAAGTTTGTGATTCGATTTTGACGGATTGTTCTTTGCCAGTACCCATGTCTTTCGCACTTACATTGACAATTCCATTCGCATCAATATCGAAAGTAACCTCAATTTGCGGAGTGCCACGGGGTGCCGCAGGAATACCCATCAAGGTAAATTCGCCAAGTGTGACATTGTCCTTAGCAAAATTTCTCTCACCCTGAAGAACGTGAATGGTCACAGCAGGTTGGTTATCGCTTGCCGTTGAATAAATTTCAGAACGTCGTGCTGGTATCGTTGTATTTCGTTCAATCATGGTAGTCATAACTCCACCGAGAGTTTCGATACCGAGGGTGAGAGGTGTTACATCGAGAAGCAAAATATCAGAAACTCCTTCATCACCTGAAATAATTCCTGCTTGTAGGGCAGCCCCCATAGCCACAGCCTCATCAGGGTTTATCCCCTTGTAAGGTGCCTTTCCTGCTTCCTTTTCCACAGCATCTTGAACTGCAGGGACCCGTGTTGAACCACCTACAAGGATGACCTTGTCAACATCGCCTTTCTTGACTCCTGCGTCTTTCATAGCCTGTCGAGTAGGTCCCATTGTTTTTTCAATCAACTTTGAAATTAGGTCTTCGAATTTCGCACGACTGAGCGTCATGTCCATATGTTCCGGTTGACCGTCACGCATGGTAATAAATGGGAGATTGATTTGGGTTTGTTGAGTTCCAGAAAGTTCAATCTTCGCTTTTTCGGCTGCTTCCTTAAGCCTGGACATTGCCTGAACATCTTTCGACAAATCTATTCCTGTGTCACGCTTGAATTCAGCAACCATCCAATCGATGACTTGATCATCGAAATCATCGCCACCGAGTTTGTTATTTCCAGCAGTTGCTTTCACTTCAATTTGGGGTTGACCGTCGACTTGATAGATTTCCAAAACAGAGACGTCAAAGGTTCCACCACCTAAATCGTAGACTAGAATCGTTTGATCTTCGCCTTTATCGACACCGTATGCAAGAGCTGCTGCGGTTGGTTCATTGATGATTCGTAGAACTTCAAGACCCGCGATACGTCCAGCATCTTTAGTTGCGGTTCTTTGAGCATCTGTGAAATAAGCAGGACAGGTGATGACTGCTTGCTTGACTTCATGACCAAGATAGGCTTCAGCATCAGCCTTCAACTTTTGAAGAATAAATGCTGAGATTTCTTGAGGTGTATAATCAACATCATCGATGGTTGTGTTCCAGTCTGAACCCATATGCCGTTTTACTGAAAGCAAAGTGCGGTCGATGTTTGTCACCGCTTGTCGTTTTGCAGTGACACCTATCATGCGTTCACTGCCATCTTTAGCAAAAGCAACAACCGAAGGTGTTGTTCTGGCTCCTTCTGCATTCGCAATGACAACGGGTTCACCGTTCTCAATGGTCGCTACACAACTGTTCGTCGTTCCAAGATCTATTCCTATTACTTTACTCATATTTTCACTTCCTAATTTCAAAAGATTGGGATTCCGCCATCGTCATCATCGTCTTGGCCATCACCAAGATCGATATGCACATCAGGAGTTTCCGGTGCTTCATCGGTATCATCACCTTCGTCATCGTCGCCATTATCGGAATTCGGCACAGCGGAGCCTTGGGGTGTGAGTTTGAGAGTGACATCGAGAATGCCGTTGTTAAGGGACCAATCAACGACATCGTCGCAGGGGTGAGGTAAAACCACTCGAGCTAATGGAGAAGTTTGCGTATGCTTCAAGATTTCTAATTGATGTCCTTCACGAATGAGAGCAAGTTCGACTTCGGTTTCTTTGACATCGCCTTTGAGCGTGAAATCAATGGTCACCGACATATTCCAACCGTCAAGATAGACATCGTCGGATGGCAATTTGTAGACTTCATTCTTTTCCTCAGCAATCTCTGGCATGTCGACTTCAATTGGATTGGCATCAACTTGAATATCAACACCGAGGTTTTGTAAAATATCTTCCATGGATTTGCCCTTTTCGAACATTTTGGCGAGTTGTGATAAATCGAAATTGAAATTTACATCGCCTTTGGCAATTTTCTCGGCGTCTAAGCCGAGATTTTCAAATTGCGAACGGAATTGCTCCATCAGGGCTCGTATCTGCTTTTTATCAAGGTCCATGCCCATGTTTCGGAATAATTCTGTAATCTGTTCAATCAATTTTTCTTCAAAATCATCCTTGCCAGCCATCTTCACCACCCCTCACTACTTAACCATCGGTTACATACTGCCGAGATTGTTACCCTATATGAAGTTCACGAAATAATGTCCAGCATGCCGTTCAATGAGTCCATCGAAGGCGAAGCCCTAAGAAGAGCAAGCGGTGGCATCCGAACGAGGGTTTTCATGTCGCGCTCAATCCATGCCTTTGCACTCATCATACTGATGCTCTTTGCCCCGCTTTCGGGTTGCTTTGGTGAAAACAGTTCCGAACCACAGGATGCAAGCGAAGTTCTGTATATCGATTTTTCACCAGCAGGTGAGATTCCACTGCGTAGTGGAGAGTGGCACACCTTCACCCTTGAAGGTGAAGGAACTCGATTGGTAGTGCCTGAAGATGTCTTACTATTCGTCAACGATAGCGTTGTCCCCCTTGGCGTTGTTCAAGTACAAGACGGAGAATTACTCAACGGAAAAATCCTTACAACCCCCTATGTCACATCAACCACATTCACTCTTGTCTACTCCGATGGAACCGGTTCATCTCTCGACCTCGAAGTCGAAAACGGTACACCTATCGTCAATGGGGAAGATTGGTTCAATAAAATGGATTTCATCCTGTCCGTATGCGCAGATTCAAGTCAATGCGGCGGTTATGTGAACCGCTGGATGGGCTCACCGAATCCAGCATTTGAACGAGCAGCGAGTTATTTTCACGGCCATTTTGAAGGATTGGGATATGAGGCAAACATCATGCGAGTCACCGACCATTTGAATCCCACAGAACCAGAATCACTCAACATCATCGCTTGGAAGGAAGGCCGAAACAACGACTGTGTCCAAGGCATGGGTGCTCACATGGACATTGCGCCACCTGGTGGACCACCTGGCGGAGGCACATACGAAGGAGCCTACGACAACAACGCTGGCACGGTCTCCATGATGTTGTTTGCACGAGCCTTTGTCGACATCGAGTTTGAATGCGATACCTTCCTTGCGCTATGGTCTTCAGAAGAGGAGGGTCTTCGCGGCTCGAATGCGTTTGCGAACAACGATTGCGACTACTGCTTACCGAAAGACAAAGAACTCCGATTCTACATCAATATGGATATGATGGGCATTTCTTGGCCCGCAATGAAAGACACCGGTGAACCGTTTCCATACCATGCGTGGTCTGGCCCTGACTTCGACCCAGAAGTTGACGATGTTGAAATTACTGCAGTGATGGACCATGTTCATAGAAACGTGTTGAAAGCACCAATGAATCTCTCCATCGATGGCACCTATGGGGCTGGATGCGATCAGCACTGGGATGAACATGAAAATCGAGTATTCGATGTTCATGAAGACACCTTTGGCCGCTCTGACCATGTCACATTTAGGGACCTTGGAGCACAAACGATATTCCATCTTGGCGCATACGATGAAGATTACAGCGCATACCATTCTCCAAGTGACACTCTAGACAACATGGTCGAGGTCGTCGGAGGACAAGATGAGTTGGAAAAATCAATTGAATTTGTCATGTGGGCTGCAATGCTCGAGTTTCTGATTGCAGACCAGACTCCAGAAATTCGAAACGTCAACATTTGAACACAACTCTTTACATCCTCAAGGTGAGATGTAAAGAAATAACAACTGGTGAATAAACTTGGAATCCAAATGAAAATGTCCACAAAATCTCCTTAGAGTGTAAACAGGGTTTCAAAAGCATATTTGAGAATTGATTGGCATGTCGGAGAACATTCGAACACAGGATTCGCTTGCGGATATTTTGAAATCGATGTGGAAATACATAGCCGGCTCGACACTCATTGCATCCATGTGCTGTCTTCCATCGGTCATAATGGTCATGTTTGGCCTCGCAACTGTTTCGACGGGCGCTGCACTTTCGAATACACTCTTTTGGGGAGAGGGGGGGTTTGGATGGTTTCGGGGTACAATGCTACTGATTGCCTTTCTGTGTATCGTTCTGGGCTTGGTTATGTATTTCCGCAATCAAGACATTTGTACACTTGACCAAGCTAAACGAAATCGACGTAAAATTATCAACACTTCACTCTTTGTTTTGTGCGTATCCTATGCTCTCTACTTGTTATTCAATTATGTGATCTTGACGGAACTTGGAATCGCTGTTGGATTACCATGGGAGTCAAGTCGAGAAGCCTACATGTTTTGGAAGTAATCACACTTTTCCGGAAGTGGTCTTGCAACCGACCCCCCAATCTTGTTCTTGCATCGCCTTTCGAGTTGCATCCAAGAGGTCGTCTTCTGGTGTTCGAAGTTGAACAGATTGATTGTGCCAGGCAAGTGCCACCATAGCACCATTATAATTCCAATTTATCAATTGGATTTTTAAACTTTCAATTGAAATATTCTTTATTTCTTCTTCAATTGGGATTTCAATTTTTCTGGGGTTGAGGTGCATACCCATTTGCATTGCTTTTTGCACTGCTTCCTTGGAAGTCCACAATTCAATTGCTCGAGTCGGATGTTGTTGTAGCCAAATCAACTCAGCACCACTTGACATCATATCGAAAGCATTCTTGGCGATTCCTCGCTCTGCTGGTTCTGCATCGATACCAATGGACCATCCTGAATCAATGAGTGCAACATAAGCCCAACCTTCTGAATGCCCAATACTGATTGATGGCAACGCTGTGTTCACCCAAACCCCAGAAATATAAGCCAAAACTGGTGCTCGTAATTCTGTTCGTCTCACTTCTATTTGCGTTGCGTCAAGCCCCCATCGCTCAAGTGCTTGAGCCAAAAGCCAACGTCCAGATAAATGTTCATCTCTCCGTTTTTTGACTGCAAAGGTTGAGACTTCATCGACTGAAGCCAATATGACTTGTCCCAATTCAATCGATTCAACCGGGCATCGTAAACAAAGAGTACGGACAGGCAGTGGATAAGGAGGAATGAGTTCCTCGATATTCACTTTATCACCTCAGCGCTTCAACGAAAACGATTGTTCTGCAGGTACTGGTGCCATACTCTTGAGGCGTAGTCCCTTGAGTGCTAGAACTGGAGCATCATCTTCTCCGACGATGACCACGTCATGAACCGTAATTCCAGCATCTTCTACAGCAATGCGTAAACTGCGCATTCGAAGAACTTCATCTCGTTCCGGGACTCGTAACATCGAAGACCATTCGATGCCGACTGGGAGTGAAGAAAAGCCCTCTGATTCCATTGCCACCAATCCTGCATTTTGGAATCCTGCTTCAATAAGCATTGGTAGTGATTCCAGAAGTACTGACTCGCCTTCAGATTCTAATGCGAATTGATCAAACATAGGAAGTTGATGCCGCATGAGAGCGATTCCATCAGCCCCTGGAGTCTCAGCATCGCCAATTCCACGGAGTACTCCTCCATGAGATTGGAACCTTGGGCCATGGAAATATCGGCGATAAATGAAGGACGGTAATTCTGTTAATTCACCCATCGCAGGTGTTCCAAGTTGAGGCAAGGAGGAAACTTCTGCTTCCAAAAACGGTCCAAGGTCATCTCTTCGTTCAACAACGCGAACTACAGCTTTATGATGCTCTCGCTCGCCAAAAATTTCTCCTTTGGAATTCGATAAATCTGAGAGTAAGCGGCATTCAATCCAACTCATCTCTCCATCACCACGAATCAATTCAGAGTGAACACGTACTGTCATTTCACCCTTCAGCAATTTAACAGGAAGTCCAAATGAGACCTGTTCAAAACCTGCAAGACATGCCGACGGACGCAGAAGAAGGGCATTTTCAGCAAACATCTCCAAAGCCATAACACCCGGGTGATAGGGGACTCCTTCTATGGCATGGTCCGAGAGGAACGGGTGCTCAGCGACCGATAGAGTCGTCTGTGTCGTCAATGATTGGCGTTCATCAACAAATAGTACCTTGTCGATAAAAGGGAATCGATAGGGGTCTGCTATGATTCCCGCCATTTCAGCGGGAAGGCGAAGTGGGGATTCACGGAATGCATTGAAGGCATCCATCGTCCCGAGATTTCCACAGCCAAGCACACGGCGTTTTCCACCTTGAAGTGCCTCTCCAACAAATAATTCAACACCCTTTTCAACAGATATTGTGTCTATTCCTGCAGCATCAAACACCGCTTGGAAGGACCCACGGGTCGCCATCCCCACATCTCTCCAACCGGTCCATGCAATAGCAACTGCTCGGCATTTGCCACTTGCAGTCAGGCGCGCCATCTCCGCATCAAGTACGCTGTTAGCTGCTGAATAATCAGTCTGACCATTGTTACCAAATCGGCCAGAAACACTAGTGAAACATGATGCGAAACGTAGTTCGCCACCAGATGCTTCAACTGCCATCAAGAGAGATTGCCAACCATCTATTTTGACTCTGATGACATTGTCAAATACATTGTAATCTTTAGCGGCAACCAATTTCGAATCTTCAAGACCCGCTCCGTGAATAATACCTGTAATCGGGCGGCCTAGGGATGAGCCAAGTTCCTCCAATCCTTCTGTATCCATGACATCAACTGAGTGGTAGGAAGCCTCGTTACCCGTCTCTTCAATCGTTTTGATAGTGACATACACATCGCGACTTCGTGAATATTTTCGCCAAGCAGTGTTCCATTCAACCATCGTGACCTTGCCTGATTCACTGGCTACCATTAATTCTTCACGGAGAGCATTCTTTTGTTCTTCCAACTGTGCATTAGACCAATCCACCCATGTTTCTGTTTCTTCTAAAAGGCTGGAGCGCCCAAGCAATGCAAAATGTGCACCTGCATTGAGCGAGTTGCATGCAACACCTATGACAGATGCGGCAGTAACTCCAGAGCCACCGCCAGATACAATCCATGTATCATCCGATTGCAGTGGTGTCAACTCTCCCTCAAGTTCTTCGGCAAAGGCTACAAGCGTCCATCGACGACCATCTCGGTCTAATCCGATTTCAATTTCACCACCGAGTTCAAACAGGTCTGACTCAATCTGTTCAGCGGCCTGATCTGCATCTAGAATGATTTCCGGATGTAGGTCAAGTGCACGCATCCGCAAATGTGTTTGCTCAAAGTAATATGATTTCGTCACACCTGAAGCTGCACATTGAACCGAATTGAAACGCTCTCCGATGTTTCCATGACGCCCATCTAAGGCAGTGACTGAGGCAACAAGTCCATCTTTGCGAGTAGCAAAATGAGCATCTAAACCTTGGAGCAATGAGAAATATCCGTGTGCTGCTAATGCAATTTGTGACGATGGTTTAGTGTCATCAATCCATGAAGCACCGGCAAGTTTCAATGGCGCCATGTGAACCAAACCAGCTACATCGAATTGTTCGAGTTCTTTACAGACCAATGCAAGATGCTCTGGATTTGCTGGATCGGCACGATAAACGGTTCTGCCTGATTCTTCATGGCTCGACATATCTCGAATCTCACTCTCAAAGCCAATACGAACAGCCCGCATTCCTCTAGCCTCTACACGTTGACAAAATGCTTCTGCAATTCCCCATCCATCATCGGTCACAACAATGGTTCCGTCTAGTGCTAACAGTGAACCAGTACCAAGACATTCTTCAACTTCGACTTGCCATCGACGGCAATTCTCTTGACGTTGGCGTGGAGGTTCAGATTTAGCCACGGGTGCTTCTACTACAACAGGTTCTGATTCTTCAACGATGGGCGTGGGCAGCGGATCTACAACAGACCCACCTTTCATTCGAATAATGTAAGCAGTAAAGTGATTCAAGGTCGGATGGTCTGAAAGAACGAATTCATCATCAATAGGAAGTTGGAATATGTCTCGAACGTCGGCCATAATCTCGGCTTGCTTAACTGTATCAATACCTAATTCACCTTCGAGGTCTTGGTCCAATTCAATGAAATCATTAGGATACCCTGTATGGCGAACAACCACTTCAATTAATTGCTCTTGAATATGAGAATCGGTGGCCAAGACTGGCGCCGTAGTAGACGGTTCAGAAATTGTAACGGGTTGCAGAACTGGCTGAGGGGTTGTACTGGTTGCCGGTGTAGAAACTCCTCCTGTCATTCGCTGAATGTAGCCAATCATGTGATTGAGTGTTGGATAATCCGAAAGAACGAATTCTTCATCCAATGGAAGTGAAAACCTCTCACGGAT
>Ga0066849_10000047_pt1 | contig 38585 bp, 18 predicted proteins | sample ETNtaG_9_FD_65492 | JGI IMG/M metagenome (GOLD analysis project Ga0066849, IMG submission 65492) | Marine microbial and viral communities from oxygen minimum zone, Eastern Pacific Ocean - ETNP201406SV69 | ecosystem: Environmental > Aquatic > Marine > Oceanic | place: Pacific Ocean: Eastern... | reverse complement strand
TGGATGGAAGGGTTTCGTTTACGGGCCTGGAATCTTGTTCCTAGCGTATTCAGCACAAGTCGCCATCAACATCTTCCGTCGTAGGGATAGCTTGGAGTTCACCTCAGCAGCGTTGCAGATGATGCTTACTGCAATCCTGTTGCCATTCCCATTCTATGCATGGCCAGGAATGAATCTACTTTTCGACCCCAGTGGGATGCAACCCATGTTTTACATTATTGGGTTCACATTTGCAGTCGGTTGGGTTGCAAGCTCCTTCAGGGACAAGCCTTGGCTACTAGTTATTATCACTGGCACAGTTCTCTTTGGTTCAATACTCACGGCCCTTTTCTTCCTACAGCAAGCTGAAATTTACAATGGCTGGGATATTCTTTTCACAGGCGGATTTTACTTCTCAAAGAACAAAATCTTCGGAACAATTGGCGAGGCGCAAGCTCCTAGTCGAGGAGTTTTGTTTGCTTCATATGGTCCGATTGTTGCACTAATCGCCATTGGCTGTGGAATGGTTCTATTGTGGAGGGGGGCAAGGAAGAATAAACCAAGCAACACATTGATGGGTCTTTGGGTGATTATTGCAACATACATGGCTTGGACGGCTGGGAGATTCATCATCAACGCCACGCCCGCAATGGCCGTAGTTGGCGGCATAGGAATCGCAATGATGTGGAATTCAGCGAACTTTTCTAGATTCTCTAAGGTTTGGAGAATATCTGGTATTGGAACTCCTAGGGCCCGATTCCGTTCAGTTTGGTCGGCATCCAAGTCCAACCCTGGAATTCCAGCGATATTGTTGGTTCTCCTGATGGTTTCATCCCAACACGCCACGTATGGAATTGATTCCGGAATACCTAGATCCGATGATGCAGCCTATGATGTCGACTTGGAAATTTACAATATCGCACCCGACATACTCAGAGAGGACTTCTTCAATTTATTTTCAATAATGAATAGCAGGGAATACAATCCAGGCGCTTCTGGTATGTGGTACATGGATACATTTGGTCCGAGCTTCAATGGATATGGTTGGAATGACGCCTATGATTGGCTCTCCCATCAGGATTCGGATGTAGAATTTAGCCAACGCCCTGCATTCGTATCTTGGTGGGATTATGGATTCCAAGCCTTGGCCTCGGGACAACATCCAACAGTAGCTGACAACTTCCAAACTGGGATCCCAGAAAGCGGAGGGATGCTCCTCTCTGCAGGTCAAGAAGAAACCCTGTCCCTGTTTATTGCTACTTTGGCAGCAGCCGATAGAGCCTATAATTCAGGTGATCTCAGTGATGAATTCATAACAGTACTAAATCAATACATGACCCCTGATCAAGTTGCAGAGTTCCAGATTTTAGTCAATCAACGTGATCCTATTACATCCTCTGCTGGACCTGAAATCGTCAGTGCTAGATCTTTGGCAGTCGTTGCAGAATACAATGATGTCGAACTATTGCGCGGATTCCCCCTTGACTCATCTGGAATCCCTTTCCAGCAAGAAAGTTGGTTGGTGTTCGAGAATGGAGAACAGGTCGGCAACTCAACCACTGATCAGTCCACTGCAATGTCACTATTCAACGAGACTAGGGCCTCTTCTTCTCAATTTGAAATTAATGACCCGACTCACTACTACATCGGAGGCTCCAAGTATACACCAGATCTTCTAGATGATTACTACGATCTCTCAACCAACCTGCACAGGAGTAATGCTAGGCTAGCAGTGGTCCGTGCTTTCTTGTCAACTGCGTTAGATGTCGAGGAAATAGCTGGAATTTATGATGGAATCTCCGCCATAGAGTACAATGTTCAGGACTTCGGCGCATCTACTGGATCAACAACTACTCGAAATCACGAAATTAGATACTTTGCGGTGGACAATAGGCTGTATCCACTTGGAGGCTCCTTCTACGGGGATTATAGCTACCACCGAGGACAATCAACTGGCATTTTCCACGCACCAACGAGACTCTCTGGACTGGACATGGATTCTTACATTTCAACTTTGTATCAAACCCAGAGGGGGGATGGTCCCGTAATTCCTAGGACACAGGCTCAGTACGAAGGAGAATACCTAGATGATATCGTCAGGCAAAGTGCAGGATCCTTGGGGGCTTCTGAGGTCATCAGGATGATCGATATCGACTATCAACACCAACCAGAATTCTTCGAAACTATGATTGCAAGGATATATGTCGGCTACGGTTCTTCCACATTAGGACTCCAAGGAGACGCCGAAAACCCATCAGTTTGGATCAATCCTCAACAAACAGGTGTCAAGGGCGCACCCGGCTCCTACCTAGAGAATGCATTCGCTCTTCCAGGTGCTATGATGAACCACTTCGTAATTTCTAATTGGTATGACAATGAAGAATGCGAGGTTAATGAGACTGGGGCCCAGGTTAGCTCAATTTGCGGATCAGTATACGACTCCAACCGCTATGTGAAGGTTGTAAAGTACTACAGTGGCGCCACAATTCAAGGAACTGTTGAGCTAGATGGCGTTGGACCAGTACCAAATGCTCGCATACTGATTGAGAGAGACGCATTTAGCGGCGACGAGGAAGCAGACTCCAATGGTGAAGTCGTGGACAGGGACAACAGGACATATTGGATTCCAATAGGGAGTACGCAGGCCGATGAAAATGGACATTACTCTTTCAGAGTTCCTGCGGGCAAGATAAGGGTATCAGCATTCTCGGGTGACCCAGATCTCGACTCAGCCAGGTCAATGATCATGTCTTCAGATGTGGGCAACACCATGTATGAGTTATTCACTGAGAGTAATTCTGCTAGGAACGTCAATCCAGTTACTGGCATCCTAGGGAATGTGTACGGTTCAACGTGGCTTTCTGAGAACATTGTGAACGTCTCATCTGAGGATGGCCATAGCAACGGAAGGTCAACGATAGAATCCTCGATCTTGGTCCAACCATCATCTGCTTCTGGAATATTAAGCTGGTCAGGTGCAATCGAATTCGATAAAGACCCTGTGATAAACGTCAGTGTAATCCTGACCCCCTCTTCTCCAGAAGTTTCCATAGATCCCTACACATTGCCTACTTCGAATGGAACAGTATCCGGCGAATCTCTTGAGTTCACTGGAAAGGGCGAGGCCACGTTCACCGGACATGGAATCTTCAATTCTATCGGAGTAGCCACGGTTTCCGATTTCACTGGCAATCATTCGATGACAATTCTTGACAATCATAGTGTAACTGGGGAGGGGCAGTTTTCTGGCAGGGGCACCTTAGAAGGGGAAGTATTCGGCCTCCTAGAAATCGACTCTTGCCAAGGAGGAGCACTTCCTCAGGGGTCCGAGGTATGCTCAATTGGTGGAAATGAGTTCTTGATCAACGGCTCTGTAGATGCATCAGGGAGATATACCTCCGAGGGTGAGAGCCTATTCACACGTTCATTGTCCAAATCAACTTTCATTGGCTCAGGAATATTTGAGGTCAACACTTCCACTGTTCTTGACAGCTATGGCACCATTAATGGCTCAGGCTCATTTTCAGGTGATGGTATTTTCAGTGGTCAAATGGTAAAACCTGGGTCTTTCCATGTGAATGATGCGTTACCCGGGGAATACCAAATCTCCGTCGATTTCGGAAATGGCACTATAGTAGAACTAGGCACTACAATCGAGATCGGCGTCTTTCCTACCGATGAGGAAAATAGGATTTCTGTAGCTGGCGGCAGCATTGAAGGTTCGATCTTCAATTCTGAGGGGGACCCATTATCATCCTCAATTTTCATCTTCCCTTCTGAAGAATCTAGGGAAAACTCAACTGCAGAATGCGGTGACTTGGTGTCATATCCTTGCTATGTTATCCCTGACGATGAAGGCCATTATTCGATAGGTCCGATAATTCCAGGCGATTATCTTGCTGAGATCGACGTTGATGAAGATGGCTTCCCAGAGATTTCTGAGGCGTTCACATTCTTGCCGCTGGAATCCCCAACTCAGTCTTTACCGATGACTATTCCGAAGATGTTCGATCTAAATTTCACCATCACCGACAATGGCAATCCGGTAAATGATCTAGATATCGTACTTCGTTCTGAAAACATCTCCCAACCCCCAATAGCCGCGATCTTCGATAATGAGTCATTGGAATATAACATTGAATTATCCATCGGGTCTTGGATTCTGAATCACACCACAGATGGTGAGAAACAGATTTGGCAGAGAATAGATGTGATCGACAAAGATCAAAATGGAACATACCACTTCCAGACTAGTAAGGTTGTCAATGGTACTGTGCTTTACCAACCTAATGAGGAAACAGGATTGCCGGGCCAACCCATGGAGTTCCAAAATGTGATTTTCCAGTGGGACGGTTTCACGCATAGTGCTGTTACTGACAAGATGGGTGAGTTTAGCGTGACTCTCCCCGAAAATGCGAATGTCGATGCTACAGTAGAGATTGTTGTCGGAGTAGAAGGATTCTACTCGAATGGGACCAAGTTTACAGTTACTGCCGGAATGGACGACGTAATCATTGAAGTTGTCGACTCATTCTCTGTCATGGGAACGGTCAACCTGAATAGGGAGGGTTATCGATACGTCGATGAAATAGTGGGTTGGGTGCCCATCACAGTCACAGCCACTTCCTCTGGTGGGGAGGCGTCAGATGCCATGTGGACAAAGCCAGTATCCCCCTCGGGTACTTTTGAGATGTTACTGCCCAAGGGAAATTGGACATTCGTATTGAATCCACCAGGCGATCTTGGTGTTTCCAGTTCTGTCGAATTGGATATCAATAAATCATCAGACTTGGATTTGATCCTCTATAAAGAGTCTAACAGTACTGTTTTCGTTGACTTCTTCATCGATCATTCAAAGGACAATAACATCTCTAATGGGACTCCAGTACAATACCCCTTTGAAATCTCCTCGGTCAATCCAAATGGACTAGGTTATAGCGTCGCTCGGAATGGATCAGAGTGGGTCTCCGATGGGCGTGCTGAGGTTTCTCTTGAACCCGGCAGCTACAGAATAGTCGTTGAGAGAGCAAACGCTTCAGCTGGAGAGAAATTCGATACACTGTATGATTTCAATCAAATCTTCCAAGTCGGCATGGACGGCGAAATCATAGTTGAAAGAGAGGTAGGTTTCGAACCCCTGTGGCTCTTCAATGCCAAGCTCACAAACCGCACCTTCGGTAACTTGTCCAACCATGAAGTAATTTTCGAGAACGTAGAAAGGGGTTGGTCCCAGATGTTCTACACCAATGAGAATGGCACAATTGCTGAGTATCTTTCCGAAGGTGAGTGGATTATCGTCATTGAAGAGTTTGAGACTTCTGATGGGGTCTTCGAGGGACTTAGGGTGAATGTCAACATCTCCGAAGAAAATGCGGGCTTAGCGATAGATTTCCAGACGGATGAGTTGGCAGAGGTCGCCTTGAATCTAAATTTGCTAGGGATGGAGCTCCAAAGCCCGGGTCCGCTGGATATATCATTCATTTCCCAAGAAGGACTTGGCTCATTTAATGCTCAGTCCAATGACGATAGTGAGCCATTGGTTATTAGGGTGCCTTCTGGACTCTGGAATATACAATCTAATCAGACCGATGCAGATGGCGTAAGGCTTCTGATTGACAACACATCGCTCAATGGCTCGGGACTATTGGCGGGAAGTAGCTACTCCGTAGATGTGACAGTAAACAAACAATTACAATTGACTGGTAAAGTGTATTGGGATCTGGATGATAACGGCAACCCGGGTGTGCTGGAGGGGATAGCTAACGTCTCGGTCAACCTAACAGAAGACGGCTTCTCAGAGGCGAATTATTCATTGACTACCAATACAATGGGACAATGGTCAGTTTTCCTTCCATCACTAAGTAATTGGAACATATCAGTAGAAAAGGAAGGATTTAGCGCAATCCAGTCAAATGTCTCGATTTTCGATTCTTCCATAGTAGAGGACATAGAGATTTCAGCTGGATCCGTGGACGTTTCTGGTTCTGTTTCCTACATTTCGGACGATTGGGTTTTCGGAGACGATTGGGATGTAATACTAATTCCGGAACATGGGGTCTCCAGGGAAAGAGTAACACCGGACAAGTCAGGCAATGAGTGGAATGCCTCTGTCGAACCGGGCAGGTGGATCGTTTACGTCACTGCCAACTCATCCGGAACACACCTTGTTTCTATCGATGCCATGGTTGTTGATATCCAAGGAGGAGAAGTAGAATCAGTTCTTACTACTGGGGGGACATTGGTCCTCAATACTGAATGGCTTGACTACAATGGAACTTCCAAATCTCTAACAGATGTCAGCAGTGATTATGACTTGGAGATTTCTACCGAGCCCGGCATTTCATGGTCGGAAACTCTGGGCGTAGATGGAATAATCCGAATCGTCCTCCCAGCTGGCAGAGTGGATGCTTCTAGTGAATTTGTTGAAGAGCAGAGGGGGCGAGAGATGACATTCTCAGGGGGCCAGGGAGTCACAATTAGTGCCGGACAGGAGAGCCCTCTGACAACTCTAAGGCTTGAGCGAGTTTCAAAACAAGACATTTCGGTTTCTGATATCACTGCAAGTAGCTTGGTCGTCGGATTGAATGATAGTTGCATTATGGAATCTGACTGCGATTACAAATCTGCCGAGTTCTTGATGCGAATAGACTATGACGGGCACAACCCATTCGATTCGTATTCCGTCACGGCTTCTGTAGCTGGAATAGACGGCATGCTCTGGAATGTTGAATTCCAGAACTCAACTGGATCTTGGAACGAATCAGCCTCCTTCGATCTTGGATTGGACAATGCATTATCCGTTGAAAGCTTCAAAGTCAGAGTAACTCCTGCAAATAAGTCCAATACTCATCACTTCGCTAATGGCCATGATATCAGTATCTTCTTTTCAACAGCAGATGGCTATTCGTTTGAGCACAAAGTTTCAGTGAATGTTCCAAAAGACTCCGGTTTCAAGCTTGTAGATGAATTCGTGGAATCAACTATATTCTTCACCTCGGATCAGACACAGCTACAGATACCTGTCCCATATAGTAACCTCGGAAACGGGGACGAAATACTCAATTTCAGTTATGAGATTGCAGGCTGGCAGGCAGCGGGCCCACAATCACAACCAATAGCCCCGTTCTCTAATGGAACAACGACTCTAATCCTGACTCATGAAGGTTCAGAGAAACTAGATGAATATGTGCTGGAGATCACTGTATCGGATCCCTCCAATGAGTCTGTAAAATACCAAATTTATCTTGAGAAGGACGCACCAGAACTTTCGATTGTAGGCAGAACAATTGAGCTAATGGGCGGTGGAAACCCAGTATTTGGCAAGGAGCAGACATACGTCATCGAAGTTTCAAATGGCGGGAATGTAATTGCTGAGGGGGTGGTCCTTCATGCGAAGCTATGTGAAGATATCAATTGCCGAACAGAAATGGGTATCAACGCCAGCTCTACTAACGATATAGAGGGCATGGGGACTTCTGTATTCTACATTCCAATGGACTTTACGAATTTCTCCAGACCAGACACCTATTTCATCCTCTTTGAGATCATTCCCCCTGGTATGTCTGAGGAAGATGAGCTAGAGGCCTGCAAATCAAGCAGGTCCGAAGGAAACTCATTCTGTGTCCTTGAAGCACAGCTTTGGTCTGAGGCTGAAGAGGGAATTCAGGATTGGATGGCTTACCTTTTCATTGTCATCCTTCTCGGGATAATATGGGCCATTACCCGAAGACCAGGTCGAAAGACTTCCGCTCCGTTCTGACTCAACTGTCCCTTCACATAAATATGGGAGTGGTAGATTGAATGATCTCGAGCTAATGCCAGAACCCGATGATCCTAATCTTTTAACCACAGTCGATCGAAATGCGCCTGGATATCCCGGTTCACATTACGGATTATCCGATCAAGAGGCCGACAAGTTGAGATTTTCTGCATCTCCAATATACAAGCTTCTATGGCCATGGGGGGCAATAATTTTCTCTATCTCCACTATATTCATCCTACTGACGTGGAGCTTGATTTCACCATATCTAACAAAAGTTCTACCTGATTCTGAGTGGGCCTATGAGGGAAGTGGAATAAGGGAGCTTCAACTGACCGGACTATCGGGGGAAGGAGTCAGAGTTTGTATTGTTGATACTGGCATAGACCATGAACATCCTGAGTTTGAAAATCTCAATCTTACAGGTTTTAGAGATTTCCAATTAGAGATTGATGATAGCCCTAGGGACATTGGGATAGAGAGTCATGGAACATTAATGAGCGGACTGTTGGCAGCCAATGGCACATTCACTGGCTCGGCTCCCGGGGTATCCTTGTCCGTTGCGATAGCCCTGGATTCCTCCGGGGAATCTACAGACGGATCTAAGGTCTCTCGCGCCATCAATTGGTGTGTCATTTCACAAAAAGCTGACATCATCTCACTAAGTCTTGGTAGCAATCCGGCAAAGGAGATGCTGCCTCTTTCCGAAACGGTCGAGGCTGTATTGCAGGCTTTGGAATCCGGAATCTTCGTAGTTGCAGCTGCTGGAAACTCCGCTATCGGAGACAACCATAGTGACGTTTCTACACCAGCTAGTATTGAGGGTGTAATTGCCGTCGGGGCACACAATCGTGATGGCAGTGCGTGGAAAAATAGTGCTATTGGGGATGAGATTGACCCCATATCTGGAGAGGGGAGGGAATTCCCAAATCAGAAACCTGAGGTTTCAGCTCCAGGGGTTCTTTTGTGGTCATGTATTTCAACAGAAAATCAACCACCATATGCCTATTCCACTGGCACTAGTGACTCGACAATGCTTGTCACCGGAGCTTTAGCACTGATTCTTCAACAGCATCGTGAAATCATTTCTGGTGCAGATTCAGAGATAGACAAAGAAGAAATGAAAAAGGTAAAAATCGCACTAGCAATTTCATCATCAAACACTGCTGATTCAAACCCTTCTCATGATTCGAAATTAGGTTACGGAAATCTCAATGCCAAAGCATGGTCCGATGAAATAGAAAACATATTTTCTTCCAAATAGTGATGATTGGAAACACTCATGTGAGCCCTATTGTTAAATCAACCATCATTTGCCAAGGTGCATGGTGAGCAGGCGCAAGATACGATCCTTGTCTCTTTCATCACTTTTCCTCTTCTCCTTGTTTTTTGCATTTGTTCTACCCTCTGCTCCGGTATCGGCTGCCGTCAATGAAACATCTGAGGGCATTATCACAGGAACGGAGACTTGGTCCGGTTCTCATTCTGTCATCGACGACATTACAATCGCTACTGGAGCAAAATTGGTCATCCAACCCGGGACATCTATTCAATTTTCTAATGGTTCACAATTGGTCGTCCGAGGTAGCTTGTGCGCCGGCGAATCTGCTTGCGGGAGCGACTCTGATGCCACATCTTCGTCTGCCATTCAATTCAGTTGGTCTCTGCCAGCTGATCCATCTGCAACTGGTGATTGCTATGGAATAACCCAAGGATCACAGGAAATCACCGTTGACGACCCATCATGTGGCGAGGGAGTTGTGATGATGAGCACTGTCGATCTTTCTCAAACAGCAATGAGGTATGTTGATTTTGATGGCCCATGGGGCGTTCCACACTATATCTCAGCAGTCAGTGAATTTCGATATGCGGCCTTGGTTTTAGATGGCGCGAGCCCTATTTTAACCGGGCTAACATTTTCCGGAGTCAACACTAGCAGCGTCCTAACTACCGACCTAGCCCAACCAACCTTTGACGGTGGTACCTTTGTTGTTGGTAGTGACAATAGTAAGTCAGTAGTGGGAAGCGCGATCCAGGTCTACTCCTCTGGTTCATTGGTTAAGCCATTCGTAATCTCCGATATCGTGCTTTCTGGGACGAACAATGGTTGCGAGAATAATGATGGTGGCAGGCCGACATTATGGGCAGAGAAGTCATTCATAGAAATAGAAAATGCTCAGATTACAACGGGCGACTTTGGAATCGGATTATGGTCATCGGCTGGTAGCGTAACAAATTCTGTCATCGAAGTAAACTGTAATGGATTGGATGTCAATGGGGCTAAATCAGTTGGATCAGCAACCTTCGACATAGAAATCTCGTCAAACGAAATCACCTCAGGTACTTCTGGAATCACCGTATACAATGGGGGTGTGGCCAAAGTCACATCCAATGACATCGAAGTTTTACAAGAGGGCTCGGGAATCTCAGTACAATCTAGTAGTGTTGAAATCCATGACAATGAAATCGGTCCGGTTGCTGGTTGGAATGGGCTCTATCTCACTGGTTCATTTGATGTGATTGCAGAGAATAATACTATTTTCCAGACAGCAAGGGAGCCTGTTGTGGCTGGTAGGTACGCCGGCAATAATCCAAGCGCATCTTCTTCTAGGGTTTTCCTAGCAAACAACACCATTTCTTCAAATGGAAATGGGGCATGTAGCAGCAGCAAATTATGGGATGGCGAATTTACTTGCCCCTCATTGCATGCATTCATGACGGGCGTTACGATGTATGATAATCAGATCATTTCTACAGGGGATGCCGACGGAATCAGGGCAATCGGCTCGTTGCTTGATATACAGAGGAACTCCTTTACCGTTTCTGGAGCAGGTGCCATAATCAAGCACTATGACACTGGCTACGCTGACATCCAACAATACGGGTCCTTGGGATTCTTTTCCGAGAACACATGGACAGGGGTTCAAATGTCTTACAATGTTTCAAAGAGCTCAGTTACCGTACAATCAGAAACGATCCCATTGCCCCCAAGTGGGGCGGACCCAGTCAGACTTTCTTGGCCCGATCAAGAGGCATATCCGGGTAACCAGTTCCAAGGAAATATACTCCCCACCCCTGTTAGGGACTGTACGACTTGCAAAGATATGACGCCACGCAGCTTCCCCCTTGCAGTCGAAATGGACAACAACTCGACAGTTTTCACATTCGCTTCTCTTACCAATTTAGGCAGATCAAATATTAAGATTGACACACAACCGACACCTTTCGCCGTTCAAGTAAGTAGGGCTGAGCTTGTAAGATTACAGACCTTAATCAACGGCGAAAAGGTTGAAGGCGCCACAGTCTTCATAGAGGATGCAGTCGGAAACGACCTTTATTCCATAGAAACCGAAGTTGGTGGCTATACCCCTTGGATAGCACTTCCTTCAAACTTTCATCTGGATTTCAGAGGTTTGGGGGGCGGAGATAACCCCGATGGATATGCCGATGATGAATACGAGGACTCTTGTTCAGATGGCAAAGACAATGATGGAGATTTGTATGTAGATTCCAATGATCCAAATTGTGACAATTCCCCAATCACCAGAGAGCTTTCACTCTACAGATATACTGCTTACAAGTTTGGATTTGGCCTCAAGGAGGGGCAATTCACCCTGGATGAATCAACTCACCAGGAGACGGTAACGCTGGAGAATCTGGCCCCTACTGTCTCTGTCACTCAAACTGATGGTCACTCTTTCAAGAAGGTAGTAAATGTCACTGGCAGTGCCCATGATGGAATTCTAGCAAATAGCTACCCCGATGACGAATCAGCACAATGGGACCAAGGCGGTTATGTTCATCTCGTTCAGGTCAAGGATCCATTCACCGGATCTTGGGAGAATGCAGGTCTGGCGACCGACACAAGTGGTTCACCGGAAGGGCATGTCGATAGATTTAATCGCCCTTTCAGCTCTTGGTATTTTGAAATAGATTTGAGTCAACAGGCCGTCGAGGACGACTATGTCTTTGAATTCCGAGCCTTCGATGGAATTGCATACAGCTCAATTGTGACTAGGGAATTCAAGCTTAACACACAGGCCCCTACCATAATTGTCGATGCTCCCGTTCAAGGTCAGATATATGATGAAGACATCCTTCACTTCGAGGGCTCTGCTTCAGATTACTATGGGTGTAACTTCAGTCCTGTGTCATGCAACATCGATATCTCCTCTATCCACATTCTAATCGAAAGTGATGTACTGACCGGCCCAATATATTTTGACTTCCCCCCAATTTCCGATGATGGATCATGGTTATACGATTATTCAGTTGCCAATATCCTTCCAAAGCAGCTTGCATTTTACACTGTAACTGTGTGGGCCGCCGACTCTGATTTTTGCCAAGACAGCTCTGGTGCAATTTCCGAAGAATGCAATCCTTATTCCATTTTACTTACCATCGATCAAAGAAACTCCATTCCCACCATAGATATAGATCAACCTAGGGATGGGGAGATACTCTCTTCCGCCGGAGAAACCGTGATTTCTGGGATTGCCAGGGATTTCGATCCTGATGGCGTGGTAACTAGGGTCGATATTGACGCATTTGAAGTGACTGCCGGTGGACTCAATCTAGTCAAGGCATTTTCTGCTGTTCCTGATCAGGAATCAGGAAATTGGGAAGTAACTTGGGATACGACAAAATTGAAGCATAACAAGGATTACCTAATCAGAGCACGTTCCTACGATGGCGTGGATTATAGTAATTGGATGGAGGCCACATTCACTGCTGATAACCCCCCTGACAAGGACAATAGCAAGCCAGTTTTTAGCTCAGATGGGTGGGAGTACGAAATCCAGCTGTATTGTGATACCGACTCTAGCTCTGCAAATCGGTGCACTCAGGCCGAGATCGATTTGAATGACTTCTTCAGCGATATCGATGGGGATATACAATGGATCACCGTTTATGATGATACATCGATTGAAGATGATGATGATCATTCCAAAGTCGTAATAGTGGATCCAAGTGGTATCGCAAGATACAATCCGTATAGTATGGATTTCTACGATTCAAATATAGAAAGCTGGACTCTCGAAGCTGTGACGTTTGTCGCCGAAGACTTCCATGGCTCAAAGGCCATGTCTGAACCAGTATCATTCCTGGTCAATCCATTGCAATTCAATATATCCGAACCCGATGAAAATTGGGTAACCCTAGATGAAATCGCAGTGTATTCGGGCTCTGGACTCCCAGGAAAGCAGGTTTCAGTCACCATTGGGGGTGTTCCAGTAAATACCACTGTCGTCTCTGCTGATGGAACTTGGGAACTAGGAATCCCCGGCTCTAGACTAAGTGATGGGTCATACACTCCATACTTTAGCTACAGTGGTCAGGATATAGACGCAAAGCCGATTTCGCTTGGTGAACCGCAAGATGGTGGAACGAGCAATGGGACAATCGCGTTAATCGGCATCATTACAATCGCAATTCTCTCCATAATGGCGTATTTCTTTATCGAGCTAGAGGTGGATGAGTCTCAAACCAAGGGGCCAATCAATATATCGCAAGAACAGGAGGATTCAGTGGAAACAGAGGAGCACCAGTCAAGCTTGCCACCAATCACACAAGACTCCGAAAATATGGCCAAAACTGGCGATTTTAGTGACTTAGAACGTCATGAAGACCATCCCGGATGGCTTTGGAATCCATCGAATCAAGAATGGGTCCCTGATCCTGATTTTGATTGATGTTCCTTGCATCTCTTACTACTAACATTATTGAATGGCTCCAATGCCTCACAGTATTATGACTGCTATGGCATCATCACGCCCGGGAGTTCAAGAGAGGATTTTCCTGCACCTTCGAGATTTTATCGATCACAAGGAAAAGGTCGAGGTCCCATTCGCTATTTCGCAGATGGGAATAGCAAATTCTGTTTCAATTGCCAGGTCTAATGTTCCTAGAGCGATTTCTGGGATGAAGGAATCTGGGCACTTAATTGAGAAACAAGCCCACGTTACAGGTGTTTCTAGAAAAAGGAAGACCTATTTCCTCACACTTGAAGGAGCGCAGATAGCTGATGAGATCTGGGAAAGGGTATCTGAAACAGGGGTTCGGTTGATCCATCCCGATGGCCATGCAGAGAATACCACCATGCTGGAGGCATTAGAAGCGACTGAATTGCCACTGAGGCACGTCGACTTGCTTAGGTACATGGATGACTCGGGCACAATCGACTTGACGGGACTAACTACAGATTTGATTGAGAGGGATCTCTCCAAGCATATTGAAAAGCAACTGATTTCCTATCTAAATGACCTACCTAGAACTAGGAGGTTCTATGGGCGGACTTCTGAATTAGAAGTGATGGCCGATTTACTAGATTCCAAATCAACTACGATTCTAGTTCCGGGAATAGCAGGAATCGGTAAGACAGCTCTTTCTACAAAGATCCTCGATAGGTTCACTCATCGGAGGAATCTACTGTATCATAGATGCCAAGATTGGGAGGGATCTCGGGCGTTTCTTGAAGCGTGCTCCGAATGGCTCGCTAATGTTGGTCATACCGATCTATCCGACTACTTGGTTTCGACCTCAGTCCCACAACCTTCAATGGCCGCCAATATCATCGAGGACGGCCTTTCTGGAACTCCTTCTCTGATTGTAATTGACGACTTGCATAAAGTTGGAGACGAGGCTCTTTTCTCAATTTTGAAAGAACTCACCCTGAGGATTTCTAAACTCAGTGAAGTTGGTCTTGTACTATTTTCCAGATCATTCAGAATGGTAGTACCTGAAGTGGACCATGATGGGAATATTGTGACGCTAGTCATGCCACTACAGGGCCTTGACGAGGAGTCAAGCAGGCAAATCCTGACAGCAATGCCAAAAATCGATCATGAAAAATTCTCCCACATCTATTCACTTTCACGAGGCCATCCTCTGATATTGGAATTGATCAATAGGGGCAATATTGCCGAAACTTTCCACGCTACATTGGAAGCATTCGTTGAACAGGAGATTTTTAGCAGACTTTCAGGAACCGAGAAGAGGCTATTGGGGGCTATTGCTGTATTCAGGGAACCAATACCGATCCAGGCTATTGGAAAGATAGAAGGGGGGATCGATCTATTGGACGATCTCGTTGAGAAAGGGCTGGCAAGGCAGTCTGATGCGGAGAACTACGATGTTCATGATTTGGTTCGAGAATTTCTGATGCGTTCGATGGATAGGGATCTAAAATCAGAATTGCATTTCGCTGCAGTTAGCTGGTACCGTGAAAGAAATGACAGTGCAGCGGATAGGATAGAATTCATCCATCACCTAAGTCTAACTGGGGACGATGACTCATTGGCCGAAGCATTGCTTTCCGAAGGAAGGACTTTAGTCAAGGCAGGACATACCGAGCTCCTCTCCATTCTAAACGAATTGGACAAGAATGATTTCGAAACCAGGGTGTGGGGGATGATCAGGACCTTGAGGGGGGATATCCTCTCCATTCAGGGTAGATGGGATGATGCCGAAGTTGAATATGATGCAGCTACAAAGCATGTAAGTGACGCCAAGGATGGAGGGGACTTAGCCAGACTTCTTTCTTCAAGAGCCGATATCGCCTTGAAGAGGGGTGCAATGGACGATGCATTGGAACTCCACAGAAAGGCTCTTGGTATCCAAATATCAATCAGAGATGCGAGAGGGGCAGCTAGATCCTACATCAATATGGGCTACATCTTCCGTAGAAGAAGGGATACTAGGCATGCTTTGGAAGTATATGGCAACGTTGAGGAATTGTTGAATTCAGAGGACGAGAGTGAACTAAGTGACGCTAGGATAAGATTAGCTTCAGCATTCATAGAAATGGGCGAATTGGATCGGGCAAGGGAACACGCTCTAGTGGCTTACGAGGAGACCAAAGAAAGTGATGACGACCTCATTCATGCCAGATCAAGAGCAGTTTTGGGGAGACTTTACGCGAAAGACTCAGACAGCGATCTGGCATTACTCCATTATTCAGCCGCATTAGAGATACTGTCTTCATTCAATGATCCAAGAAGCACTGTAGAGGTCGAGATGTTACTTGGACAGGTTCTACTTGACGCCGGCAAGTCATCAGAGGCGGCAGAGCATTACCTAAATGGCCTTGCTATCGCCGAATCAAACGATTATAGGATGCTACAGGGCGAACTTCTGGCACGACTTGGAGAAGTAGAAACCGACAGATCTCAGAGAATGGATTATCTTCAAAGATCCCTCTCATTGTTTAGAGAATTAGGTGCAGTTGACAGAATGCGAGATGTTCAGAGCTCAGTTCATAGGGCAGTAATGGGAAGCTAGTCAAGCAACTGCGAATTTCTCCGGATCCGATTGACCAGTCCAGTGGCTAAATTCAGGTCCAATTTGTTTAGAAATTGAGATATTTCCGGAGAATTTCTCACCTATTGCCATTAGAACTTCACTCTCTGCAATATGTGGGGCATTGTTTTTTTCAGATAGGTGGCACAAAACAACGCTATCCAATTTTGAACTACATATTTCATTAAGTATCTCAGCGGTTTGAATATTCGACAGATGCCCCCCTCGTCCACTGATCCTCCTCTTGAGTGAATCGGGATAAGGGCCCTCCATTAGCCTAGAGTGGTCATAATTCGCCTCTATCGAAATATGCCCACAACTCCGAAGATGCCCAATTAAATCATCAGTTGCTTCTCCTAGGTCTGTAACTACTGCAGCCTTGCCACCATCGTCGTCTCTGACAAGTATTGCTACATTGTCGGACTCATCATGCGGTACTGGGATTGGCATTATACTCAAATCAGAACCCAATCTAACCCTTTCCATACTTCCAAAAATCGTGCAATCTTCATTAATTTTCCAACCCATCCTTATCGCTGTCCCTGCGTTGCAATAGAGCTTTGAACCCCATTTTTTGGAAGCATTACTCGCCGATCCGGAATGGTCTTTATGGTTATGAGTAACTACGATTGAGTCAATATTTGTTGGATCGACACCTATTGAGTCCAATCTTTTCTCTGTTTGCCGCAAACTAAAGCCACAATCGACCAATATTCTAGTTTCCGACGAACAAATAAGAGTCGAGTTCCCCCTACTGCCCGAACCCAAATGAGTAATCTGCATGCGAACGATTACTATCCGTGTATATGCTGCGTAAGAATCAATCCATAGTCTCGCTCAAAATCATTTGATTCTTGCATAAATGGAGTATTTGCGAAACCTTTCTTGAATATTGTCCGAACGACGCTCCATCACCATGATAAGTGCCTCAACTGGGGTGAGTATACTAGGTGTTACTATGCGGCGCAAGCAGTCAGCACTGCTGATTTCACTTCTTGTCCTGTTATCCTTAGCTTTTGTATCCCAGACTAGGCCACAATCTCCCGTTTCTTCCATCGACCCCGATTTGGCAGAAGGTCAAGAAGCACCCGTCACTGATCAGGATTCCGATCAAATTCCAGACCTTTATGAGGTGATCTTCAGTGACGATATTTCCCTATCAACTACGACTGAAGACATCGTCATAAGGGGCCTTGAACCATCTGACTCCACGGATAATAACTCAGACAATGATAGGGACGGACTTTCCGCATTACAAGAGTATTGTTGGCCTTATACTCTCGAATGGTGCTTTGAAGAGAGAGACGGACTTACTGGTAAATCGCCTGAAGAATCCGCTTCAGGGCTACGCGAGTTTCTAGATCCAAGACTTTCGGACACAGATGGTGATGGCCTTCCAGATGGTTATGAGGTCCACATGTGTACTTCTGGATTGTACAAGAATAACCCGGCTGATCCCTATAGAAAGAAGACTTCTTGGGAATGCCTCTACTTTGATCCTCTTGATCCAAGTGACGCCGTTTCGGATTTAGATAGATGCGCTATAGACTTCAGTTGGGGGTGTGGGGATGGATTTGATTTCAATGGGGATGGAATAGTTGACTTCGATGAAAGATTCACTAGTCCGGAGGAATATCTATTCGGCTCTCCAATTGATTGGGTCACGGAGAGGGATGGACTTTGGTGCGTCGGAAAGATTCAGGGACTTACTCAAAACTCATGCCAGGATCAGTTTGAACCACCCATAGGGGATAATAGATGGATGGGGACTGACCCTAGGTATGATGACTCCGACTTTTTCTTCTGGGACGAAGTTTCAGATTCAGAATTAGAATTGATGGGGGATGGGATTCCAGATGGTTGGGAAGCGCATCATGGTCTGGATCCCCTTAATGCAAGTGATGCCTTATTAGATTCAGATTCTGATGGATGGGACTCCAATGGCGACGGATTCATCACCCAGGATATTTCGTCGGCTGCTTTGTGGGGAGAATCGCTGAGTAATCTAGAGGAGTATAGGATAGATTTCGATCAATCAAACAATGCAATACCGGGTTTAGTCGGTTTCAAGTCCGATAGATCCAATGAACCAAGAATAATTTCAAACCATATCAGCGGCATCGATCTTGTGGATTATTCCATTCACACAATTATCTCAGATCAGCCTCAGGAACGGCTATTGGTTGGTACCTCATATGGAATTTCCATAGTAGATCCGTTTTCATATACGTCGGTCAATTTTGAGTTAGAAAATGGCATAGAAATGAATATCATGGAGTCGGTAATTGTTGGTGAATCCGAATTCTTGCTACTCGGCACAAACCTTGGTATTCATCTTGTCAGACTTATCGATGGAGTTCCAATAATGGGGTCAATGATATCCTATGAAATAGGGATGATTAGCAATATCTTAGAGTTAATTTCAGATTCTGATGATCTAATTGTGATGTTCATTGGCGAAGAAAGGGCATGGCGATCCACAATCTTCGCAGACAACTCTGCGTCTACTCCATTCTCCGAACCAGAAGAGGTGAACGCAATATCGGAATTGATTTCTGAATCAAATGCTACAATATTATCCACGGGGCACGCCTCAATAGAAGGAAGAGTGCCACTGATTCTATTTGGAACCGACTCAGGATTAATCGCCTGGAATACTAGTGATGCTTCTGGGTCAATGGGCGACCCTTGGTGGGTTTTCGATAAGAAAAACGCTGAGGATTTTGTCAACCCCAATATTTTCAATCCCTCCGAGACTAGCACAGTCAGTACAATTTTTGTCGAAACTAATTTCGATGGAACAGACCATGTGTGGATAGGAATGGGGGGCGGCGTACACAGGATTGTCTTTAGTTCACTATTCTCACAACCAGAAAGAGCTTTCGATAATCAGAATATGCTGAACTTTGAAGGCTTGATTGATGGAGATAATGAGGTAAAATCGATCTTGCCGCTTGATGATGGGGTTGCCATTGGTTCAAAAAATGGAATTTGGTTTCTGGAAGGAACTCACGAGGGAGCAGTAGGGGTCCATCAGAATCAAACCGAAGTGAATGGCTTAGTTACTTCAATGACTTCACTTCAAAACGATGGTCAGTCTTGGGTATTTGCGATCATTTCAGCTGGGGAGTATATGAATTTAGCAAGAATGAATCCACGTTCTCACGATTCGGATTTGGATGGAATGCCAGACGGTTGGGAGTTCCATAATGGCCTCGATCCAACTAATCCGTACGATGCATATCTTGACCCAGATTCAGATGGCATCTCGATTTCTTGGAATAGTAATTCAATTTCTAGAGACTGGACGAATCTTGAAGAGTTTAGGTTTGCTTCATCTAATGGGGGAATAAATAGTACCGATCCACGTGATTCGGACTCCGATGGGGATGGGCTTTCTGATGGTCAGGAATATTGGGGTTGGTTCCCAGAATCAACAATCTTCGAGTGTTATTACCTCAATGGGGAATACATTTGCGATTCTGAGATTGGAAATTCTGCAAGGGATGTACATTTGGGCGGTTGGCTTGGTTCCGGATCTGGGGGAGGGACAGACTCACCAACTGACCCCACCAATCCAGATTCTGATGGGGATGGGATGCCCGATGGATGGGAGATAAGGAATAGGAGATGGATTGGCGATCTGTATACGGGGGGCAATCAATGGACCCTCGATCCACTTGATCCAAATGATGCATATGAAGACGCTGATGGGGATGGTTTGGATAATTTGTGCGAGTACCAATGGTCGATAATTCTTGAGAATGCATTAGTTGAGGGGATTGAATCTCATGGTGAGTCGAATGACTCAGCCGCGCTTTGGGTACCAACGGATCCGAATTCAGTTGATTCCGATGGAGACTCTTTACCTGACGGCTGGGAGGCAAGGTACTCATGCACATGGCCATCAGAGAATTCAGGGATCAATCCAATGAATGGATCAGACTACCTAGGGAACCCTGATGGCGATGGTTTCGATGTCGACAGGGATGGGGTAATCAGTACTAACGAATCTCTTGTCAATTGGATGGAATATCATTTGAAATCGGCGATTCTAACTCCTGATGGCGTACTTTCCGGAGAACCATACCCCGGAGGTTTCACTTCTGAAATAACTCACCAATCTTGGCCAGGACTTTCTTCGGCGTCGTTTGGTGAAACGATGGGCCCATACATTACCTCACTTTCTTCCTCTCGCCCTTCAATTGACTCAGGGGCCGCAGATCCACTCAATCCAGACTCCGATGGGGATGGGATGCCTGATGGTTGGGAATTCTATAATGCTAGATGGGCTCTTTTGGAACAAAAATGGACACTAAATCCGGTAGATAGCGGCGATGTTTTGGGCGACCCAGACTTTGATGGGATGTCGAATTGGGAGGAATATAATTCGATCAACAGTAATTTCAGCGAAACTGATAATTCAATTTCTTCCCCTCAATTCTACCTTAGCGATCTATCCGGGACACTAGTAATTACTCCTTGGATCGGAGCGCAATCACCCCTTTCATTCGGACATTTTATTTCAGAGGATCAGAAATTTAAATCGGGATTAACTTCCGACCCAAATGATCCAGATACCGATGGCGACGGAATATTGGACGGAGTAGAATTGATATTTACTTCATGGAATTCAACAGAGGGAACTTGGACACTTAATCCATTAACGCCGGACGATGGAAAGTTCGATTCCGATAATGATGGGATTAGCGACATAATCGAACTAAATTTAACCTATAATCGACCGATTAACGGCGGATTGTCACCACAGGGGGCTCCGATATTTTGGGTCGAAGCAGACTCCATCAATAACATAGATACCGAAAATAGAATTTTCAGGATATTGTTTGGCAAGGAAGGAAGGGCAGAATTGGCAATGGACCAGTTCAATGAATGGAAAGAAGGCTATCCAGAAAAGGCACTCCTATCATCCATTATGGGAATCTCTGACCCCAAGGATCCTGATACAGATAGAGATGGGATGAGTGATGGTTTTGAATATTGGTTTACTGACTGGAATCTAGAAGAAAATAGATGGGAGATGAATCCACTTTCCAACTCAGACACATCATATGACTCAGATGGAGACTCTTTTGATTGCAATGGTGATGGTGAGATTTCCGACTCCGAGACCTTCGATAACCTTGCCGAGTTCGACTCAATGTGGTTCGGAAAGAGGCTGGCGATTGGCAATACACAAAACGGTACCAAGGCCGTTTCATATGGCGCCGATGCCGTCAATGCCCTAATGGAAGAAGAAGGGCTTTCCGAGGAAGAAGCATGGGAGAGTGTTTTCACCATATTTTCCACAAAAAGCACTTCTTCTTCAAAGAGAGTGGGGCTTATCAACCAAATCGACCCTAATAATTTCAACAAAACTCTTGCTGGAATCAGTGACCCTACAGACGATGACTCCGACCGTGATGGCATGCCGGATGGCTGGGAGTATTGCTACTCCGAATATCTGGAAGTCCTACCTGTAAATTCCCTTAGATGGTCATTAAATCCCGTAAATCCACTTGATGCCAACTATGATCCGGACTTGGACGGCTGGTACGGCAGGGAATTTTCCGATACTCCTGCTACTCAAGGAAAATGGGCCGAGCGAGAATTTATTGAATCTCAAACCGATTTGCAAATCTCTAATGGGGTCAATGACTTACTTTTCACGAATTTCATGGAATATCTGAACGGTACAAAACCTATGGATGCAGATTCCGATTCAGATTCTCTATTGATGACTCCAATTTTTAATGGATCAGCAATAGTTGATTATGTACCCGACATGTCACTTTCTGATGGTAGGGAGATTTTCAAATTCGGAACAAACCCCCTGGATAATGATACAGATGGAGATATGATGCCTGACTACTACGAGTATTATAGGGGATGGAATGAATCCAACGATAACTGGTCTTCATTCCAAAAGATTCAGGTTCAGTGGTTAGAGGTGACACAGAATAATTGGAAACCAATTAGCATCTCTGACGGGTCAATATCTCGTCCATCTTTAGATTGGACTTGGTTCACTCACGATCCAACAGACCCATCTGACTCTTTGGAAGATCCCGATAGAGATGGGGGGTGGGATTGTTCAGAATCTGCAGGATGCACATATATTCCATACAACAATTTCCAAGAATACTATGCAGTAGCAAATGCCACCTTGAATTCTCCATCAGCTGTCAGGACAGCGTCCCTTTTCGATTGCTCAGGTGAAGAAGTTGAGGAGTGGTGGCAACTCAGAGAATCCCTGCTAGGCACTTGCTTCGGAGCAAATAACTACCCTACAAACTATCTAAGAATGAATAAAATCAACGAAGAAGACTTGCTTTACGCCTTTGTGGTTATTGACAATGATGGAAATTATGAGAATGTAGATTCCAGTGATGATGAAGTTTTAGTTAATGGTGGTTGGACTGATTCATACAATAGAATAGCTGGCGACCAATTTCATTTGCCTAATCCGGGACTCGGTGAATATCCCTATGGCTGGTGGATATTGGATATAGATGGGGACTTAATTGCAGATGGGACCGATCCAGCAAATTGGGATACGGATGGGGACTGGTTGAACGATTACTTTGAGATCAATGATGATTTGTTAGATGGCATTAGGGGGAACAGTGGGTCTCCAATCAGGTATGATGATAGAACAACTTGAAGTCAATGATTTAATTTGCCATAGCTACTTCAGATGATTGTGAATGAGATCAATGGACAAGCACCCGACCCTGCATCTCCAATGGAAGAGAAGTTGCTATTCTTGCAAAGTAATATGGTCAGCTTTGTTAATCAATATCAATTACCCCTAATAGAGTGCTCTTTGGTAATTTCCAAGTATCTTCGTATTTTGACTGATTCATTAATCAGAAAGGCCGCCAATCTTAATGAGGAATTGCCTGAAACAATCACCGAATCAAAGAAAATTGGAGAGTCCGATGATTCTCCAATTATTTCTGAGTTCCCCCTGGAAAATCTGATTGCAAATGTCGATGAAGATAGGATGGACATATTTGATACAATAATTCGTGTCTGCATCAACTCCACAGAACTAGAATTTGCCCCAGCAATAGGGGTTTTGAGGGAATGGGAAGAATTGATCAGAATGCAATTAGCTCAATCGACAAGCCCCGGGCATCTTTTCAGTCCATTATCAATCCCTGATGGATTTTAGGTAAGATTCATTTTGTGCAGATGCAACGATGCTGCTTGAGACCCACCAAGCATCAACAATTGACCAAACAAAAAGAACAGGCCAGAGGACAATGGACAATACCAAGGGGAACTGAATAAGGAACCACTCCAAACCCTTCCTGTGCTCCCGGTTGAAGTGCTGACCTAGGAAAAGAAATGGAATTAGTGCCAATAATAGCGCAAATAAGGGCCTCATTGCACCCCAAGGGCCAATTCCACCACTCAGCTCGCGCCAGATCACAAGAAATATGCCGAACGGATTCCCCCCTCTTTGTTTTTCAGGCTCTAGCTTGACTACCAGCTCCTCTTCTTCGTCCTCCAGCTTGACTACCAGCTCCCCTTCCACGACCAGCCCCATCAACACGAACAGAAGAATATGACTACTAACTTAGTATGGAAAGTGAAATCTGCTGACCCCCCATCCACGAACCATGCCCAAGCCTAGGCTATTGATCACAGGCTTTACCAAATTTTCAGATTTTACATCGAACCCATCCCAAGAAATACTTAGCGAAATTGCCAATAAGGGGATAAATGGATTAGATTTCAAGACTCTACTTCTAACAGTGAATGAAGAGGGCTCAAATGAGACTGCTAGAAGGATAAACTCTAACTTCTCATTTTCTTCCATCCTGCATCTTGGATTCTCTGACAAGACGGACATAATTAGACTAGAGAAAATAGGAAAAAACTTGCTAAACATGGAAATAAGTGACAATTCAGGCAGAAAAATCAAGCATAGGAAAATCATTGAAGAATCGCCTGAAATCCTAATCTCTACGGCAAACTTTCGTCGAATAAATGAAATGTTGGCAGAATTCTCTGACAAATACACTTGGAGCGATGATGCCGGTGGATTCGTCTGTAATGAGACATACTTTCGAACTCTGGATGCGGTCAAGAAAAATTACCAAAATTACTGCTCGGTCCTTTTCATCCATCTTCCAAAATTTGACAAAATTGATTTTGAAAAACAGCTAGAATTCGTATCTATTGTCGCTAGGGCAACTTGTTACGATTAACTAACTCATCAACCTCTTATGTGAATCACTTACCCTTTGGATCAAACCATTCTACAGCTTCCCCAAAATCATCCATTGCCAAATCATCGCCAATACTTCTTGGAACTAATTCCCTGCCTCTATGCCACGTTTGCTGCTCAAGCCATAGGCCCAAGTCCCGAGCTCGCAAAACAACACTGATTAAACCACCAAATTGGTCTTCAACCAGTGAAAATGAGACCTTTCCAACTGATGCCGATTGTTTTGAGATAAAAAATTCGGTCGTATCATCTCTGAGATTCATTGACATTACATCCAATGCCGTATCTAATATCCTAACTTCTCTGATTATTGCCAGCATTTTTTCCATTGACTCTGTAGTTCCATGAACAATGAAGCCACTACTGTCCAATATTTCGTCAGGAAAGTCAATTGAAGGGTCAATTTCCCACTCAGGGAAAATCTTCTTTATCGCATCAGTAACTTTGACAGGATCTTCGTAAGATTCAATATTGGCCGACACGGTCACTATGGGGTCCACGGCTTCCCGTCAAAGCTCTTCTAAATAGTGATTCCACATGATTTCAATACACGAACAGTTGAAACCACCTTTCCATGACCAGCAATCATGACCAGTAGGTCGAAAGTAGTGTTAGTTGCCTTGCTCATTTTTCCGAGCATCTGCCTTTTTGCATTCAGAATTTCTTCTCCAGAATTCAGCAACGCTCTTTCAAATGACTTTTTTTCTGAAATCACTCTCCACTTGATTGCAATTCTGATCGGATTGTTCGCAGTGTACAGATTTTCGATTGTTAGGGATCACGAGTATTTTCGTTCAAAGACAATTAGCAGGTTATCGAAGACATACAAACAGGAAGACAAAGGCCTTTGGGAAAATAGCGAAGATGCAAATCAGAAGTTAGAGAGTAAGGCCTATACCAAAATCAGAGGAAAAAGGGGGAATTCAGCCAAGAAAAAGATGCTCGGCTCCATTGGAGGACTTAATCGGGAAAGCTCCGAAGAGAATATCGACCTTGATGAAGAATCACTACCTAATGAGAATGATTCAGCCATCGAAACACATGATGCTGTTCCTGATCGAATTAGCTTTATTGAAAGAATCAAGATATTCTTAGATAAGGCAATCGAAAAATCAGCAAATAGGAAGATAATCAAGGAGAAATCGGTCAAATCGGGAGCAGATTCAGATGATCAAAATTGGGGTGAAGGAAAAGTAGAAGACTCATTTTGGGCAGTTTCTGAGGTATCCAGATCCTCCAGATCAGCTATGTTATGCCAAGAATGTGAGACTTATAACGACAATAACTCGAACTATTGCTCCTCTTGTGGGTCCTATCTCTCATAATAGGGAACGGTTGATAGTGCACTGGCCGAGCGAGTAGTCGGTGAGGGCGTGTCCGAAAAGAGAGATTACTATGAAGTATTAGAGGTAGGGAAGTCCGCTTCGGATACTGAAATCAAGAAATCATTTCGTTCGTTAGCTAGAAAATTCCATCCAGACAAGAATCCCGGTGACCCAGAAGCAGAATCCAGATTCAAAGAACTGCAGGAAGCATATGCAATTCTTTCCAATCCCGATCAAAGGCGCAATTACGACATGTTCGGACATGATAGTCCCAGTGGGTCACCTTTCGGCCCGGGTGGTTTCCAAAGTGTGAATATAAATTTTGATGACCTCTTTGGTGGTGGTTTCGACTCTTTGTTCAATCAGTTCTTCGGAGGACAGAGTACGCACATCGCACATGGATCGGATATCTTGGTTCGTCACGGGGCCCCATTTCAAGTAGCCATGGATGGTATGGATGATCAGATTGAGATAGAAGTAAAGAGGGATTGCAGTATTTGTGACGGAAAGGGATCATCTGCCCCAGATGGATATAGGCAATGCCCCTCTTGCGACGGCAGGGGCAGAATTGACGAGATCTCAATGATAGGGCCATTCCGTCAAAGGGTCCGGAAGGAATGCCCATCTTGCCGTGGATCTGGCAGGATCGTCACGAATCCTTGTGCATCTTGCAATGGTGAAGGCAGATCATTTCAGACTTCTAAGGTAAATTTTTCAATTAGACCGGGGATTCGGGACGGAACTAGACTCAGAATTAGAGGACAGGGCGAGTCCTCCACCTCAATTAATGGCGATCCAGGTGATCTTTACGTCGAGTTAAACTTGGAACCGCACCCTTGGTTTGAGAGAGATGGACAAGATCTACTGATGGCACTTCCGTTAAGCTATGCGGATCTTTCTCTCGGAATCGATATTGAGCTTCCACACATCGATTCAAAGAATTTGAAAATTTCAGTTCCATCTGGATCCAGACCGGGAGAAACCATTCTCATTCCCAATAGGGGACTTCCAAGTCATAGGGGCGGCCCAATTCGTGGCTCAGTTACTGCCGTTCTAAAACTGGCAATGCCAAATAAGCCCTCTCGAAAAATGAGTAAGAAAATTAGAGAGCTAAGGGATGAAATAGAGGGGGAATTGGAATCACTAGAAAACAGGATTCTATTCGAGGCCAAGAAAAGACGAAGAGCTTGAACCAGCTATTTCCATTTAATTGCCTTTATCGGTGCTGCAGCAAACGGCTCCCCGCCAACTAAGCCAGATAATTGGAAACCAATCAAATCTGGTGAGCCTTCGATATCAACTCTAATGAAAGTTATAGAATCAGAAATCAATTTGCCTAGATATATCTGATCATCCTGGGAAAGATGTTTTGGATAAACCTCTGCAATCTTTGCAGATGAACCTTCAGGAGAGTGAATTCTCATTGCTGCAAGGTCCCAATTATCATCACCTATTCGAATACCAACTAGTAAAGAATCACTTTCTCTACCTAAGCGCCAAGCCTTGATTTCTACATTTTCAGTATTGTAGTTGATCACTGGCCCCCCCCAATCTTGAATGACCCCTTCCCAAGCGCTATCAGCCAATTGGCTCAATGCATTCTCAATTATCCTCTCCCCTGATTCTTCAGTAGTTGATGCTTCCAACAACCTCCTCCTTAACATTCCAAGCTTCCTTTTTTCATGTTGTTCAATTTCTACAACAGCACTAGATTTACTTCCAATATTGCCTCGATTCCACCATAGGACTACAATTAATGGTAAAAGCAGCAACACCCCTGCAAGGATGTAAAATTCAGAAAACAAACCTGATAAGTCTTTAAATTCAGACAAATCATCTTCCATCGGCCCAAGAATAATGATTTTGAAGTAATATTCTCCGTCAAAATCCTCGTTTACTGTCCCTTCGACCCTAATGGAATGAACTCCAAAAGGTAGATCAATCGGCTCACCATTGCTATAATTATCGATCGCCCAATCTGTTTGATTCAATGATTGGATTTGAAAACTTATGGCCGATTGAAGTGTGTGGTAGAGAGCAACCCTAGCCCCTATTGCACCATCAAACTCTCCTGAGAAGTTTTCCGGAATATGGAATGCATAGGTATCAACTTGGTCATCCTTAGACAACTCTCCAGAAACAATTTCACCTATCTCAACAATGGGCCATTCTTTCAGTCTGTCCTCTGACCCCCAAATAGATTCAGGTGCATCACCAAATCCAATATAATCACCATAATCAACGGTCCATACCGATATTTCCCAAGAAATTGTAAAATCCGAAGAAAACCTAAACTCAATTTTTTGGGTACTATTACCTGTTTCCAACGAATCAGGACAATTTCCTGGATCACTATCAATAATCTTCTCCGTGCCATTTAGTTGATGCAGAATTACAGTAACATCAGCCCCATTAGAAAAATTACAGCTTGTTTCTACAAATACGTCCGAACCTATTCGAACCAATAACGAATCACCCTTCTGATCAGAAGACGAGATGTGCCCCCCATATGTCAAACCGGCAGATTTTGGCTTTTCGCTAATTGCATATCCTTGCGCTTCCAAAACAAGACCATCCCCATTTGACCATGGATTGCTAATTTCTCTGCAATCAGGTCCTTCAAAGGATGCCACATGCCTAGAGTATTGGAATTTATAAGGATGGAAACCATCTTCTCCGTCATGGACAATCCTGACCCACAATTCGCCCATTTCAGGGTATTCCAGCAATTTTCCTAGTACTTCATCTCCTTCAAAACTTCCAATTAAGTCTTTTCCATCTTCTTGAACATCCCAGACTTCAACACTCATTATTGCGGGCCCAAGTAGGTTTTCTAGCTCGATTACATCGCCGGACGAACCTCCGATATTTATCGAATCTTTATCCGTACTGCCATTCAATGAACCAATTAGGGCCGATTCAAAAAGTTGCCATTCGCCCCATTCGCCAATTCCCTGTGGGACAAGATTGGGAAGATCTTCAAATTCTATTTGCTGATCTCCAACATCCCCCTCTTCAATTTTTTCAGAACACAAATCGCCCGAATCCATCTCATCACTCTTGTCATCGAGGTCCTTCATCGGATAAATCGCATCAATTCGGTATTGCATAGGGGAACTTGTAGCCCTTAGCTCCCACGAAAGGGTATAGTTGACAAAACCCGACCATTCGACTTGATGCAGGTCGGAAATCTTTGTTTCATTGCCATCATGAAATACAAGCAACTCCATACCTTGACAACTTATCTGTTCGCACTCCAGAAACAACCAAACAGGCCCAGCTATTTCATCACTGTTCCATGTCTCAATTACAACATTGCCTTCTTCTTGGGCCATACCAATTAGGGAAAATTGACAGACTAAAAACATCGAAAAAAGACATGTCACCACCCTGCGCACAACATGCCGAGGGGAGATTCACCTTAGAATCCTTCAAGCGAATAGCTTCAATCGAAGTGCAATGACCGAACGGCCGATAGGACGAGATGTTGTCGCTAGGCAGAGATTTGCCAGAATTTTTTCACTCGGCGACCGCAGGGATCCTTGCTCATGGACTCCAGCCCTCATCCTCTCAGATATCGATCCAGAATTACCGGTTTCAATCGCACCTCTTTCTTCTACCAGATCCAAAGATGAGCTTCCTTCCGAGTTTAGAGTTTCCACTAGAGCTAATCTTTGCTTTCCTTTTGATTCAAAGGACGATTGGTATTTCCAAGAGGGCTTACTTTTACCTCCCAGCTTGGTCGAATCCAACTCAGGTAAATCGGGCCAAGGAATCGAGGTTTTCCCAGTTTCTTGGAACTCTCTCCATCATGATGATACTTTGAATTCATTGGATTACCAACCATCAGTAATTGTAATCACCGATGCCCCTCAGCTTTCAAACTCCAAGGGCGATTTGGAAAGGGCACTATTGACCATTAGAAACAGATTCCCCGCTTCTTTAATTTGGACACCGGGAATTTCCGGTCCTGACAATTGCGCGTTGCTGGCATGGATGGGGGTTGATATTTTTGATTTGACTAGGTCTAGGCAAGCCTCCTCAATGGGGGTATTGCTTTCTCAATCTGGACCCAGAAAAATTGAGGTTACTACCGGGGAGCAGTCTTCAATGGACGAACAGTGCTTAGAATGGACCAAAGCCATTTCAGCAACCAGATCCGCAATAAGAGATGGATCATTGAGGGAATTGGCTGAGAGGCAGAGCACTTCTAGCCCAAGATCCGTGGAGCATCTGCGTATTCACGATGAAATGGCCATTGCACTGGCTGAGGGGGTTGGAATATTTTCCAGTTCGGTGAATCCGGAAAGGAAATTGCAATGCCATTCATATGAAAGTAGGAATGACCCTTTAGTCAGGGAATGGAGAAAGAGGATTAGGGATGAATATTTGCCCCCTATCCATCAGAGAGAGATTCTCGTATTGCTACCATGTTCCGCAAAAAAACCATATCGACTTTCACAGAGCCATCATCGATTTAGGCGCGTAATTAAGGATCTTAGGGCCCATGAAGTCATGGTCACTGCCCCACTAGGATTGGTTCCAAGGGAATTGGAGGATTTGTGGCCAGCAGTAAATTATGATATTCCAGTTACTGGTAAGTGGGATAGAGATGAATTATTCGTAATTAGGGATATGGTCAAAAGCCTAGTCGAGAGGACTGGTTATTCAGTCGTGATAAACCACTCCGGTGTTGAAATTGAATTTTCTGATCTGGAGATTATTGATACTAGGATGGGGAATAGTGCAGGATCAAAGGAAGCATTGGGTTTACTGAAATCTGCAGTCGAGTCTGCAATCTCTTCGTCAGAAACTGATACAAAATCAATTAATCTCAGGATAGAGTCATTGAAATCAGTATCAAGGTTCGTCCATAAATCCGATAAATGGCTCAACGGTGCACAAGTTAGTGGAAGACCACCAATATTGACCATTTCTCGAAAAGGTGAGCAAATGGCCAAATGGAATCCAAAGATCGGGAGATTTTCGTTTTCGAAATCAGTACTGAAAATTCTCAGTGAAGATAATACACTCAGTAAAGTAGAAATTTCCGAAGATATAGACTGGATCGGCGATATATTCCCTTCATACGTCAAATCCCATGACAAGAAAATTTTGAATGGGGATGAATTGCTAATCTATCAAAAAGACGAATTGATTGGTTCGGCTAGGGCCTGTGCCCCAGGTTGGGAGTGGCCACATGGGCCTGGAAGATTAGCCAAAGCACGACACCGCTTAGGGAAGAAAGATGACTCTCAAGCGCAATCATCGTAAATTTCATGCATCGGCGGAAGGAAAAAATCACCACAACTCCTAGTAATTGTAGATAAGCCAAGTACGCTATTGGAATCTATTGAGATGGAAACAGGCTGAGTTGAAATTGGGCTAGGAATGTAATCTTCTCCAGATTGGGTAATTATCAGATGAAATCCATCCTCGGCCGGAATCACAACATCCATTCCAAAGAACTCCATCTTTGCAATGATGGTGCTTCCTGGATCTAGCACTTCTCCACTATTTCCACCCTTGTGGAATCTTAAATCCATGACTGAATGTCCAAGATGTAGTCCATCAGAGGCCCTTACCATCTCTACGAAGAGGTGCCCCGATGTGGAAAGTAAAGAAATCTGAGCTTCTACATGGAAAGTGGGGGTACCCACTACCCTAGTCTCATTTTCAAATATGGGGCATCCAATCACTGTCTGACTAGTGGCTGAAATTGTCGGTCCGCCAGCAAGCAATTCGCATTCATCCATTCCAATATTTATCCAATCAATATCCGGTGGGGGGTATGTGGGCTCTACCCTCCACTTTCCCATATTATCCTGAATCTCTACGATCAGCCTTGGCTTTGCACCCTTATCCTTAAGGTAGTAATCAAACCACTCAAGGAGGTCATCAGCCCAATCCCAACGAAGCGTGTATGGATATGCTTCAGCTCCACGACCGCTTGATAAGCCAGAATGCCCATCTTCTCGATCAGGGTAGTCGTGGCCCCATTGGCCATAAAGACCCTTTACCTCAAAGCCATGGTTTATCGCAGTCTGATGGGTTGGGAAAGCCATGTGGGGGTCGACGTTCCAATCCTGCATCCCATGGATGATGTATATTGAGCCATCATAAACCTCCATAGCTCTATCTAGGAAGTAGCGCTCTTCCCAGTAGTCTGAACCTATCCATCCCAAGTTATCCCCTGTTAAGTAGGCGAGAGGTCCTGCGTAGTAACCCTCAATATAACCCTCACATGCATTTTCTATGTCCCCACCATCGCCATCTAATCCGAAGGAACCGTATACTCCGTTATGCATTATTGCACCTCTGGCTTCCATGCTACCATTCCTCCACATCAGCTCATGCAATCCAATCAGTCCGGACATTGGGACAATAGTCGAGAGAAAATCAGATCCCGATGCAGCAGCATTCCAAGGAGTACTGCCATCGTAGGACTTGCCTATTGCCCCCACTCTGCCATTTGACCATCCTTGAGATCCTAGCCAATCAATCGCTGCTTTGATTCCTAATTGTTCATCATGACCCATGAGGTCCATGCAGTGGTTGGATTCGCCCGTTCCAAAAACTGAAACTTGGGCCACTCCAAAACCATGCGGAACGAAATTTTCTATCAGAAATCTCCCCAATCTATTTGCTGGTGTTAGTGCATCCACATCTCCATCATCGTAGTAAGGGCCGATTTCAGCAATTACAGGAACTTGACAATACTCTGGAACTTCCGCAGATTCCCAATCACACCCTTCAATAACTGGTAGCCACAAGCCAAGATGGACCTCTGCAGCCCCTGTTAATCCAGCACCACCGTCCGAAACATCGATATCAGGTACTGGAACGAAAATAGAACGAACATTACCGATTAAGAAAGTGCCATTAATTGAGACTCTGGAAAACACATCACTATTTTCATACATCATTGTTGATCGTTCTTCAACAGGTGGAAGCCAGTGGCTTTGTGCAATTTGCGCACCATCTTCTTCCTCGAAACCAAAACAACCCCCCATGAAACTAAGAAAAATTATGGAAGACAAGAGTAACGGCTTGGGCCCATGGCGCATAATTGCCCGTACGAATCATCCAATTCAAATATTGCATTATAATGGTAGCGATTAAAGAGGGGGAGTAGGTCGCCCGGATGCAAGAGGAATGGCAATGGCTAGGATGCATAGTAAGGGAAAGGGTAACAGCGGCTCAAATAGGCCACATTTGAGCAAACCCTCGGATTGGTCAAACTCAGATAAGAAGGAGGTAGAGGAGATAATCAACAAACTCTCCAGTGAAGGCCTTTCTTCAGCTGAGATTGGTACCGCCCTTAGGGACAAGCATGGAGTGCCCGATGCAAAACTAGTCACGGGCGAGAGGATTTCTCAGACAGTAGAGAGGTCCGGCAATTCCCCCAAGTATCCCGAAGATCTGATGAGTCTGATGAGGAGGGCATTGCGACTGATCGACCACCTATCTCACAATCGGAAGGACATTCATAATAGAAGGCAGCTGGAACTATGCGAGTCAAAAATTCGGAGACTTTCCAAATATTATAAGGAAAATAAGAAACTAGGACCAGAATGGACATACAAGAGAGACCAATTGAGACTTATGGTCGAATAGGCGCAGTTCATTTGCACTGACCCAATCGCGATGATGTGGCCAAACTGCTAGAGAACCAGATTTTCTCATCTTTATCTGATGACTTTATCATTGCAGCTAGTGAGATTTCTAAGTCCAAGTCACGAATATTGATTGTTTCAGAACCATCATTGGTCGGTTCAATTGCACTCTCTTCAATTGAATGCGCACTTTTGGACTCTTCAATACCTTACAGGAGGAGATTTTCCACCTCTGAGCAAAAAGAATCACCCATCATCAAGATTCACTCCGAAACCAATCAAGGAGATTCATTTTTCAATATTCATCCATTTGCACTTTTCTTACAGTCGCAAGTTGTAGAAGGTCTCAGAGGTAGATCAGGTGACTCCAGAAAGGGGCCACTCACTGTAATACCACAGGCCTTTGCTTTGTCAGAGTGCATTAATCCCGATAGTCATCGGTTGCGTAGAATGAAGCCTTGGATTTTATCTGGAAACTGGCTAGCTAACGCTCTTGATAACACATATGATGCTGTTTATTCCACTCTGCGGGATTACCTCTCTTTGGAGGGATCAGTCAAGATCGTCCCCTTTGCCGAGGTGCCAGACCTGAATCTTGGCAATTACCCCTGGCTAGAGGTCACAAAGTTTAGTGAGATTTCCGATAGTTGGTATTCAGCGACTTTGCAGGAGAGGGAAAAGATGCTATTTACTTTGGTCAAGGATAGTTTACAACTAAGCATCCCTTCCACTTCTAGGTTAGAAGAATTGGTATGGAATTGTGTGATTGGAAATGGCTGGGACTCCGATCTGGCATCTCAAATCCTTCTGGCTAAGTCGTATTGGGACTCACTCAGCCCAATTGAAGCCGCTTCAAAAGTCGCAGATCAAATTGTCAGGTCGGGAACCGTCTCGTCACTCCAATCTTAATGTGCTACCACAACCAATGCAATCCAGTCTAAGTGGTCTCACGTTTGACTCCACTGGATTCTTTTTGCCGCATGATGGGCATTTCACCCTTCCCGCCTTCGAATTAGCTCTATCGGCCTGAGCAGACTCGTTAATGGGCGAAATCATTGCCACAGGGAAAACTAGGAGGACACTGGATGAAACCAGCCCGAGAACAATTTGCATAGGTAGTCCAAACCAGTAAATTGAGGAAGTCAGAACGCCCATTACTCCAATCATAATCATACTCGGAGCCCTTGCCCTCTTTCTCGTGATAGCTATGCCAATTCCAACAGCAAGACAAATGGCAAACACTGAGATCATAGCAGAAATAAGAGGGCTGAAAATTAGAGAGTTATCCGCTGAGATTTCCACTCTAAACTCTTCATCGGCCTCTAATTCTACTGAATTTATCGCGAGTACCTCCATGATAACCCATCTCCTGTGTTCATATTCAATGATCTCACTATCAGAGTAAACCCCGCCCAAACCAGCCAGCATCCCAGTTCTAATTTCTAGATTTATTCCAACCAATTCCCAGAAGTCATAACCCCCTGGTTTGACAAAATCCTCAATCAAGGTTTGCCTTTCATTCTTCCCTACTTCATATGAACTTGAAATTGTGATTGAGATCTGTTCGGAACTGAATGCTCTTGATTTTCCAAAGTTTATTGAAACTTCCAAAGGCCCAAATTCAACTGGGTTTACTCCAAAAAGAGAATCAGGCTGAATCATAAGCCCATTAGATAAGAATGAACTCAAGTCCGATTTTGATCCCCTCAAATGACTTTGCAGAGCCTTTAGCTCAGAGTCATCTACTCTTCCATTCTGCCTCTCTGCGTCAGAAATTGTATTTGCATAGGAGTTCAGGTTTTTCCACCAGCTACTTGAACCAAGTCCACTATTTCCAATATTGTCCAAACCCCATCTAGCCCACTGTGACATTGGTCCATCAAATCTAATCGTGGTCTCCCTTTCCATCGAGCTTCCTCTGAAGTCACAGTCAATTACAACTTCAAGATTCGAAAGACCTTTTCTGGATGGCTCTTCATCGGGGTACCAACTGTCGTCTCCATAGTTTTCTCCCGAATCAATATTATGGATTTTGTCAGCTTCAATCAGTAATCCAGATTGAGGGGTAAGGTGGAATTTACTGTTAACTTGCCCTGAGAAGTCATCAGGGACTTCCCAAACAAATGTAACTTCAGCACCACCTTCAAAAACGGTTACAATCGGGCTTTCTGAAAGCTCATTTCCCTGAACAGTCAAACCACCCAATGAACGAGTCCACATCTCATCAGAGAAACCAGAAGTCAAAGTCACTGGGAAGAATATCAGACTCCCACGGACATTGACCTCCTTCATCTCAACCTCAACAAGGGGAAAAGACAGGGTCAACGAAGCATCATTCTGTTCAGAACCCCAGAGAAAGACAATTCCAGAATCACTATTTGGACTATTGAAAACAACACTTCTTAGAGAGAAAGAAACCTCAATCTTATCTCCTCTGGAGATGCTTCCCGAATCGACTTCTATTGGGACCTGTAGAACGCCGGTTGAAGCAAGGAAAACCCCAGGTAGTTGCGCAGAACTCTGATATGAGCTCCCCCCTACCTTGACCAGAACTGTTGCATTGGTGGAAATCCCGGAAGCCTCAACTACCTCATATGGGATATTGAAGTTCCATGTTCCTGCAGGATATTCTCCTGGTGAACTCCACTCAATTTCCCAAGATCCTACTTGTTCTTCCCCGAGGAGGGAAGGCGTCACCAAAACACTCTTTTCTTCCGTCAGTTTTGAATCGAAAGGCGTCAATTTTCCATTATCCGCGTCCCCAATCATGTATAACTCGAAATCTTCTGAATTACAACAAGAAGCAGCTTCCTCGGCAATTGCCACCATGGGGGTGAGGATTACAAGAAAGAACATCGAACACAATACGCCCGGAACTAGGTTTTTTGCACCACCCATGTATGTCTGATTGACTTCATAGCCTTCAATGCGACCCTTCTAACATTCAATATATGCTGAAAAGAGCACCCAGTATTGTGGGCCGTCATTCATGAAGCCATATCAGTGTAGCTAAACCCTCATCAAATGAATCAAGTCTGGCAAAACCCACCCTCTCTAGTTGGTACGTCTCACCAACTTCCAATTCGAAGTTCTCCATGACTCCAACTAAAGATTTCAATAATCCCTCTTTGGGTAAAATCAGCCTTGCAGGGGTGGTTATTTCTTCAGGTAGCCAATGGATTATCGGTCTATCATCTGATCTGTCTATGGATTGAATGTTGAGAATTTCACCTACAATTTCCACATCTGCGAACTCTTTCAGTCTAAAATTAGTGGCTTTAGCGTCCGAAGATTGGATGACAATTCTTTTGTTAATAGTAAAATTCCTGTTACCTTCAATCTTTCCTTCTGGATGCCTAGGTGGAAGAACTGTCTTCCCCTCCTCCAATCCATTTATTTCCAAAATCTTTGGATCCTCCACAAAGCTCCTTCTTTCCACTTTTGGATCAATGACTTTGGAGTTGAATGACTCCATTGTTTTTAGCGAAATAGAAATATCTTTTTGCGTCAACCCCAGGTCTATCCAAAAATCTCTAATGGCCTTGTAATCAAAACCACGCCTTCTGAATGACATAATTGTAGGAAGCCTCGGGTCCCCCCATCCTTCGAAATTTCCCCGTTCAATTTCTTCACGCATAGAAGAGGTGGAAAATCCTCCAAACTCGTGAATTTTCACTCTACCCCAATACAAAGTTTCTGGATAGTCCCATCCAAGCTTCTCATACAGAAAAGTCTGTTTTCTTGTACTGTCCATCAAGTCTTTACCCCTGATTATATGTGTAATCCCCTGTTCATGATCCTCTATTGCACTTTGGAAGTCTAATAGGGGCCAAACTTTGTATTCCCCTCCTACGATTGGATGGGGCTGATGCTGGATTCTTATGGCGGGCCAATCCCTCAATGCTGGATTTGGCAAGCCCATGTCAGTCTTTACTCTGACAACGGCGCTACCTTCGGGAAATGAACCGTCTTTCATCAACTCCCAATCCGAGAAATTCTCCTCATTTCTTTTACATCTACAGGGGCAATCTTCGATGGCTTCCCTGTAATGTCTAAATTCTTCTGAACTGCATCCACAAACGTAGAGGTGCCCATCACTAATTAGCCTATCAGCATAATCAAGATAGATAGGCATCCTCTCACTTGCTCTAATTACAGTATCCGCTTGTTTCCCTGAAAGCCATTTGTAATCTTCTTCTATCCACCCATATGCCTCAGGGTGGGGTGGCTTTACTCTTGTGTCGGTATCGTCAAATCTTAGCACAACTTTGCCATTGTACATCTTTGCATATTCGGAGTTGATGACAACTCCTCTTGAATGGCCCAATGAAAGAGGTCCATTCGGATTTGGAGCGAACCGGAGAATAACATTTTCTGTATTGCCAGGAAGCTCTTTTAGCCCCTTATTCTTCTGCTGTCTTTCCCTATCAAGAGCTTCCGGTGCAAGCTTCAATAACTCCTGACGAATGTAATCCGATCCATTCATTTCTGTCATTGAATTTGCTATATCTACTTCGGTTTTTACTAGAGAAACCAGCTTCTTCGCCGAATTTCGAAGATCCGACCTCTCCGAAAGAACTCTGCCTAGGACGCTACCGACTTCCCCCTTCCCATCATATTCAACTGCATTTTGTAGTGCATATTTTCTTACTAATTCAATAACATCGGGACCCCATTTCATCGAATCGGCCATTGTAATCACGTCGACCGAGAGAAGGTCGCATTTCACCATTCTCACTGTTTCCAGTCATTCAGACTTGATTGAACAAAATACTGGCCATCCGAGCCCCTAGTGGGCAACTCCCCTTTCCCCAAAGAATTCCATGCATTCTTCACTGTAGACCAAGACCACCTGAGGCATTCGGCAGGACAACTCTCTTCGCAAAGCTTCCTTACCGCACTCTTTGTTTTTGAATCAGATGGGTATCCGGATCCTAGGTCAAATCCAATTTCTTCTGATAGTTTTTGCATTTCTGCGTCTCGTATATTTTTTGCAATTATGCTGGCAGCGGCAACAAGGGGGCTAGATTCATCCATTTTGTGCTTGGAGATAATTTCACAACTCCCCCAGTTTGGGCCTAATTCTTTCTGTACCCTCCGGCCAAATCTCTTTGCATCTACGTCGCAAGCATCAAGAAGAATCTCGTTCTTTGTTGTATCAGTTGACGATTGTTTAATCGCCTCGGAAAAAAGAAAAACCTCCAGTGCATTTAGATCAGACTCCTTCATGTACAAGTCGATCTCTTTCGGCGAACAGATTACAGTACCCAATCCCCATCCATTTAGATCCGCAAGTGTATTAATTTGCTCAAATAATTGGGATCTAATATTTTTTGACAGCTTCTTTGAATCATCCACGCCTATTTCCT
>Ga0066849_10000046_pt1 | contig 38762 bp, 41 predicted proteins | sample ETNtaG_9_FD_65492 | JGI IMG/M metagenome (GOLD analysis project Ga0066849, IMG submission 65492) | Marine microbial and viral communities from oxygen minimum zone, Eastern Pacific Ocean - ETNP201406SV69 | ecosystem: Environmental > Aquatic > Marine > Oceanic | place: Pacific Ocean: Eastern... | reverse complement strand
TGATTATCGAGGGATTCAATGATGTGTGCAAGAAAGGGCCCGTTGCTGACGAGCCTCTGATGGGGGTCATGGTCAGGCTAGTCGACGCAAAGCTCCACGAAGATGCGATTCACAGGGGGCCAGCACAGACAATTCCCGCAGTTAGGAATGCTGTGAAGGGAGCCTTCATGAGGTCAAGACCAGTGATATTTGAGCCCATCCAGAAAATTCAGATAGACTCTCCGAACGATGTTATTGGCGGCGTCACAAGGGAGGTCTCAACTAGAAGGGGGATAATCGAGGACATGCCGGTGGAGGATGGCGTGACAAAGGTGATTGGCACAATTCCGGTCGCTGAGACATTCGGCTTCTCAAATGACATTCGTGCAGCAAGTCAAGGAAGGGCGATTTGGAATACTGAGAACGCGGGTTTCGTCCACCTCCCTCCAAACCTTTTCGAGAAGGTTACAGGTGAGATTAGGGAGAGGAAGGGACTCAACCCAGATATTCCCGGCGAAGCCCACTACCAAGACTGATCAGTTGATTCTAATCAGCTGGAAGTCTGTCAATTCCCTTAGGACATCCAATGCAGGGCTATCCTCAATATCGTCTAGACATCGATGAGCCAAAGAGTGGTGATGCATCGCCCTTTCCCTTGCATAACCAATTGATCCACTTTCATGTAACTCCTTTACGGCCTTCGAAAGAACGTCTTCTGAACAATCACCAGACCCATATGCTTCAGTGAATGCAGGCATATCGTCACCACAACTCAATGCGTGAATTGCTATGAGTGTCTTCTTCCCCTGGACAATGTCCGAACCAGCCGGTTTCCCAAGCGTTTCGGTGTCTCCAGTGATGTCGATTAAGTCGTCCATCAACTGGAAGCATAGGCCGAGATTCAGCCCCCAATTTTTCATATTGTTGACAATGCTATCAGAAGCACCGGCTAAAATTGCACCAGTTCCGGCACAGGTTTCGAACATTACACTAGTCTTACCTTTTATCATCTCAATGTACTCATCCTCAGACACCGACTCCCTGGTCTCGAATGAGATATCTTCCTGCTGCCCACTAGCAACATTCCTTACCATTTCTCCAATCGAACTGACTAGGAAAGCAAGCTTATCCTGCTCTATGTGTGGTGATTCGGCCAATATCTCAAATGCAACGGCAAGCATCGCATCTCCTGCGTTAATGGCAGTAGAATCATCATACGCGACATGAACTGCGTCCAATCCCCTTCTAATGGGGTCTTGATCCATTAAATCATCATGAACTAGGGTGAAATTGTGAATAATTTCGATAGAGGCACCGAGTGTATAATGTCCCTCATGAGCCTTCCCTACGGCCTCTCCAACTAACCTAGGAAGAGTCGCCCTGAGCCTTTTCCCACCTCCTGTGAAAAGGTGCCTCATCGCCCCATGGAGCCTTTCTTGCTTCATCTTACTGAGACTTTCCATAATGACACTCTCGACATGCTCTCTGTGGGTGCCAATCGCCGCCATCAGATTCTGCCCAGGGTCTACTGAATTTCCATCCATATCTACTTCTCCGAAAGATACGACACCTTCTCTAGGAGAAGGAGGTAATTCTGGCACTTGCTGCAACAAAAACTCCTTCCACAGTAATTTGAACCAAGGGGCAACGGCTTCATCTTTCCAAATGTCCGTGTCCGAATGTAACGGTTCTTTGCCACTTACCATGTCCCATACATCGCCTATATGCAACCATCTAGTCTCTGAAATCTCATTAGGATTGGGTTCAACATGTAGACCGTCTTCTAATTCTCCTGTGAGTTGGGCCACAATAACATGGTCAACTTCATTTTCCACCCAATTATCATCCCATCTACATTCATACTGAAATCTACCAACATGATGAAAGTCGATTAGATCTAACTGTTGCCGAGGTATTCCCAATTCTTGGTTTAGTTTTCTCTTTGCAGCATTAATCACTCCACTGACTGCATCCTCATTCTCGCCGGGGATATCGAGAGGGTGGCTGCAGCAGGTATTTGCCCAGACTGAAGGAAAAGTAATCTTGTCAGCAGATCTCTTCTGTACCAATAGATATTGACCTCCACCTTTGAACAATAATACACTGAATGCGCGATGAAGAAGCCCATCTCCATAGTGGCACTTGAGTTTAGTTTCGGAACCGATTACATTGTCTGATGAATCAACAAGAATACATCGCTCCTGCATCATATCTGCTTGTGAGCTGTCTTGCCCACTTAGAGCCCCTTCTTGACCCGTCATAATTACTCCGAGGAATCGACACCATATAATCGAAATCCAGTATTATGGCAATATCCTCGTACCTATGGGCAATACATCATCAACTAACAACTCAATTACCCTGCCCGGCTCCCTGCCATCAATGAACCAAACATTTGGCACGTGTAGGGCGATTTGAGCCGCTCTTCTAGATTTCAACTCAATTCCCCCTGTGACATCCTCAATTGCATTGTGGTATGTTTCGGTTTCTACACTAGGTGACCAAACCTCTAGTAAATTAGCACCCGCTTTACTTGGGGGTCTGTCTAGCATGCCTGGGGAATCTCCCAGGAGAAAAATAGAATGTGTAACGTTCGGAATCTCGATCGAGAGTCTAGCCATCAAATCATCACCCGAGAGTATTCCAAATTCTGATGAGTCATCAGTATCTACTACATCGCCGAATGTTACCATCACTACTTCTTGGGGAGATTTTCTGAATGCTTCCAAATTTCCCTTGAAGCTGGGGCCTGTACCATTGGCCCATCTAGATGGAGGCAGCGAGATGCACTCTACACCAATGCGATTCAGGCTATTTGTAACATGTCTGTTCAACTCTACCATGTCTTCACGTACCTGTTCGACAGCTTCTCTTTGACCCTCTGCAATTTCGGAATCAAGACCACCCGAAAGGCCCCATTTCTTAGCAGTCAGGTGACCGAATGAACCAGCTCCATGAACTAAGATTACTCTATGTCCATGTACGATCAATTCTGCAGTCATTGCAGCCATTGAATCTATCACATCAAGCTTAACGGATTTATGACTGGATTTGTCCGTTATCAGTCCCCCGCCCATTTTGATAACTATGGTACTGAGCATTATATTCAGTGCTCCGAGGCGGACTAGTGATTTGGGTTCTCCTACTGTCTCATTGCACACAGGGTTCATTTCATGGGGTCATTTCGGACGTTCATGTCCGACACTAGCGAAATGGAAAATTTCCAAAGATGGCTTCAGACTCAACTGTCTCTGACCGCTTCCATTGAAGAACCAAGTGAGAGGGAACGTAGAAGATTACAAATTGAATCCGCTATACGTGAAGCCATCTCCTTTAGGGAATCCTTGGAAATGTTGGCCGATTTACAAGTCTCGCCTCCGTTTGTCAGCGCAGAGTCATCGGTAAGAAAAATTTCAGAACCCATCGCACCCGATAAAGAGAATATTAGCTCAAGGTGCCCTAAATGCGACTCTGAAGTAGAGCATGAGCTAGGTTTCTGCACCATGTGCGGTGAGAAGAGCTAACTACTCTTCTTCCCACCTAGCTCTTGCTGCCTCAAACTCAGGGTCATCATCTGGTAGGATACTCAGGAAGTCTCCTGAAACTACATCGGTTAGGTAAACGGTAACCCCTGCGTGCCAGATTGTTTCCCCCGAGGCCACCATCCTAGCTGTGTCGACCTCTAGTAGTGTCGGTCTCGCATGATGTACGTGACCAGCCTCCGCTGCCGCTCTGATTGTAGCAGAAAGGTGAACATGCGACCTCCCGCTTGGTGAAATTCCAACTTCGATCAGGTTTTCTGCCTCGTCGGGTGAGCATGGGAAGTATAGAAGAGGGGGGATATTATCAGTTGGTAGATCCAACTCAATCTCGAGGCTATGCCCATATGTCGCTCTCATCATGTTCCCTCTGACTTCGTATCTACCCTTAGGATCAGTCTCGGAAATGGCTCTGAAATGATGTGGCCTCAGCCAGTGGAATCTCCTTTCATTCGACTTCTTGAATTGGAATACTATGTCCTTAACATCTATCCAACCATTGATATCCATCTCCAGGTCGAACTTCTCTGGTGCGTGCCTAAGGACTAATGCTAACCTTCTTGCTATCGTGTCTCTTTCATTTCCCCTCATAATGAACTTGCCCTCAGAATTACATGCAGGACATAGGTCGTCGTCAGAGAAATATCCGTGTGTGTTGCACTCTCTAATCATTGTATCAGTCCATCGAGAAGCATTTATTTCATGAACCCCTCGGTCGATATCGGATTATTCGACCTACTCAACCGTTATGTCCCACCAACTCTTCGCATTATTGTGAAGGCAGTTATTGTTGACTGGGTGAGGAGTCCGTTTCATCGCGCTCACAAAGGAGCAATGTCCACATTTAGGCCGGATGAGATACTTGGACAGGTTACGAAGTCCCTCCTATCTAGAAACCCAATGCCTCTCGATTCGATAGATGACATTCTTGTTGGATGTGCATATCCCGAAGGTGAGCAGGGCTACAATATTGGAAGACTATCTGTTTTCCTAGGTGATATCCCAAACAGGGTTCCTGGGGCGACATTTAACCGGCTATGTGGATCATCCATGCAGGCAATTCTTACTGCTGCCGCCCACATCGAGGTCGGCTGGGGTGAATGCTTCATTTGCTCTGGTGTGGAGTCTATGAGCAGGGTCCAGAGGAGAGGATTCAACTGGAGCCCGCATCCTGAATTAGAGCAGAACTATCCTGATGCATATGTCAATATGGGAATCACCGCAGAAAACGTCGCCGAGAAATGGGCTATTTCCAGAGAGGAGCAGGAACAGTTCGCTTTGGAGTCCCATCACAAGGCGAGCCTCGCCTCCAAGTCTGGCTTCTTTAATGACGAATTATGTGCCATTGTTGAGGGAGATTCGGTGGTCGACTCCGATGGCTGCATACGCCCGGAAACTAATATTGAGTCAATGTCCAAACTCAAACCTGCATTTATTGAGCAGGGTTCTGTAACGGCAGCAACATCGTCCCCACTTACGGACGGAGCGGTATCCATGCTGGTGTGCAGTGAGGAATTTGCAAAGTCGCACGGACTCGAGCCGATTGCCAGAATAGTTTCCGGTGCCGTTGTAGGATGCCCTCCTGAGTTGATGGGGATAGGGCCCATAGAAGCTACAAATATGGCAATATCGAGGGCTAATTGGGAAATCGACTCAATCGACATCTTCGAGATTAATGAGGCATTTTCATCTCAGAGCTTAGCTGTTATTAGAGAATTGAAGATAGACCCTGACAAGGTCAATATTGATGGTGGCGCTTTGGCAATGGGACACCCCCTAGGTGCCTCTGGCGCAAGGATCACTGGAAAGGCTGCCTCACTCATCAGAAGAACTGGTGCTCAGCGTGCACTGGCAACGATGTGCATCGGTGGGGGGATGGGCATCGCTATCGCCCTGGAGAGTCCCTAATTAGACTCCCTGAACAGCTTGGGCATTTGTCGTGAATGCCGAGCTTAGAAGGAATGACTGCAAGAATGCTGTGGCAACTGGGGCACGTTGCAAGCACCTCTCCTTGACCCAGGACAATTCCCCTATCATTGCCGGGGCTCCCTGAATACCATTGAGTAAATGCCCTGCTCCTTAGTACCCTGACTCTCCTTATCGAGCTGATTCCTAGAATCGCGTATAGGGCACCCTGAAAACTATGACCCATCGAAAAAATCGTTATTCCGGAGATAAGTAATGAGAAACTACTGATGGAGAGGAATGAAACTCCGAACCAAAGTCCGGAAGCACTTCTAGATCTAAGGGTGGATATCGCTGCAATTCCCATTGGTACCGATAGTAATGATGCTAGTATGGAAGCAGAAACCGATACTGAAACACGATACTGGAGAAGCGATATTGAAAGGAGGAGGATCAGTATAGTCATCACCGAGATGAATACAATAAGGTGCCTGAGGAGTCTGTCCATACCCTTTGAATCTGATAGTACCATGGGCCTCCACGCAGGCGACGCACTCATGAATCACTCGGCACTCCGCAGTACGTGAGCAGAGACACGGGCGTAACAATTGCGAGCCGTTCCCTAAAGGGCCGTCGTATTCTACTGGCGGTCACTGGGGGAATCGCTGCAGTTGAATCAGTCAAACTTGCTAGGGAGCTGCGGAGGCACGGTGCTGAAATCACCCCTTTGATGTCCTCTGATGCAACTAGGGTAATTTCACCACTGGCACTTTCGTGGGGTTCTGGTACCGAAGTAATCACAGCTTGGGAATCATCCATGGCCCAACTTGGTGATTTTGACGCAGTCCTCGTCGCTCCTGCAACCCGCAACACAATCGCAAAGCACCTCCATGGAATCATGGACTCTCCAATTCTAATGGCACTATCAGCATCACGTGGAAATAGCACTCCAATACTCTTCGTGCCATCGATGCATAAGGACCTCTTCGACGATCCAGTAACTGATGAATTACTATCATCAATCAGAAAATCAGGAGGGTTCGTACTGTGCGACTCGGAGAGTGAGGGTAAGAGGAAGCAGCCAAACGCCGTTTCAATTGTGGCCGAATTATGCCATATCTGCAATTCGTCCCTGCCAAGGAGGAAAAGGGTGGCAATCACCTTAGGTGCAAATAGGGCTCCCATTGACTCTGTTAGGGCTATTCAGAACGCATCATCTGGTAGAACTGGTTGGGCTATTGCCGAGTACCTACATCGAATGGGCCACGAAGTTACTTGTATTGCTGGAAAGACATCCGTACGTTCAACGTTCACCATGCCCGATGTCAGGGTGGATGGCACACCCGGTGGAATGCTTGTATTGGCCAAAGAATTAGCTTCATCGAGACCCGAACCAGATGTGTGGATACATGCAGCTGCAGTTCTAGACTATTTCCAAGAACCCATCGATGGTAAGAAACCTAGTGGAGAAGGGGATTGGACGATAACGCTCAGTCAGGGGCCGAAGCATATTTCGGAACTATCCAAGCTCACAGAGGGGGCATTTCGAATAGGATTCAAACTTGAAGTTGACTCATCCGAGGATGATTTGATCAAGCGCTCAATGGAACAAATCTCTAGATATGGGGTAGATGCTGTCATCGCCAATAATCTCAACGACCTAAAAGACAGAAAATCGCCAAGATGTAGAATTGTCATGCCTGATGGAAATTTTTCTGTAATTCAAGACCAGGTATCAATGTGCGAGGCTATCGAGTCGCTAGTTTCGCTTCATGACCCTAGATAGATGCGAATAATTCAAGCCACGGTCATTCCGGGTTAACATCATGGCAGGTCATGGCAAGGCCAAGAGAGGGATACCTCCCAAGTCCGACTTCAATTCCTGGTATCCTTCTATTGTGGAGATTGCTGACTTAGTTGACAAGAGGTATCCAATCAAGGGAATGGACGTTTGGAAGCCTTATGGATTAACTGCAATGTCATTGATTGATGGCTTAGCACGGCACGAAATGTCCAGGACCGGCCATTCGGAATACAGGTTCCCCCTATTGGTCCCGGAGGATCTTCTAGAGAAGGAGAATAAGCTAGTCTCCCGTCTAAAAGCGGCTAGGGCCGCAGGTGTAGACCCCTCGGAATTGAGGATGGATGAGGAGGACTCGGGATTCAAGAAGGAAGTATATTGGGTAACTCATGGAGGGGAGAATGAGCTAGAAATACCGATGTTTCTCAGGCCCACCTCTGAGACACCGATGTACTCGATGTTTTCATTATGGGTGAGGAGCCATGCGGACCTGCCTCTGAAGACCTTTCAGATTGTAAATACATTCAGGTACGAGACCAAGCAAACTAGATCTTTCATTAGAGTCAGGGAGATTCACTTCTTTGAGGCACACACAGTTCATGCAACAGAAGATGACGCCACTGAGCAGATACATGAGGATGCAGAGATGGTTCAGAACATCCTGCATGACCTGTGTTTGCCCAGCATAGTATCGAAGAGGCCCGTTTGGGACACATTCCCCGGAGCGTGGTATACTGTGGCTGCAGATGTTGTGATGCCAAACGGTAGGTCCCTTCAAGTTGCAACATACCACCATTACAGGGATCAATGGGCCGGAGCATTCGACCTCTCGTACGAGGATTCCGAGGGCAAGTCAAGGCTATGTCATCAAACTACATTCGGTATGTCCGAGAGGCTTCTGGGTGCAGTTGTGGGTATGCATGGGGACGATCAGGGGTTGATTATGCCGCCCGCAGTCGCTCCCTACCAAGTGGTCCTATTTCCTGTTGCGGCGCATGCAAACGAAGAAGTCCTACCGGCGATTGAGGAACTAGCATCATCGTTGAGCGATTGTGGTTTCAGAGTTAAATTGGACCTTCGTGACGTTAGGCCAGGCGTCAAGCATTACGACTGGGAGATAAAGGGGGCTCCGATAAGGCTGGAGCTAGGGCCCAGGGATCTCGAATCCGGAAACTGTATCCTATCTCTCAGGACTGGTGGAAAGAATGAGGTCCCTCTCGATGGAATCGCTGAAACTATATCGGACACACTGGACTCCATATCCGATGAATTACGCACCAGATCTTCGGTTCATATCGAGTCCCTTATCCGACCGTTTCCAGGAATAGTTATGCAGAATGGAAAATGGGAGCTTTCCGGAGAAATTGAAGACGGAATAATCTACGAGATCGCATTTGACGGTAACGATTCAGACGCCGAGGTTCTTGAGAAGCTAACCGGACTCGCTATTCTCGGCGACTGTGATAGACAGTTCACCGAACCAAGGCCCTGTGTAGTAACAGGGAGGATGACATCAAGAAGACAACACCTAGCTAGGATGTATTGATCATCTCTTTCTCAATAAAAGAAGCATTGTTGTGAGGCCAAAGAGCATCATTAGTGCCCCATCGATAATCCCGCCAGTACCTGCCGAATCCCACGAACTAATGTCGTTATATTCGGGCAGTTCCGACCACAGAAGTCTTGTATTATCTTCACATTTAGGCGTCAGCTGCTGGATATTAGCCAATGCTTGAACCGAGTCCCCGACGGTCCCATTGCTGTATGCCACTGCAACTCCCTCTAGATGCAGTACCGAGAGATAGGTATAGGGCGGTTTCGTGACGGGCCAGTTTTCAGTCTGTATCCTAACAGTCTCTCCAGCTGTCCAACTGGAGCCGCCTTCATCAACAACCTCATTCGACCCATCCTCTGAAATTACCCATGTGATGCTGTAGTTTGATGAGATATTCATTCCTGCAACCGTCCATGATATGTAGAGCGTCCCCTCAATCTCAGAAGCCGACGAGGTATATGTCAGAACTTGGGGCCCCACCTCGTCTTCGCATAACGGGACGTATGTGCCAATCCCTATTGCTACGTTTGAAGCAACAACAAAAAGACAGATCACACTTACAGTAATCAGTATTTTCGACCTCCTGGGCTTCTTCATGCCGCCCTTTACCTCTTCCTCTTCTATGGGTACCTCTGGTAATTCGACACCACCATTGCCATTGGATGTCGTTATGCCGTGAGCCTTTGGCTTCACAGGGGGGTTCACCCCCATCTCCTCCAGAGCATCTCTGCCGTAAATCCTCTCAGCCATCGAATAAAGTGCTGGATCTTCCTCAATTTCAGAGGGATCTATAGAACCATCAAGTAGTCCCTTCAGCCTCTCCGAGTCACTCATATTGCTTTCTCGTCGATGCATACTTCATCAATCAAACGCAAGCCTGAACAAAATTGAGTCGTTTATCGACTGTTGACCAATCCTCGGGCCCGTTTCACGATTTCATCTCTAGTTAGACCGAGAGACTCCATGAGATCAGAGGACGAGCCACTTTCACCGAACCTATCCTCAACACCCACCATCTGAACGGGGAATCCCCCGACAGATGACATGTACTCCGCCACAGCACTGCCCAGTCCACCTATTACCGAATGGTCCTCAGCAGTTACTATTCCTCCACACTTCATCCTAATATCATCCAATAGTTCGGTATCTAGAGGCTTTATCGTATGCATGTCAATAACACATGCATCAATACCTGAACCGGCCAATGTTGAAGCCGCCTCCATTGCCTCGGATACCATTACTCCACAGGCGATAATTGCTAAATCGTCACCATCCCTGAGTACCGATCCCTTTCCTATTTTCAGTTCTTTCACTGATTCCTCGTCATACATTCTCGGCGTTTTATTCCTAGCAGTTCTGGTATATGACGCACTACCGTGTTCTAGAAGTTGGATAGTCAACTCTTCTGCGGATATATCGTCCGATGGTGTAATCACGGTCAATCCAGGGATTGTTCTGTAGATTGCTAGATCCTCAATTGACTGAGCGCTGCTTCCATCGGTCCCAGTGTGTATACCTCCATGACTCCCACAAATATGCACCGGTAGACCAGGTCGTGCGATGCCGTTTCTCACCTGCTCAAATGCACGTTCGGTGAAAATCGCGAAGGTGCTAGCAAAGGGGATTTTACCAGATGATGCCATGCCCGCAGCTACGAGCATCATATTTTGTTCAGCTATGCCGAGTGATACCGTCCTTTCTGGAAATTCAGCTCTGAAAAGACATGACTTGGTAGATTTTCCTAGATCTGCCTCTAGTACAACAACCCTGGGGTCTGATGATAGTTTGAGAAGTGCTGAACCATATCCATCTCTGGATGCTCCGCCAGCTGATGGGGCACTCATGACAACTCCTCCAATGCTAGGGACAATTCTTCATCACTAGGCGCTTTACCATGGAATGATGGATTGTCTTCCATGAATGAGACCCCCTTTCCTTTGGTTGTATGGGCTACGATTGCTGAGGGAGCGGGCCCCTGCTCGGATGCCCATTTCAGAGCATCAACAATTTCGCCCATGTCATGTCCATTGATTTCCTTAACGTTCCAACCAAAGGAGGAGATTTTTGATGCAACATCTCCGATCTCCATCTGAACATTTACGAAGTCATCGTTCTGAATCCTATTCCTATCGACAATCATCTTTAGTCCATCGACTTCGTGAAAGTTGGCCGCCATCATAGCTTCCCATACCTGACCCTCCTGAAGCTCACCATCCCCTACCATGACCCATGTCTCTCTCGAACTGGAGTCCATCCTTGCTGATATGGCGCATCCGAGCCCGAACGAGAGTCCCATTCCCAGGCTCCCAGCAGAGAAGTCTACCCCATCAGTCCACTTCATGTCGACGTGCCCCTGGCATACGGAACCAAGTGTGCGGAATGTGGACAAATCGGTCTCGCTAAGGAAGCCCATTTCATGAAGAATTGAATATACCGCCGGACTGGCGTGACCCTTACTCATAATGAATCGGTCCCTATCTTTCCAATCTGGATTACTACTATCGAACCTAAGTCTCGTACCATAGAGTGCAACAATAATGTCGATGGCAGAAAGAGACCCTCCTGGATGGCCAGCGCCAGCTTTGTGGATCATTCTTACTATGTGCTTCCTGCAATCATTTGACAGATTCTCGAGCTCGGAAATAGACAGGTTCAGATGTCCGACATCCCCATCCATGACACCCCTACCGAATCTAACTAATGATGATTTCCGGGCATGGTATATATTCATCAGACGAATTCTTATCACATGCTATGTGGGGCCGAATATCATGGAGTTGGTGGATGCCCTGTTGTCAGGCAACAACAATTGGCGTGAGACCCTTTCATCAATGCCAGTTCCCCTTTCAGTTTCCTCAGATCCAATTTCCATGTCTTGCCTCGAATCATTAATTCAAGATGGTAGGATTTCTCGTGAGCAGGGGATATTATTGTTTGAAAATCCATCACTATCTTCCGTTACTGCACTGGCTGACATGGTGAAGAGATCACGATACTCAAATTTAGTATTCTTCAATGAGAATCTCCATGTAAATACAACAAATATTTGCGTACTAGCATGCCGCTTCTGCGCATTCAGAAAGGGCCCCAGGCACCCTGAAGCTTATGCCCTAGGTGTTGACGAATACATCGACAGAATACGCCCCATGTCGACGTCCATAGATGAGGTACACACAGTTGGAGGCCTTCACCCAACATGGGACGTTGATGACTATTGCAGACTATTTACAGCATGTAAATCGGAATTCCCAGATATTCACATCAAAGCACTAACTGCTGTAGAGATTAAACACCTCTCTCAGAGATCTTCCATTTCCGTCGAGGACACACTCTCGAGACTGTTGGATGCCGGACTCGACTCACTCCCAGGGGGGGGCGCAGAGATTCTCGTCGATAACATCAGGGATAGGATATGTATGGGCAAGGAGTCATCCGACGAATATCTGGAGATTCACTCCATAGCTCACAATCTGGGAATGCCAACAAATTGTACAATGTTATTCGGAACCATTGAGTCAATTCATGACAGGGTGACTCACCTTTTGAGAATAAGAAACCAGCAGGATATTACTGGAGGATTCCAGTGCTTCGTACCATATCCATTCCTTCCCGATAAAACTAGGTTACCAGAGGCACAACTAGCTACTGGGAGCGAGGTAATCAGAGTCATTTCTGTTTCTCGATTAATGCTTGATAATATTCCCCATATCAAGGCATATAGGATGAATATTGGGGACAAACTCGCCTCATTGGCCCTAACGTGCGGGGCAGATGATATCGACGGGACAGTCGGCCACGAGGAGATCATGCACGTGGCCGGTAGCTCCACTAGGCTGGATACGAGCTCGGACCAATTAGCAATGCTTGTTGAGTCAACAGGCTCTCTACCAATTAAGAGGGACTCGAAATACTCTGTATTCACCCCCTACGAAACAAACTCTGTTTCACAGTCAATTCCTTTACCGCAGATTGGTGCAGAATAGGTGTAGATATGACTTGGAATGGAGTAATTGGCAGGGTTTCATTCTCTAATTGTGATCCAATTTTCGATGGTATCGATGAAAATTGGTCTATTCTATCTGCTCCCCCAGCTTGGCTAACTGGCCACGTCTTGAGGAGAGACTGCCTTACTGCCCCGATCCCTGCAGCCGACTACGCACTCAATCACGAGGAGCTCTTTCTCTTACCGGATTTGGGCATTGTAAGCAGTGGCGATGTTGGATCAGTTCTACTATTTGGCTCCCGGCCACTAGAGGATATGAGGGATATCGCACTCCCGTCCGACTCCTCGACATCCAAGGTCCTATTGAAATGGGCATTGAAGAATCGCGGTCTGGATCCCAAATTTGTTGAGTCTGGGCCAGACATAGATACGATGTTGTCCAAGTGTGACGGGGCATTGCTCATTGGTGACAGGTCGTTGATGACATCAATGGAGCGCCCCGATCTTGTAAGATTGGATCTAGGCAGGGAATGGAGTAATGCTACGGGATTGCCAATGGTTTTCGGCGTGTTCGCAGCTAGGAGGGACTCCCCACTAGAAGATCTTAGAGCGGCGTATTCCGATATGATGTCACAATTGCATAAATTTGAGTTCGATGATGATTGGCGGTCCAATGTGATAACAAGGTCATCACACAAACTTGGATTTCCATATGAAAGGATGGACGACTATTTCAGAAGAGAGGTTAGAAACAGGATGACGGAAATTGATGTCAACGGCCTTACAACATTCCTCAGAGTCGCTTGTGGAATGGAAGAAGAGCCCACGTGGGCGTTTCATTCTGAGTAATCGAGCTTCTTGCTGGAAACCCACTCAAGTAGATCCAGGGCCACTTCACAGGATTCGGCGACGACAATGTCCCTGTCGTCCTTGAATTCATTGAGGACACCAAGAGCGGTCCTATCTCCTATTGCACCCAGGGCCTCAGCAGCCTCATGTCTAACCATGACATCCTCGTTCATATCCCTCAGCCTTTCGATTAAGTGAGGGACTGCCCTGGAGTCTTGCATCTGCCCCATTACATAAGCAATCTCATGCTTGAGAAGGGCCGATTCCGAAGAGAAGGCGGCAGCCAGAGCTTCTATGGAATCTTCACCCCCAATATTCCTCAAGGCAAATAGTGCCCTCATCCTTTGAAACATGCGCTCATCCTCATCACAGATGCTAGCCCTTAATCTTGGAACATCAGAGTCTTTACTAGGGGGGGCCGGATCAACAGATTCAAACTCGCTAATTTCAGGCTTATCGTCAGTCATCTATTCACCCGAACCTATGAATTTAATCGAATCGACATCTAGTGTTTCCCTCACCATTCCAATTCTTTGCCCCTCTCTGAGAAAGAGGCGTATTGCATCCCTGCCGTCATCCCCGTAGTCTAGAGTTCTTTCGTTTACATACATGCCAACGAATTCCTCGTTAGTTTCGTCATCAATGCCCCTTCCCCACTTCTTGGCAAACTCTAGTGCTGCGTCTGGTTCTGAAAGGGAGTGCTCGATGCTGTTCTTGACATCGTCAGTAAGCATTTCACAGAGGTCTATTCCAAGGTCCTTTCTGACTACATTGCCGCCAAGTGGCAGGGGCAACCCAGTTTTATTATTCCACCATTTTCCAAGGTCTAGTACTAGGAATACTCCCTCAGATTTCCATGTTAACTGTCCTTCGTGAATTATCAAACCGACATCGTACTCGCCCCTCAAAACTGCAGGCAGGATCTCATCGAATGGAACGACCTCCACATCTACATCACCCCATGCTAACCTCAGAGCTAGATATGCACTGGTCCCCAGTCCTGGAATTGCAATTTTTCTATTCATCGCTTCTTCTTCGGTCATCACAGTGTTTGAAATTAACATGGGGCCGTAACCCTCTCCCATTGATGCTCCACAATTCATCAAGTGGTACCTGTCAGAGATTTCTGGGAATGAGTGAATACTTACGGCGGAAACCTCGTACTCCCCATTCATGGCGTGCTTGTTCAGAGTCTCAATATCCAACAGGACATGCTCGTACAGCCTCCCTCCAGTATCTATTGCACCTGTAGTCATAGCATGGAACATAAACGCATCATCTGGGTCCGGAGAATGGCCAACTCTGAATGCCCCTACCATGTCACCCATGTGCCCTCGGCAGAGGACGCATAGAAAATTCCTTGTATGCACAATTATCGATGGTAACAGTGAATAGCCAACGCTAGGTCCACGGTTTATGCCTGACCCATCCAAGCTATCCATTGCAACAGGGCAGCTAGGCCCAATATGCGCAGTAACCGGCAGGGCACTAACATTCTCAGAGGCGATTGTGGTCGATGACCGCTTTGTTTGCTATGAGGCCTACCTGGAGATTACTGGCACCGAATCAGCTACTGATTCAAGAGAGGTCCCCACCAGCCTTGTTCTGGAATAGTATGCGCATGTTCATGTGCCGAACTCCCTCCAATGGCTCATGGCATCCGGATGGAGTAGGTTCGCTCTGAGATTTAGCGAATACTACCAATCCCTCGATGTTTCAGATTTGTGGGTTCCTCCAAGACTCAGATCAAGGGAATGGATGTTTATTCCCTGGGGGAGCAAACCCCCTGATAGGCACAGGGCACTTCCCACTAAGCGAATATTGCTTGACTACCTTCAACAGAGGGGACCACACTCCTGCTTCCACAGTACTGCTTACTATCAAGACCCCAGCCAGAGAAAGATGTCAGAGAAAGGGTGGTTGGGTGCAGACCTCATTTTCGATCTTGATGGTGATCATTTGCCAGGTGTTTCCGACAACGACTTCCCTGGTATGATGGAGAAAATTCAGGAGCAGGCATGGAGCCTCTGGGACGATTTCCTTCAACCCGAATTCGGATTCAAAGAAGAGTACGTGCAGACCTCATTCTCGGGCCACAGGGGATTCCATATTCATGTCCGTGATCCTGCCTACCTACACCTGGACTCAAATGCGAGAAGGGAACTGGTCAATTACATCACTGGTGTGGGCATTGATGTAAAGTCAATTATGGCCGGCCCAGATATTGGTTGGTCAGAAAGAATTGACATTGGTTTTGAGAACGTCGTTTCCAATCTATTTACGATTTCATCAAATGATAACAGCTCAAATGAGTTGGCTAGGGAGATGGATAATGCCCTGAAATCGAGAGGCATTAGCTCTTCAACAGCCTCCATTAAGAAACTGGCCACCGAGGCATCGACCGGAAATAGAATTGAAAGACTTAGAGAAGACAACAGTAGAACTGTATTCACTAGCAAGAAACTCAATGAGGCTTTCTGGGAGCTTGTCAAGGGCGCGCCACTAGCAGTGGGGGAAACTGATGAGAACGTTACCGTAGATGTGAAGAGGGTGATTAGGTGGATTGGTAGCCTGCATGGTAAATCTGGCCTGAGGGTGACTGAGTTTCCTCTTGAACAACTACAACCGGGCACATCGATGACCTTCGACGCGTTGTCATGTACCCATGTTTTCAATACACAGTCTTCAATCAAGGTGGAGCTTACTACAGATGATGTGACTGCGAGAATTGCCGGTCAAGATGTCTCTGGCTCTACGGGGGATGTTTTCCATGTTCACGAGGCAATGTCCACATTTTTGTCACTCAAGGGATGGGCAAGGAGCGTGGAATGACCGTTACACGCTAACCTATCCACAGAATATTGAATAGTGTAGAGTTCCGGATTCGGTACGGTGGGGCATATGCCAGACGATGAAGAATCCGAAGAACAGGCATTCGGTATGCCCCTGCCACCACTTCCACCGGGCATTTCTATGCCTCCTCCCCCGCCACCACCTCCACTTCCCGATGATGTGATTGATCCGGTTATGGGTGAGGCACCTCCTCCACCTTCCCCGCCAATCGAATCTGAGCCATCAGAGCCGAACGATTTCCAGGCTCACTGGGAGAAAAGGAAGCAAGATGATCCAGAGCAATCTACAGGAAATAGGGATAGCATGTATGGCCATATTGACCGGATATCATCCGGGCAGGTCGGGACTCTAATAGACCGGTTTTCTGATAGGTTCGGCTCTGAGTTAGACAGGGAGATAATCGTTCTAAGGAAGAAGCAGCAGCAAGAAATGCTGGCTATCAAGCCGATAGTAGAGTTGATTTCTGCCCCTGAGTCAGAGGATGATGACGAAGATGACTCAACCGATGAATTCCCTGAGTTCTTCTCTATCGTCAATGAATTATTGGGTAATATGCCAGAGGAATTCGTACAGAGTTTCATCGAATCCGACTCATTCGAGCTATTCCAAGCAGTGGGGGAGGATCCAGAAGGTTCTGACTCTGAGACCAGAGGTGACTTCTTCGTGATGATTAATTCGGTTCTAGGGGACCTCCCGGAAGAAGAAATAAATGATTTTGTCGAATCCAGTGGTTTCCAGGTGTTTCAAAGAATGAGCGAGCTATACGGAGAGTGAATATATGGGTCTATTGGAGAAGGCAGGAAAGATTGCAGATGATGACAAGGAAGAGAGGAAGGCTCCGGCAGCCGTACCTGCAGCCGTAGTTCTTGATACTCCCGAGCCAGTAGCATCTAAGCCCAAAAAGAAGGAGAAGAAGCGTCGAGCAAAGAAGGAGAAGAAGCCGCGCGTAAAGAAGGAGAAGAAGCCAAGGTCATCCGTGAAGGAGCTCCCCGATGGTTTTGAACTGGCGGGACGTGGTCGAAGATCCCTCAGGTTCATAGTCGATTTCACCGTAAATTTCGGTCTAATTATTGGACTAGTCGTTTTTGGTCTGGTCCTAACATACACAGATATTACGTGGCCATTGGTATTGGTCCTAATCCTATCTGTTTTCAATATGGCAGTGATGCCAATTCAGTACAAGAGCTCAATGGGCAATGTAATCTCACGAACTAAGTTCATCAACTCCAGGGGCGACTCAGCGATTTTCCTATATCATATGTTGAAAAACATCAACATCCCGGCCTACCTCATATTCTTCGGTGGACTATTGATTGCAATTTCCGCTGGTACTGTATGGACTACAGCCACCAAAATTACCGTGGGTTTGTCTATTGCTATAATCCTAATTCCATTCCTAGATTGGGTATTTCGCAGAACGAGGAAGGACAATCTCGGACTCTGGGAGGTTGCATTCGGCGGCGTCTGGCTAGTCAGATCAACTGAATCAACAAGCGACGGCTCGAAGTTCATGAAGAGGCTAGAGTCTATGGCCCAATATGCAGAGACTAAGGGATTCGTTGATGACGAAGATGAGGGATAATCACTCACTCTCTTCGATTCTCTGCTTAGCCAGCTCTCGCATATCCTCGTGATGGACCCCATCATCAATGCCTTCTTGGTCAGACTCGTCAACGATTTCAACACCCAATAGAGTCTCGATGACATCCTCCATTGTAACTAGTCCCTCCATGCCTCCAAACTCGTCCTTAACAATTAGAATCTGGGTTTTGTTTTCTAGTAGCATGTCCAGGGCGTGATCTACGGAATCGCTATCTTTGCAAGCGATAACACTCCTGGATATTTCAGACATTTTCTTGTCATACTCATCGACAGCAGCCCTCTTGAGAATCTCACTCCTTAGGACAACGCCCTTGACGTCATCCATCGTTTCACCTGTCACTGGCATCCTGCCGTGAATCATTATGGGAATATTCTCCAAAACATCCGAAACAGTATCGTTGACATTGACCGATGTGACGACAACGCGTGGAGTCATGATGTCGCTAACTAGAATCTCCCGTAGTCTGAGCAGATTGTGAATAACGGTCTCTTCGTCTTCCTCGATTACGTCAGTCTCCTCTGCTATGTCAGCAAGAACTGACAACTCGTTTCTTGTAACAGTCTCAGTTTCTACGTCCGGAAGTAGCGATCTTGTAATCTGAATGGGTTTGACAATAATCCACAAAAGGAACATCATCGCGCTCATAGCTCTAGCTGAGGGAACAGTCAGCCTCCTCCAATAAAGTGCGCCTATTGTCTTTGGTAGAATTTCACTCAGTAGCAGAATTGCCAGGGTCAGGACTGCTGCAGCGACATGCACGATCGTACCACCGCCAAACTGTGTCTGCACTTCGGCACCTACGCCCAGTGCACCTACGGTGTGTGCAATGGTGTTGAGAGTTAGAATGGCCGTTAATGGCCTTTCAGGGTCTTCCTTCCATTCACTCCACCTTTCACTTATCGCGGGATGGGTGTCCTTTAGGGCAGCTATATGGCCATGTGTGGTGGATAGCAAAACGGCCTCAAGAATGCTGCACAAGAAGGAGGCGCCTAGTGCCAATGAGGCATAGGCTATGATCAATGTATAGTCTACTACCAACTAATTTGCCTCACAGTAATTTGGGCGCGAATAGAACGTCACTATGCGTCACGAATGGATGCTCCCGGAGCACTTACGACCGATTGCGACATAAATAGGTGTCTGACCGCTAGAGTCGTGACCGATACTAGTTATGTCACTATTTTCATGGCTTGGCCGTACGTCAATGCCCCATTACACCTGGGCCACGTTGCAGGTAACTGCTTGCCAGCAGACATTCAATACAGGTATGAGAGAGCTAGGGGGCGTAAGGTTCTGATGTGCAGTGGCTCGGATGAGCATGGTACACCAATTACCCTAACTGCTGAACAACTTGGAATCACGCCACAGGAGGTTGTTGACGAGTATCATGAGATGGCTCTGAAGTCTCTAACCGATCTTGGTTGCTCTTGGCACATTAATGTCGATACCCGCGGGGTCGAGTACGGTGGAGCCCTATACAACAGAACCTCGGATGCTAGGCACAAGGAGCTTGTCAGGGAGGTTTTCTCAAACCTGCTTGAAAGCGACATGCTCACGAAGCAAACCATGGAGCAATACTGCTCTATATCTGGCGATTCGGTCAGATTTCTACCTGATAGGTACGTCGAAGGAACTTGCCCTGTTTGTGGCGCTGCTGAGGCAAGAGGAGACCAGTGCGATGACTGTGGCTCGACATATGAGGCTCACGAGCTTCTGAACCCTGTATCAAAACTTAACCCCGATGCAGAAATCGAGGTTAGGGAAACCGACCATCTATTCTACAGGCTAGATATGTTCCAGACTAGCCTCGAAGAACACGCTTCAACGAGGAATGCGGTATGGAAACCTAATGTACGCTCAATGACGAAGAATTGGCTCGACATGGGCCTGCGTCCAAGAGCCGTGACTAGGGATATTGATTGGGGTATTGAGCTCCCTCTCGAGGGCGACGAGTGGTCATCAAAGAGAGTATATGTGTGGTTCGAGGCAGTTCAGGGCTACTACACTTGTGCTAGAATCTGGTCTGAACGTTTCGCCAATAAATATGGCCATCCCGATGGAGATTCCGCATGGGAAAACTGGTGGAAGGTATCCGATGACGGAACGTCCCCGAAACACATCTACTTCATGGGCAAGGACAACATCCCATTCCATACGGTGATTTGGCCCGCGATTATCATGGGGATGAACTCAACAGCTTCAGGAAATCAAATCTCCTCCGTGCCAGCACCCGGTGATTTAGCACTAGAATCTAATGTTTCATCGAATGAATATTTGATGCTCCAAGGGGGCCAATTTAGCAAGAGTCGGAAACATGCCGTCTGGCTACCTTCGTTCCTCGAGAAATACGATGCAGACTCATTGAGATATTACCTTTCAATAAACATGCCAGAGACACACGACACCGATTTCAGGTGGAATGAATTCGTTGATCGTGTTAACAACGAATTAATCGGCACCTATGGGAACTTCGTTCATAGGGTCATGACTCTAACTCATAGATTGCCTGAATCTGGATCTAACCCCCTAATTGATTATGACGATCCTGAATCCCACGCAGAGATTCTCGATGAGTCCATGAAGATTCTTGAGTCTGCAATTTCTTCTATGGAGAGGCAGAGGTTCAAGGAAGCCCTGAGATCGATTATGGGTATTGCACAGATAGGCAATGTGTTACTTCAAAATGCCGCTCCGTGGAAGTACATGAATTCGGATGATTCCGAAGAACGGCATAAGTCGCTATCTTCCTTGGCAATGGCATGGAGGTTATGCAGGACCCTTTCAGTTCTCACAAGGCCCTTCATGCCATTTCAGTCAGATAGGCTATGGAAAATGTTGGGGGAGGACTCGGATATTGATTCCGAACTTTGGGACGACTCTTTAGGTACTGATTACTCTCTAAATTGGTGTCCAGACTCACCTCAACCACTTTTCTCAAGACTTGATTTGGATGAAATTATTGCTGATGAGATGTCCCTCGTCGAAGACAGTAATATCAATGACCCTGACCACCCCCCGACAGATGGAGTTGATTACATAGAGTTCGAAGATTTTCTCAAGGTCCAGATGAAGACAGGTAAGATCACTTCCGTAGATGATCACCCCAATGCAGACAAACTACTGGTGATCAAGATTGAGGATGGTCCAGGAACGACACGTACTGTTTGTGCAGGTCTGAAGGGCATTTATGATGAGTCGGACTTGCTTGGGCTAAACGTAGTCTACGTTGCTAATCTAGAGCCCAGAAAGCTCAGAGGCGTCCTCTCTGAAGGTATGATCCTAGCGGCTGATGACGGCGATGGTGTCGTCAGGCTCCTAACTCCAGATGGTGAGATTACACCGGGCTCTACGGTTCGCTGATAGGCCTGTCGAAAAACTCCCATTGTATCTCTGACAATTCGGCATTTGTTTTTGCATCGTGGTATGCCTCCAGCGGCTCCATATTTAGTTTGAAGAACTGGTCAGAGTATGGGAACGAAGAAAGAATCGATCTAGCCTGCTCTTTCCTACCAAGAATGTATAGTGATGCAGCAAACGCCTCCGATGTCGACAATCTGCCCGGCTTACCCCAGGATATTGGGTTGGCAGCAAGCAATACTGGAAGGGTCCTCCCCTCAAGCCTCGTGTACCTGCTAATGGTGTCCAATGATTCTTCAACCCTCTTCCATGAGCAGTCCAATGCCACAATTGATCCTCCCCTGTCAATGGTAATCTTGTCATCTGGCCCCATCAATACGCCGCTGCTAGGATCTAGTAGGAAACCCCTCTTAGGCGCCTTTCGCGCGTCGAAGTGAAGTATTGCGTTTCCAGCCTTGGCCATTCTTCGTGCGCTACATTTTCTCGGATCATCCTGATCAAGGTGCACCACATGGAGAGGTACGCGAAAGTCATTCTCCCTTACTGAGGAATTCATCCAATGCATCTCCTATGGTCAGACCACGACCACTCGGCACATTAACGGAACGCTCGTGGTCCTCCTCTGGTTCAACTAGAAGGATGATACCAAGGGCTTTCTCAATCTTCAGTGCAAGCGAATCAGATGGAACAATTCCACCTTCAATTTTTTGGATGTCGTTCAGCCTCACATTAATCCTCTTGGCTAACTCCCTTTGTTCCCATCCTCTCGACTCTCTGGATTTCCTTACTCTGAGGTGAAAGTCAGGGGCAATCTCCCTTTCCGGCTTCGGAGTTCTGGTATTCACCCTAGTTGCAGGCTCCTGGGTGGCTGCACTTATCGGAGTCTTCTTTGGCATATATCTTTCAAGTACGAGTAAATTATTGGATTCTATACACCTGGAACAGCATCTCAATTTAGCTCCTGATATCTCTGAAAGTAGGGTGGAGACACGCTCTGTCCCGCACATCTCACATGTTCCCATGGCATAGACTGGGGCACATACACCATATGGATTGGGGTGACAGGTTGAAATCTACGTGCCCTTCCACATGTACATGGCTTCTGAGTCGGACTCACACTCAAATGACAATCAAGAGTCGCTCAAGTCATCAGTCAGAAGACTGCAATCAGAAATGAGGGATTTATCCGAGTCTGCTCAACAGTTACTTACTGAGAAACTCGTTCTTGAAAGTGAGGTCGCTCAAGTAAAGAAGAGGGCCAGTAGGCTTGAGGAGGAAATTAGGAACTTGAGGTCCCCTCCGATGATTATTGGCTACATTCAGGACATAACCGATGAAGGTGCAATCGTCAGAAGCTCAAATGGTACCGTATTCCTAGTGTCTGTGAATAGTAGGATTGACGAATCGAGACTAGTATCGGGAGCAAGGGTCGCATTAAACCAAGATACGCTCTCAGTAATCGAAATTCTTGACGACTCATGGGATCCCTTGGTTGTAACTGCTGAAATTATCGAAAAACCCGATGTTTCTTTCGATGATATAGGCGGACTCGATGAGCAAATCTCCAAACTAAAGGAAACAGTCGAATTATCATTCAAGAGTCCAGAGTCATTCAGGAATTTCGGCATTGATCCCCCTAAGGGGATTCTTCTAACCGGAAGCCCCGGGACTGGGAAAACACTGCTTGCCAAGGCAGTAGCAAATTCCACAGATGCCGTATTCCTGGGAATCGTAGCATCTGAATTAGCTCAGAAATACATCGGAGAGGGAGGAAGACTGGTTAGAGAATTATTCGACCTAGCAAGGAATAAGGCTCCCGCCATTGTTTTCATCGATGAGCTTGATGCAATTGGATCAAAGAGATTGGACACTGCTACATCGGGGGACAGAGAGGTTCAGAGGACTCTCATGCAATTACTCGCTGAAATGGACGGCTTCGAATCACTTGAAAATGTCAAGATTATCGCCGCAACAAATAGACCCGAACTCCTTGATGAAGCTCTCCTAAGGCCAGGTAGATTCGACAGGATAGTCGAAGTCCCAATGCCCGATGAGGAAGCACGTTTGGCAATCCTCAATGTTCATACATCTAAGATGCCCCTCACTAAGGGGGTTTCACTACAGAATCTAGCAATTAAGACAGAGGGTTTCAGTGGGGCTAAAATCATGTCACTTGTCACAGAAGCCGGTGTTTCTGCAATCGCCGAAGGAAGGAATAAAGTTTCTAAGTCAGATTTTTCGAAGGCACTGAGAGTCGTCGAGAGGAATGCCGACGACTCGTCAATTACCTCTAATGACAGGCTATATGACTAATCAGTAAGCCTATTTCCCACCCCCCTATCGCGAGTCGTGAATCGAGTACTTATCGAGTGTGTACCAAATTTCAGTGAGGGCAGGGACTCCTCAATTATTGAAATGATTACAAAACCGATATTGAATACTGAAGGAGTAGAACTATTGGACATAGATATGGGCTATGATTTCAATCGAACCGTTGTTACAATGGTCGGCGAACCCGAATCCGTGCTCAGTGCTGTAATTGAATGCACAATTATCGCAACCGAACTAATTGACATGGCTCAACACTCCGGAGAGCATGCAAGAATGGGGGCTGTTGACGTGGTCCCATTCATTCCCCTGAGCGGGGCCTCAATGGCCGATTGCATTGCTCTATCCGAGAGGTATGCAGAAGCAGTATCATCTATACTCGAACTGCCTGTTTATCTGTATGCGGAGTCATCCAGGTGTGTTCAGAGAGTTAGGTTGCCCGATATCCGTAAAGGCGAGTATGAGGGATTCGAGAGTAAATTAGCCTCTGGGGATTGGGAACCCGATTATGGGCCTACGAGGTTTTCATCAAAAATGGGCGTCACTGCCACAGGCGCAAGGCAGATATTAATCGCTTACAATGTAAATCTGGATACGGACGACAAGTCAATAGCGAACTCTATAGCTTCCTCCATAAGGACCAGTGGATCATTAATCAGAGATGATACAGGGGCCAAGATTATCGGTGATGATGGAAAGCCTCTACGTAATCCTGGCTTATTCAAATCCCTGCAGGCGGCAGGATGGATGTACGATGAACATACGGCACAAGTATCAATGAATCTACTCAATCACAATGTGACTGGACTCTATGATGTTACTGAGAAGATTCGTGAGGAGGCCAATAATATCGGCCGCAATATTACTGCTTCGGAATTAGTCGGTCTAGTGCCATTAGAAGCAATGTTATGCGCAGGAAAGATGTATCACGACAATCCTGACGAAGCCGATGATGTAGATTTAGTCAATGCCGCTGTTTCCGGCTTGATGCTTGACAAATTTGGCGTATTTGACTCGCATTCAAATATCATTGAGTGGGCAATCAAGGAGGCGCATGAATGAACGAAGGATATTCCAACGTCCTCGAAAGCATCGCTTCATCTGATCCCACTCCAGGGGGTGGCTCAGTAGCAGCATTAGCACTAGCTCACGCCCATGCATTGGCACTAATGGTGTCCAGACTAACTTCTGGAAGGGAAAGGTGGAAGGAGGGACATGATGCCGCAGAAAAGGTGATCTCCAGCTCTGAGACCGGAATGAAACACGCACAGGATCTAGCTTGGGAGGATGCAGCTGCATTCAATCGGGTAATGGATGCATATCGGATGCCAAAGGATAGTGATAATGAAAAAGAAGCTAGGAAGGAGTCCATCAATTCAGCAATAATTGGTGCTGCACTTTCTCCTATGGCGATAGTCGAGGAGTCCCTGAATCTTTTACGTTCAATAACTGAACTTGCTAAATCTGGAAACTCCAATGCATTAACTGATCTATACTCATCAGCAGAACTAGCTAGAACAGCCGCTTCAATCGCCTCATTAAATGTAAGAATTAACTTGGATTCACTTACCGCAAATAGGTCAGAAGAATTATTATCCAAATTAACAATATTTATCGACGAACTAAATGCAGAATTCACTACCATTAGCGACATCATCAATGAGAGGCTTGGTTGGTAATGCCCAATAGTGAACCAATTTGTTTTGGCATACCTAACGAATTACCGGAAAACAGGCCAATGGATACATCCGTCCCACATGCTCCTCCGAGGCCGCAGGTACTCACTGAAAACGAAATGAAGCTAGCTGTCCGGAACGCATTGAGATACTTTCCTAGTAAATGGCACGCAGAGCTTGGGGTGGAGTTCCTAGATGAGTTACACAGATTTGGTCACATTTACATGCATAGATTCAGACCTAGCTACCCTATGTTCGGAAGGCCAATCGACGAATACAACACTAAGTCCAGAAGTGCTGCTTCAATAATGATGATGATCCAGAATAATCTAGATCCCGATGTTGCCCAATTTCCCCACGAGCTAGTTACTTACGGCGGGAATGGAACAGTATTCCAGAATTGGGCCCAGTATCAGATTGCTATGAGGTACCTATCAGAAATGAGTGACGAGCAGACTCTGGTGATGAATTCCGGCCATCCTCTCGGACTGTTTCCCTCATCTATCGCAGCTCCAAGAGTTGTTATTTCGAATGGAATGGTAATTCCAAATCATTCCTCACAGGACGATTACGAAAGAATGAACGCTCTTGGTGTTACCCAATACGGCCAAATGACAGCTGGCTCGTACATGTACATAGGGCCCCAGGGAATCGTGCACGGAACTACAATCACGATACTTAACGCCGCAAGAAAGTATCTTGGAATCACTCCCTCCGAGGGACTTGGAGGTGTACTGTATGTCACATCCGGCCTAGGGGGGATGTCTGGAGCACAGGCAAAGGCCTCAGTAATTGCAGGAGCAGTTTGTTTAATTGCCGAAGTTGATTCATATGCAGCAAACAAGAGGTATGAGCAGGGCTGGTTATCTGAGCTACATTCTGATATGGAGGCCGTAATTTCTAGAGTCAAGGAAGCAGTAAGGGACAAGGAAGCAGTATCAATAGGTTACAACGGGAATATTGTTGATTTGTTAGAGGCACTAGTAGAATACGGAATTACCCCAGATATCGGTAGCGATCAGACAAGTTTACACAACCCCTGGCTAGGTGGATACACGCCTGTTGGAATTTCTTATGAGGAAGCAAAAGAGGTACTAAAGGAAGACCCAGCGAAATTCAAGGAATTAGTCCGTTCAACACTCAGGAGGCATGCCGATGCAATTAATCTGCTATGTGCAAAGGGAATGAAGTTCTGGGACTATGGCAATGCATTCCTGCTTGAGGCCGGGAGGTCTGGAGCCGACGTATATCGCGAGGATGGGTCATTTACATACCCATCATATGTTGAAGATATAATGGGTCCAATGTGTTTCGATTATGGATTCGGGCCATTCAGATGGGTCTGTACATCAGGGAAAGACTCCGACTTGGAAATGACTGATAAGATAGCAATTAGTGTACTCGAAGAACTGGTAAATGAGTCTCCTGATGAGATAAAACAGCAGTATCAGGACAATCTGAAGTGGATACGCGAGGCAGGGAGCCACAACCTAGTCGTGGGCACCAAGGCGAGGATCCTATATTCCGACGAAGTAGGGAGAATATCCATCGCCAAAGCCTTCAATCAGGCCATATCTGAAGGGGATATTTCAGCTCCAGTGGTAATTGGTAGGGATCATCATGATGTTAGCGGTACAGATAGTCCGTATAGGGAAACTTCCGATATTTATGACGGTTCAATGTTCACAGCAGACATGGCAATACAGAATTTCGTCGGAGACTCATTTAGAGGCGCGACATGGGTGAGTATTCACAATGGTGGAGGAGTTGGTTGGGGAGAGGTCACAAACGGTGGATTTGGCATGGTTATAGACGGTACCGAAGTCTGCAAAAGAAAGATTGAGTCGATGATTTCATGGGATGTCAATAACGGTATTTCTCGAAGGTCATGGGCAAGAAATAAGGCGGCTAATTGGGCTATTTCAAGGGCAATGCGAAACGACGTGAATCTGGATGTTACAATGCCCAATGTTGTAGATGACTCAGTAATCCAAGATATATTCGATTCTCGATGAGTCTATTTGCAACATCCTCCAGCGAGGGGCATGCGTGAGTTGTCTATTGACGGGTTCAGTCTGACGATAGAGGATGTTATTGACACGGGAAGAAACCTCACCACTGTCTCATTATCAACTAGTGCAAGGTCCAGGATGGGGGAATCCAGATCAATCGTGGAGGGCATTGTCGATAGTGATGAGGTTGTTTATGGGATAAATACCGGATTTGGCGCTCTTTCATCGGTTACCATTGATTCTGGTGAACTAAGTATGTTACAGACCAATCTGATCAGAAGCCATGCTTGTGGAGTTGGCGAGCCAATGGAATATTCACATGTTAAGATGATGATGTTAATCAGGGCGAATACTCTATGCCGTGGTCAATCGGGTGCCAGACCATTAGTGGTGGAAACACTAATTCAAATGATAAACAATGGAATTTGCCCGCTAATTCCTAGGATCGGGTCATTGGGGGCATCAGGTGACCTAGCTCCACTATCGCATCTAGCATTAGGCCTCATAGGAGAAGGAGATTGTGAGGTTATTCATGAGGGTGAGATAGTCGTTATGAGCTCGTCCGAGGCATTTGAAAATTCGGGCATTAGCCCAATAGAGCTCCAAGCTAAGGAAGGCCTTTCCCTAATCAATGGGACTAGTCAGATGTGCGCATTTATGTGTGAATGCATCAGTAATATGGATATGCTGATGTTCGCATCTGACCTTTCTGCTGCGTGCTCTGTCGAGGGCATAATGGGTTCACACGCACCATTCGATAGCAGGATCCATGACTCCCGTCCGCATTGGGGTCAAAGCATCTCAGCAGCCAGGATAAGAGAGATGCTAAACAATTCCCAGATCAAACTTTCCCATGCTAATTGTGATAGGGTTCAGGATTCATATTCCATGAGGTGTGCCCCCCAGGTCCACGGGCCTGTTATTGACATGTTGCGTGAATCTAGAAGGATCCTAACTATTGAAATCAATAGCGCAACAGACAATCCACTAGTATTTTCTGAAGGTGGCGGGGAAATCATATCTGGCGGGAATTTCCATGGCCAGTACATTGCACTAGCTAGTGACGGTCTAGCTGTAGCTTGTCATGAGGTTGCAAGTATATCTGAAAGAAGGACCAATCAACTACTTGACCCCCAATGGAGTAATCAGAAGGCATTTCTAGCCAATAACGAGGGGCTTGAAAGCGGTCTGATGATAGTTCAATACACATCAGCAGCCGTACTTTCGGAAATGCATCTTTTGGCCTCACCGACTACCATTAGCAATGTGCCAGTTAGTATGGGCAAAGAGGATCATGTTTCAATGGGCGCTACTGGAGCATTTAGGTCCCTGAAGAGCTCGAGGTACCTATCCCAGGTAATTGCTAATGAGCTGATTTGTGCCGCTGAGGCATTAGATAGGATAGATGAGGAAGCAGGGGATGGAGTTACGAAGGTCCACTCATGGGTAAGGGAAATCGTATCTCCCTTGACTGCCGACAGGTCAATGTCCAATGACAGTATTTCACTATCCGAAGCACTACTATCCGGACGGATCGTGGAGATTATTGGTGATTAGATGCAGGAAAAACTGCATATGACGCAACATCCAGGACTTGAGCCACCCCCATTCGTTACTATCGTCAAAGATATCTGTGACGAGGGCATACATCTGGAGCAAACATACTGCTACCCCCGAGGTGGCGGACAACCGGGAGATACAGGCACAATATTCTCTACTGAACATACAAGGGAGTTTGGTGAGGCGACACCCGGTGAATACATTCTACACCCCATGGATGAACCATCTGTATTCTCAATTGGAGATGAGGTGACTTGCAAGATCGATACGGATAGAAGGAATAGGAACACCAGAATGCATACAGCGCAGCACATATTTTCCGCCCTTGCAAATGAAATATACGGTGCGGAGACAGTTGGTAACCAAATCAGTGATGGATATACTCGGATAGACCTCTGGTTTCCCGACAGGGATCAATTTAACGTGGAAGAAATCACTGAAGCTGTAAACTCCGCCATTAGATCTAATGCTGGGGTCAACATCCACGAATGGGACCGGCAAACCATACTATCTCATGAACAAATGAGGCATACAAAATTCATGGACAGGATTCCTAGCTCTATTGAGTATCTGAGGGTCGTAGAGATTGAGGATATTGACCTATGTCCATGCGGTGGGACACACGTTTCGAATACATCAGACATTAGTGATATCACAATAACCAATTCTAGGTCTAAAGGTGCTGGGAAGCTTAGGATTACCTATGAATGAAAAACATTCTTAGTAGTTTGTAAGTTACTGGTGGGCTCGGCAGGAATTGAACCTGCGATCTTCGCCATGTCAAGGCGACGTCATAACCCCTAGACCACGAGCCCAGTAATGTGCCGAAATGCTTCATACAAATGAATCATTCTCCCTTTGGAAAATTCTATGATACAATTTTTGAAATCTTGCCACCACAACTCTGGCTCGAACAAAATCCCTTTGCCCTGGTTCTACCATTTGCCATTTTTACTAGCTGGAGATCGGTGATTTCACCATATGTCTTGCACTTCAGGCAGAACCCGTGCACACTCGACATGGCACCATCAAACAACACCGACATTTCAATACTCATATCATGGGCAAATTATGCATTTACGAGCATAATCGAAAAAACGCTACACTGAACGGCAGTATATGATAAATATTCATTTTCTAGTTCTGATAACTACTGTTATCGGACTACCGCGCTTTGCAAATTTCAACCTATATGGGGGTAGAACAGAAAACCAATATTGGAATATATGAAATATTGTAAATATAAATAAAATATAACTAATAAATATAGAATAATTACAAGTTATTTATATGATATTACAATATACCCTTGATGATGGTGGAGGATATTGGATTCATCCCAGGTGTCTGACACCACATTTCGACTTCAGGGCCCTTGAGGATATTCATATCTGCGTCCATACCTACAGAAATTGAACCAACAGGTACCTTGTCACCATAACCAAGTGTCGTTGAAGGATTCCTAGTTACAGCAGCTAGAGCACTGATAGGATCAATGCCACACCTATGTGCGGCAAGTGAACCAGTAAATGGTATGGATATCGAGTTGCAATTAGGATTGAAGTCTGTTGCCAATGAAAATGCCCACTTATTCTCTAGGCATTTACGTATTGGGGGATACTCATTCGAACCCATGACATATGGAGTACCTGGAAGAAAAGTCTGCATCGTGCCAGACTTGCTGGCCATTTCTCGTGACTCATCGTTGGAGTGGGCGACATGATCCGCACTTACTGAGCCCAGTTCCGATGCCAGCGAGAGGCCGCCCGAGTCAACAAACTCGTCAACATGGAGTCTTGGAGTTAGTCCCAAACCCTTTGCAGCGACTACAATAAGTTCTGTTTGCTCTGTGTCGAACCAACCCGGTTCACAAAAAACGTCTACCCACCTTGATATGCCCTGTTCGGCTATCAGGGGCATTTGCTCTGTAATTATCTCTTCCATGTATTCGGAACGCTTCATGCCTTTCGGGAAATCATGTGCACCTAGCCACGTTGTATGAATATCCATACTTGACTCTTCCGAAATCCGTCCGTAAGCTTTCAATAATCTCAACTCCGAGTCAACGCTCAAGCCATAACCACTCTTCACCTCGATTGTAGTGGTCCCAAGGGCTCGTGCCTCGGATAGTCTATTTTTTCCCATTGTGACGAGTTCCTCTACGGTACATTTCCTAGTTTCAGTAACGGTTTTGTTGATTCCTCCCCCGGCCTCGGATATCTGGGCATATGTCATCCCTCTTTGTCTATGGCCGATCTCGTTGCTTCTATCACCACCCCACAATAAGTGTGTATGAGAATCAACAAATCCGGGTATAATCGCTCTATTTGCGGCATCTATGACATTTATACCATCAAAAGAGCCATTTCCTGAAATCCAAGAAGGTACGAATTCAGTTGCAAGCTCATCTGATTCCCCAATCTCAGCAATTACTCCCGATTCGATAACTATCCCTTTCCCAGGAGAGTAGACGTTGAGCTCTTTATTGCCCATTTCAGACCCTAAAAGGGGCATATTCACGTCTCCATACGACATATGGCCAATCTCACCAGCATTGAGTAATAGCGAGCGCACGTGCTCCGATAGTCGCGATACTTGAAAGGCCTCCCTCCATCCAGTGTCGTGGCAGGCATCATTCTGGGCATCGAGAGCACGGCCCACACTCTATCTATCGGGATGGTCAGAGATAATGGCGATTTACTGCCCTCAGAGTCTTCTATATTTACTCCGGAACAAGGAGGAATACACCCGCGTGAGGCTGCAGATCACCATTCATTGATGGCCCCGGAACTTATTTCGAGAGTTCTTTCAAGAGATGACTTTTCAATATCTGATGTTAAAGCGGTTTCATTCAGTCAAGGACCGGGATTGGGGCCCTGTCTCAGAGTCGGCGCATCATTAGCTAGAACTCTCTCTCAATCATGGAACGTTCCACTTGTAGGTGTGAACCACTGTGTTGCCCATATAGAGGTCGGTAGAAACCAAACCGGCTGCGATGATCCGGTTCTGCTTTATGCGAGTGGCGGTAACACTCAGGTTATTGCAAGAGCGGGGTCACGCTACAGGGTTCTAGGTGAAACATTGGATATTGGCATAGGCAACATGCTGGACAAATTCGCAAGATATCATGACATACCATTTCCCGGCGGACCCAAGATTGAGAAACTAGCTAGTCAGTGGGAAATAGAAGGAGCCGATCTTGCCCAAAAACTCGAGTTACCGTATGCCGTACATGGGATGGATCTAGCCTTCTCAGGAATACTCACAGCCGCAATATCATTATCCGAAAGAGAGGGGATCAATGCTGCCTCATGGAGTCTGCAGGAGCATTCCTTTGCTAGTTGCATCGAAGTTGCTGAGAGGGCACTAGCACATACAGGAAAGAATGAGTTGTTGCTTGGTGGTGGCGTTGCATGTAATAGCAGGCTTCGTGAAATGGCAGAAATCATGTGCTCCGAAAGAGGTGCCACTGCTCATTGGCCAGATAAGCAATATTGCATCGATAATGGCACTATGATTGCAGAATTAGGGAGGCGCGAGATTGAGATGGGCAGGGAAACAAAACTTGAGCACAGTGCCATAAATCCAATACTCAGGACCGACTCCACACCTATCACATGGAGTTGAGTTCACCGAAGCCTTATGAGAGACCCCACAGGCCACGTATCAGGAGTTATTGTAGTGCAGAGACGTAGGAAGCCGCGAAGCAAACCCCGTGACGTCTTCAGCAAGTCTGCACCACCACAGAAAAGGACCTCCCCGGAGGCCCCGAAAGACAAGCCGAGAAAGACAGTCTCGACTCCTCCCGTTGTTACCAGTCCCACAGAGGCGGCTCCATCCGCACCATTGGGAAAAGGAGAAGGGCACGCAGAAGTGTCGGATGAAGTAGCGCAAGTAGCTCAGGATACTCAGAGTGAGGGGATAGTAGGCGAGCAACTCATCAGAGAGCCCAGGAAGGGCATAGGACTGAAGCAATCAGAAGCCAAGGAGACTACTTTGGAAGAGTCAGACTTGCAAACAAGTAAAAGGGCGCAGGACATTATCGACAAGAGTAAGGCTAGGGCATCAGAACACCAGCGTAGGGCAGCGTCGCCCAAGAAAGAAGAGGCCCCGGCCAAGGCTCCGGTAAAGAGGAGGCGGAGGGTCAAGCCTTCATTCCAACCGGCCGAGAGGAAAAGGAGGCTCGATCGTAGTAGGCACATGGAGTACAAGTACGAGGTCAGGAGACTCCTCATTGACATCAATGTGGCTGAGGAGCACAGATCTAGCATTCTTGGATCCGTATGGGCGAAGGGAGAGAGGCAAACTGTTGCAGACGCAAAGGATTTCCTATCGGAGAAACACAGTGAAGGCATACTAGACGAGGGACAGCTAGATGCTATGACCAAGGTTGTGGACAACTATACTGTGAGAAGGTAGGTAAAACACATCATTCATTTCATTCGCCCCCCTCCCAGATTCGAAATGGTCCGAGATAATGGCGCGGATTCCCCTGGCCGGCCACCCTATACCCGCGGAATTCATGCTAGTATGTACGCTGAGAGACTATGGACAATGAGGCAGTATGCGGGGTTCTCAACTGCTGCTCTCACCAATGAAAGGTTCCGTATGTTGCTAAACAAAGGACAGACTGGGCTATCAGTAGCATTTGACCTACCCACTCAACTAGGACTAGATTCCGATGACCCATTATCGGAGGGAGAAGTCGGCAAGGTTGGCGTAACTATCGACTCAATAAGGGACATGAGGAAACTATTCGAAGGCATTGATCTTTCCAAGGTCTCGACATCTATGACAATTAACGCACCAGCAACTACTCTGCTAGCTCTGTACGTTGCTGTTGCCGATGAGAATGGCGTAGACAGGGACTCCCTGAGGGGCACAGTTCAGAATGATATACTGAAGGAATATATTGCTAGGGGATTATACATATTCCCACCTAAACAGTCCCTCAGACTAACAACCGATCTTATGGATTGGTGTTATCAAAACATCCCAGGTTGGAACACAATCTCAGTTAGTGGATATCACATGAGGGAAGCCGGATGCACTGCAATTGAGGAAGTTGCAATCACACTGTCAAATGCACTGGAATATGCTAGAAACGCAATCTCGAATGGGATGAAAATTGATGATTTCGCCCCGAGGATGTCATTCTTCTTCGCGTGTCACAATAATTTCCTCGAGGAGGTTTCCAAATTCAGAGCAGCTAGAAGGTTATGGCATGACATAGTTGAGAGTGAATTTGCACCTGAAATACCGAAATCTAAGCAGTTGAGGTTCCACACTCAGACTGCCGGAGCCACACTAACAGCCCAACAACCAATGAATAACATCGTGAGGGTCTCCTACCAAGCGCTTTCTGCAGTACTTGGAGGGACACAATCTCTCCACACCAACAGTTTCGACGAGGCCATAGGCCTACCAACAGATGAAGCCGTCACAATCGCCCTGAGAACCCAGCAATTGATAGCCAACGAAACGGGCATCATCGAACATCCCGACCCACTTGGTGGATCATATCTAGTTGAGGGAATGACTTCGGAGATATATGATTCTGCTAAGACTCTGATACAGGAAATTGACAGAATGGGAGGGGCCCTTGAATGTATTAAATCTGGATACCAGCAAAAGGTGATTCACGAGAGTGCATGGAAATATCTGAAGGGTGTCGAAGAAGGCCGTATTGCAGTAGTTGGAGTAAATACAAACGAGTCTGATATCGAAAAAGAATTCGAGGGCCAAGTATTGAATCCCAAAGAAGTATCAAGACAAATAGAGTCTCTGGATAATCTTAGGAAGGAGCGCGACTCAGAAGTAGTGATAAGAGCATTAAATGATCTCAGGAAAGCGTGCATGGGGAGTGAGAACGTAATGGAGCCACTAATTCACGCATTGAAATCAGAAGCCACATTGGGCGAGGTGAATGGCATAATGAGAGAGGTCTTCGGGACGTGGACTTCACCGAGCGGTGTTTGAAATGACAAAGATTGACCACATTGGAATAGCAACTGACTCGATAGCGGACGCCACAATATTCTGGGAGACGCTAGGGTTCAATGTAACGAAGGACGATGTCGTGAAAGAACAGGGTGTGAAAGTCAGGTATCTAAATTGTGATAGCGATACGCGTATCGAGCTCCTGGAGCCATTGTCCGAAGAAAGCCCCGTGGGCCGCTTCATTGGTAGTCGGGGAGCTGGGGTTCAGCAAGTGGCCATCTCCGTCAATGATTTAGATGAAACCATATCATATCTCGTCAATAAAGGAATCAGGATGGTCAACAGTGATCCTGTTGTCGGTTCCGGTGGCCATAGAATAGCCTTCGTTCACCCATCATCCTCAGGTGGAGTCCTAGTCGAGTTAGTTGAGGATAATTGACAACCATCAAAAGGAAGGGGTCGGTCGCGACTTCGTGATTACCTCAATCATGAGTCTAACAGATGGTGGAATAGCATCGTCATCACAAGTCTCCGATGAGGTAATCTTCCTATCTAATGCGCTTTCTCTGCTGAGGGATGCCGAGGAGATATCCAATGATGCCTTTCTAGAAGCTGGTATTATTCAAGGAGGCCTCAGTATCCTTTCCAGTATGATATTGAATGGCTCAAGTGACAATGAAATTTCGTCGCAGATTTCGTCTATGACAAGTAAGGCTGAGGCACTGAGAGACAGGTTCCCAGATCTCGATGCAAAAATTGAGAGTCATAGGTAATATTACTATAGTAATACTCAGGTAATACTTATAGTTGCTATCTAAACGGAAGGGCAATGCCCAAGGTAAGCCTAGACATGCCGAGCGAGATTCTCGATGATCTCAAGGATCACGTAGGTGATCATAAGAAATTCGTTAGTGTAGCAGATGCAATTAGGACTGCATGCAGGAAAATGCTGGACCAACTTGATGAAATCGATACTCGAAGGGGAAGGATGGGTGATTGAATGGTGAGCATGAACGATGCCATGGACGCCGTCGAGACCCTTGTGAGGTATATCGAAGAATCACCGGGTGAACTCAGAGAGGGACTCCGTGATACTCCAAATAGAGTTGTGAAGTCTTACGGCGAGATATTCTCTGGCTACTCAATGGATTCTGGCAAGATACTAGATTCCACATTCAATGCTGAGGGTTACGATGGCATAGTACTCCTCAGAGATATTGAATTCCACAGCACCTGCGAGCACCATCTACAACCATTCTCCGGACGAGCTCACATTGCATACATCCCGGTCGACAGGATAGTTGGCATCAGCAAGTTGGCCAGGCTGCTCGACATGCATGCCAAGAGACTGCAGAACCAAGAGAGGATAACGAAGGGAATAACTGACGATTTAATGACTCACTTGGAGCCAAAGGGTTGCGCTGCAATAATTGAAGCACAACATGGCTGCATGAGATGCAGGGGGGTCCAGAAACAGAATTCTGTGATGACAACCAGTTCGATGAGGGGTGCGTTCTTCGACAAGGCAGAGGCACGCTCGGAGTTAATGCAACTAATCCGAAATCATCCTCTATAGGGGTAGAAACATGATAATGTACCCTATAGTCGAGATTTTTCACTCCGTGCAGGGAGAGGGGTTCCATAGTGGAATTCCCCACGTCTTCGTTAGGTTTGGCAACTGCAATCTCAGGTGCGAGTGGTGCGATACAGACTTCCTAGTCTACGAGGATAGGGACCTAGACTCGATCGTTGAAGAGGTCCTATCATACGGATGCGACAGGGTAATCTTCACAGGTGGTGAACCGGCAATGCAAGACCTGGCTACCATCGGTGGTAGACTCAAAGAGCATGGAATCAACCTCTCTATTGAAACAAATGGGACAATAGAGGTAGATCCAGTTATCGACTGGATATGCGTGAGCCCAAAAGATCAGCTCTACCCGAACGTCAACATCAGACAATTGTCCGGAGATGAGTTGAAGGTCGTATATTGCGGGCAGTCGCTTGACATGTATGACGATCTGAAAAAGGGATTTTCGTATCATTTCATTCAGCCATGCTACATAGAAACTGATTCGGTTGAACAAAACGGTAGGAATTTTCAGATTGTTGAGAAGCTGGTGAAGGAAAATCCAGGTTGGAGGCTTAGCCTGCAAACACACAAGTGGATGGGGGTGTTATAATTAGAGCCGTTATGGCATTCTCAGGGGGAATGGATAGCACTGGTTTAATGCTACGCCTACTAACAGACGGATACACCGTTAGTTGCATTTCCTATGACTACGGACAGAAGCATAGGATCGAGTTAGAGAGGGCGGAGAGTAACATCGCATACCTTTCATCCTGTGGAATATCTGTAGAACACAGAGTTGTCGATTTAAGCTCGGCAATGGGGATCTTCCATTCCGCACTAACTTCAGAAGGCTATGATATCCCAGAGGGGCACTACGAGGAGGAGCAGATGAAGGCCACAGTTGTGCCAAATAGAAACGCCATATTCACATCAATTCTGTATGGATACGCACTCAGCATCTCAATGAGGGAGGATACTGACGTAGAAATCGCCCTTGGGGTCCATTCGGGCGATCACGCAATATATCCAGATTGCAGGCCTGAATTCTATAAATCAATAACCGAGTCATTCGCATTAGGGAACTGGGATGCCCATAGAGTTTCTATGAAGCTTCCATACATTGATGCGGACAAGGAAGCCATACTAAGAGACTCGCTGAAGTCATGCGAAGCCCTAGGACTAGACTTCGACATCGTATTCAGAAACACGAACACATCATACAATCCAGATTCTGAGGGTAGATCGTCTGGGACTAGTGGTGCCGATGTCGAAAGGATACTGGCATTCAATGCCATAGGACGGGAGGATCCAGTGCAATACATCGACACATGGGCTAATGTACTGAAGGCTGCTCTAAAGGCCCAATTGAGGCACCATGTCATGAATGAAAATGGAACAGAGAGACCATTCACAGGCGAGCATGACAGTAATTTCGAAGATGGGAAATATTTCTGTGCTGGATGCGGTAAAATGCTCTTCCTGTCTGATTCGAAGTTCGACTCAGGATGTGGGTGGCCTGCGTTCTCGATGGAAGCCGATGGAGCCGACATTATTCAAAAACAGGATACTTCCCATGGAATGAACAGGATTGAGGTAAGGTGCAGCGGATGCGACTCGCACCTTGGCCACCTTTTTCACGAGAGCAGGGGCGCTAGATACTGCATCAATTCAGTTTGCCTGGATTTTGAGGGGATATAAGATGACGACTAGAATTAGAAGATGGATTGAGACGGACACCGGTCATAGAGTACCAAATCACAAGAGCAAGTGCCGAAACATGCACGGTCACAGGTACAGATGGGAAGCTGAGCTAGAAGGAGATGTAGTATCCGAGGAAGGAGCCTCCGATGAGGGGATGCTGATGGACTTCTCGGACATTTCACAGATACTAACTAAGCACATTCACGATGTAGTTGACCACTCTTTCATTGTATACGAGGGCGATGAGGCTGCAATTCTAGCACTATCCCATATGCATGATGGACATAGGACCATGGTCGTGCCATTCATTCCAACCGCTGAGAATCTAGCCAAATGGGCCTTTGATGTCGTTGATGGACACATATCCAAAATTTATGGCAATGAACTCAGATTGTACGCCTTCCATGTTAGGGAGACGCCGAAGTCATGGGCAAGTTGGTATGGTGAAACATAGGGCTTCGTTAGTAGATTGGTGAATTCTTGATCGGTACTCTATTTTGTCCGAAGAATTGCCCTGAATATTTCGTGTGCCCTCTTGATAATGTAGGATGCGACCAAGATAATCACAACCCAGAGACAACACATCTC
>Ga0066849_10000041_pt1 | contig 40286 bp, 61 predicted proteins | sample ETNtaG_9_FD_65492 | JGI IMG/M metagenome (GOLD analysis project Ga0066849, IMG submission 65492) | Marine microbial and viral communities from oxygen minimum zone, Eastern Pacific Ocean - ETNP201406SV69 | ecosystem: Environmental > Aquatic > Marine > Oceanic | place: Pacific Ocean: Eastern... | reverse complement strand
TTTTTCTTGAAAATAAGGGGAAGGCGAGTGTCGTATAATGGTAATACCTGAGATTTCCAATCTTATAATGCGGGTTCGATTCCTGTCACTCGCTCCAAATTTCTTCCAAAAAAACCAATTTTTATCTTGACACTCCATCCTATATTTGAGATAATATACGTGAAGGTCAGGAAGTCCTCCTGACTATTAACCTCCAATAGAGAATTAATATGTTTCAATTGACTGTGTTCTATGAAGGATTTGATGGAACTTTGTCATCTTCGGTGTTTATTTTTCCGTATGATGGTGAAGACAAAGTTGAAGATATCATTAGACATTATAAAACTGGTGGTAGAATTGTAATAACTGAACCTGTGTCTGAACTATTAGGAGTTTAATTATGAGTGAAAGACTTGAAACAGTTGAAGAATTTTTGGTAAGAGGTGGTCGTATTAAGCGATCCGAAAAGATTCTAGGTGCCAAATCACTAAATATGTTTTCAAAGTATTCTGCGAATTATCGTGGAGGTTCTGGTAAAACCCGTATGGGTAAGAATGGATCGGGAAAAGCCCGAATGTCAGAATCTTTTACAAGTATCAAACATCTTTCAGTATAGAGAAAAATTATGCGTGTTATAGAAAATGAAGTAATGTCCGATAAAATGGATGAGATGCTTGATCATATGATAGAAAATTATAATTCATGGTCAAGAGCGGGTAAAGGCGGATCAGATGAAATAAAAACTCAGATGGAAGAAGATTATGCTGATGGTCTTACTTATGAATATGGTTCTAAATACATAAAAGTGATAAGCGGAAAAAGAGGAAGTAATTCTGTTTGTGCTTTTGTTGTTAATACTGATAGTGATAAAAAATTTCGTTTCGGAGACATTTTGAAGCCCGCTGGTTGGGCCGCTCCTGCAAGGAACTTTGCAAGGGGAAATGTTTTTGAAGAAAATGGTTTTAACTGTGTAAGATGGACTGGAGCTGGTTAAAATGAAAGTTAATCTTCATTGTAGAAATTTTGATCAGAACGTTAAGGATGCAATTTATGGTATGACCGCTTATGGCCTAGCTAAATTGCTTCCTAATCGTGAAAGACTTTTAGATAATGTAGAAATAGATGTACACATGAGGCGTCATACTGATGGCGGTGAAGCAAGAATTAAACCTGGTACTAATGTCTACAGACCAAGGAAGTTTCAAATTATTCTCGACCATCGTAAAATGAATGAAGATGAATATGGTCGTAGAAGAGGAGATGATGAATGGGTTCATCAAATTCTTGAAACTTTGGCTCATGAATTAGTACACATTAAACAATATCTTGTTGGAGAATTAACCTGGAGATCGGGTAAATTACTTTGGAAAAACATAAACTATTCTCCAGAAGATTTAACAGAATATTATGAACTACCATATGAAATAGAAGCACATGGTAGACAACGTGGTTTGTTTTTAGCATTCATTTCAGTTTGGGATGATTTTGTTAAAGACTTAGAAAAAATAGCTAAAGGGGAGGCTGAGCAAGTGGCGAGCCCAACTGACTGTAAATCAGCCGTCTAAGACTGTGGTGGTTCGACTCCACCCCTCCCCACCATTCATATTATAAATGAAAAATGTTCGGATTTGAAGTACTAATACCATTTATACCATGGCTCACATACTCGTGGCTGTGGAAGAATTCGATATGGATTGCGTGGACAAGCGCAATAGTATATCATTGGGACAAACCTCACGGATATTGTACCGTAGCTTCGGGATGTCCTTGGTAAAGATTAGCTAACCATCTGTACGAGAGAGTCGACCAGCTACTACGATCACTTTGTGATGCGTGAACATGCCAGACGGGACTTGAGGATACAGGTGCTATGAGGGGTATGGGGAGCGTGGAATAAGCTCAGAGCTACGCATAAGCCTGCCCCTTGCTATTTAAAGATTGGCCCCATCGTTCAGTTAGGCCTAGGACTCAGGATTGTCAATCCTGCAACATGGGTTCAAATCCCATTGGGGCCGCCACGGAAGATCCACTGCCAATGACCATACAGGTTCGAATACTGTCGGTCACTCCATTTTTCTTTTATAGTGTGAAGATGTGTGTAGGGGAAGTAGGGGGAGGCGAGCTTATGTACGGTATGAATTTCGATATCATAAAACATATCTGTTTTCATATTTGTTAATGGGTTTCGATAAAATGTTTGATCATCGCATATGATATATTCAAGATAAATCATTTTTTTGCGGTTGTGAATTTGGAATTGTTCAATCACAGCAGAATTTATTTGATTGAAGTAATCAAAACCTTCTTGAACTATTTCTTCCTGAACGTTGTGGCTTTGACCGACATGTAACTGAATAAGAAGTTTTTGATTTGATTGAAGCTCCCCATGCTTATTGAATATGGTTTTGTTTAATACTTTTTGTGCGAGTCCTGTAAGAAATGCTTCAATTTTCATATCTATCACAAAGATGTCATTCCATTTTATAGAATCAAATGTTAAATAAGGTCCATCAAAAGTTTCTTGACAAGATTTTGTCAGTTTAGAATTTGGTCCTACGGTGAGGAGGTAATTCGGTGGTGGTGGGTATGGAGGACAGAAATGAAATTCTATACTTTCTTTGGACGACATATTTTTATAGCCGACAGTTGATCTTTCTGTGTATGCGGGTTTATCCATAATTATAATATTTATTATGAAAGGAACAAAATGAAATATATTATTCCGATTTTACTTTTAGTTTTATCTGGTTGTGCAGACATTCCTGAAGAACATGGTGATAATTCTGTTAATGAAATTTCTCAAACAAAATATTCTTATCAAACTTTACCTAATAAGTATTCTGTTAAAATACCAGATAATTTAAATTCTAATTTACGTAGTTCATCTAGAACTTCATTTACAAATTCGGATTTTATCAATGTTGTTTTAACAAAATATTCTCAACTTCTTATCGAAGAAGATCGTTATATGTTCAGTAAAGATTTTGAAATTACAAATGAACATATTCAGAAAGATAAATGTATAGATCAAAATGTATCTATTACTGTTGAAGTTTCTGATGCGGATAAATTGTTAGATAGAATGATTAATTTTGCAGAAGATAATAAATTTTCAGATGTGCAAGTGTCTTCTGATATAAAAATATATGAAAGTTTGAAAGGATCTCCCTTAACATTAGATATTAAACCATCTTTATATCAAGAGTTGAATAATGACAGTTTATATGATCATGTAGTAATGAGTAATTATGAGGAAAATATATCGTTTTGTAATTCAATTGATGATATGGTATATAATGATCAAATTGTTTGGAGAAAAAATGAAAATGAAGAAAGATTAGCAGGATTTGGTGCGAACATGAAATCTGTTAAGGGTCTTTATTATGATAAAAATTTAAAGACAGGTTCGTATTTTTATATTGGGGAAAACGAAGAAGATTATTTAGGAAATGAAATAGAGTGGAATCGTATGATTCAAAAATCTGGACATTTTTCATCTTGTGGAGATAATTGTGTGATTTTTCAAAGTTCTGGGTTTTTTGATAATGTAACACTTTATGAATTAAAAGGAATTTTCGATTCAGATATTGGAGGATATATTAATTACAAAATATCATCTAATGGTAATGTTTCTGAAGGAGAAGAATATTTAGATACAAATAATAATATAATAAGCAAATCAAGTAAAGATAACTGGAATAGTTTGACTGATAAATTGGGGTTAGATCATACGTTGAATTTATCAAATTTAAATGGTTCTAATAAAGTATGGTTGCTTTTCAATACAAATACTCTTCCATCAAATGGAAGGTTGAATTGGTGGAATGTAGAAGGGGTTGTTACATCAGATAATAATTCAAATTTTTTCAGTAGTCTTGTCAGAGTATCTGATTCTTCTGGTACAACAACTCTTTATGCTCATGAAATAAGTTCAATGATTGATTATAACACAAATATACTTGCACCTGATAGTATATCAAACACAACAGTAGTAGTAAATTCTAATTAAAAAAAACCAATTATTAGCTTGACACTCCACCCCATTTTTGAGATAATATAAGTGAAGGTTGGGAATTCCTCCCGATCATTAACCCCCCTAATAAATTTTTATTATGAGCATGTACGCAAATAAAGATAAGTATGAAAGCGGTGATGTTGCCCGTATTATTTGGGAACAATTGGGTGGAAACAAGTTTCGAATGATGACAGGAGCTAAGAATTTATTGAATCTTGGTGATGGTCTTGCAATGAAACTTGGTAGAAACAGTTCAAATTCCAATTATTTAAGAATTACACTAAATTCAATGGATACTTACGATATGATGTTTGCAAAACTTACTAAAAAAGGTGAGTTAAAATCTGTAAGTGAATATAAAAACGTGTATAATGATCTGATGAGAGGAACATTCACCGCTCATACAGGAATGTATACTTCATTATTTTAGGAGAAATTATGGTGTGGCTTGAAGAAATTATAACTTTGGTATTATTGTTTGGTGTAGGATATTTGTTTATCCTTTTTATGATTGCCTTAATGTAGGAGGAGATATAGTGAAAAATAAAGAAACGTACTTTGTAGCAAGATTGTTCAAGAAAGGAGAATTTCTTTCTTCTGAAATATTTGCGTCACTTGAAGAGGCAAGAATTTGGGCAATGAAAGAATCTAAAAAATTAATATCCCATATTGAAATGTTAAGAATGACCAATGTTGGTGATATTGTTGTCGAAATCGACAAACATTTTTTTGGTTATGAAATTTCATCAGAAGAACTTTTAAAAAATAGTGTGAGGGTAGTATGATAAAATATATTGCAGTTGCTATAATAGCGTATATGATTTATGCTGGAGCATTTAGTGTTAGTTTTTCTGGTGAAGATGTTGGCATTGGATTTAATCCTAGAGAAATTACTAATAGGTTTGTATCTGATGTTTCGAATTTAATTGAATAGGAGATTTTATGAGTGTGATAGTATGTAAATATGGTTGCGTAAGTGATACAGATTACTTTCCAAACTTTGAATATGATGAAAAAACTGGTGAGTGGACCTGTGAACCTTGCGTAGAAACTGAAGAAGACGAATAAAACCCCTTTGGAGTTTTAATATGGATGCTTTTCGCAGATCGGTATTGAAGCAGATTGAAGAACTAAGTTCTAAATTGGAATCGACCAAGAATATGGTTGACTTTGAACCCGAATGGTCTGAACCAGTTCCAATTGAGAAAGCAAAAGTTAAAGGTGGTCTCGGTGTTTACAGAATGATTTACGGACCCACTAAAGAAATCATGTCTATTGGACAAGGTCATGTTGGACAAAGGAAATCAAGACACCTCGGAGTATTTCGAAATGGAGGTACTGATATGATTTCTCCAAATGGTCATGTTTCCCCCTCCCAAACAGGAAAAAAGATGTTTGCTTTTGATGCAGACATTGAGAATTGGCATTTTTCTTACTGCTTAGTTCCAAATAAATCAATTTGTGCTGAATATGAATTACAATTACAGTTTGAATTTGAACCACAATTCAACGAATTGAGTATGGCAGGAAACAATTAATTTAAAGAAAACCAATTTTTATCTTGACACTATGGCGTGGTTTTGAGATAATATAAGTGAAGGTTGGGAATTCCTCTCGATCATTAACCCCTTTGAGATATAAATTATGGCTATGAGTCGTGTGCATTGTGAAAAAGTTTTAGAGAGAGCCCATTTGATGGGTATGGATGCTGGTCGTAGAGTCGGTGTTACTCCGATGGTAGTCGGAACTCCTACAGAGTTGATGGGTAATGAAATTGATTATTCCAAAAAAACTTATGTTGTTGAAGGTGGAGTTTGTGGATTTGCTGGAGTAGTTATTAAGCCTGCCCGCGGAAAATTTGTTTCCTATCTTAAAAGTATTGGAAAAGGTAATAAGCATTATTATGGTGGATGGTATGTTTCTGTCCGTGAGTTTGGACAGTCTCTTGCTCGTAAAGAGGCTTATGCATCAGCATTTGCCGATGTTTTGAAAGAAGTTGGAATGAAAGTTTATGTAGATTCGAGGATGGATTAGAAAGGAGATTTATTATGAGTACAAATAGCTTAGTAGCATATATGAACAAGGATTGGGAAGTTACTTCATCCTATGTGCATTATGACGGTTATACAACTGGTGTTGGAGAGATGTTACTAGAAAACTATAATACTAAAGAAAAAGCACATGAGTTGGCTACAACTTTGGGTTATGCATCAGGTTTGAGTGAAACAGTTAAAAAGTCTCATGAGGATCGTGCAAATACAGATGAACCAATAGCTTATGAAAATTATCTTGATTTTGAAGAGTATATTCGGGAAAGTTCTTATCTTGAATATGTTTATGTCTGGGTAGAGACTGAAGGAAAATGGCAAGTTGCTACTTGGGAAACCACTAAATTAAGTACTTTGTCTGAAGAAGGATATGAATTCCGATATGATTGGAATGGTTTTGAAGATTTAGCTCCTGTTTTTGTTCGTGAAGGTATTGAAACTGTAAAGCGAATGAGAAAACTCGCAGAAGAAGGATCAGAGAGTGATTATGCGACAGGTGCGGATGAACTTGAAAATACAATTTTAAAATATGCGATTGACGAAGATGCTTAGAAAAAATATTATTCGTGAAATGTTTATCTGGTTTACTTTGCTTTTGATAGTAAGTTATATTGCAAGCAGAATAAGTGTTGATTATTATTATTTTGTACATCATAGCTTTGTTCTGGTTTGTAGAGCCTTGGAACTTCCAGATTTTGTTTGGCATTTTTTTGATAAATATCTTTTTGAAGGCCAATTATAATATTCCCCGATAGCTCAGTTGGTAGAGCAAATGACTGTTAATCATTGGGTCACTGGTTCGAATCCGGTTCGGGGAGCCACTACCATAAATACTTGATAGAGAATTTATTATGTTTGTGAAAATGGGATCCGTTGCTAGAAAAAATCGGGCCTTTCATATACGCATTGACAATCATGATGTTTGGAATTTGGATAATACTCTTGCTAATATTATTCATCCTGCTCTTATTCGTTTACGGGAACGTGTACCACATTTTGGTTATCCTACCCCTTATGACGAAACAGAAGCATATCCTGAGTTTTCTTCTCAGGGATCATTTGAAGAAATTTTAGATCGTGAAGCAGAGAGTAAGTATTACGAAAATCTCTGGATGGAAAAACTTCAGAAAATGATTAATGCGTTTGAAATGATTATTGATAAAGATGAAGACTATGATAAAATTGCTCACCACGTAGATTATGAAAATGAAAGAAATGAATGGTGGAATAAAATTGAAGAAGGTCTGAATCTTTTCGCAAAGCATTATCACGGTCTTTGGGATTAGAAAAATTTAAAATCCGAAAGAAGGGATATATGTTTTTAATTAAATATTGTGGTTCCTGAAATTATAGACCACAAGCAGAAGGTCTTTCTGCACAAATTAATCAACATTTACCAGATACTTGTGAGATTGAAGAGGGATCAAGAGGACAGTTTGATTTATATTTAAATGGAGAATTATTTTTAAGTAAAGATGTATTACAGAAATTTTTTACTTTTGAAGATGTACAACTCAAGTTAAAAGAAAGTGGACTTGGGTCTCAACTGGAAAATTTGCGCTAAATGGTTGCTTTTTTTCTAATTTATTGCTATAATAACATATTATAAACAAATATGCCTAAAAAATCTAAAAAGAAATTTAAGATATCAAGAGATGATCTAAATATAAAAATTGATGAGTATTTAGAGAATGGTGGTAAGATTACAAAATTAGAATGTATTATACCAGAGGGAAGACGAACTGTACTACAAGAAAGTCAGATAAGAAGCGATAATGTTCCTGTAATTGATCAAGAGTATTTTACCAAAGCACCAGCAGAAAAGGAAGCTAAGTGAAAGTGTTTATTTATCGCATTCCGATATTATTGATGTTTTTTATAACACTTACTCTTTCATTTTTAAAATTAACTGAGAAAATTAGTTGGAGTTGGAATGATGTTTTTCTTCCACTTCAACTTTTTGTTATTTTAGGTATAGTTCTTGCAATTTTATTTGTATGTATAGATAGAATAAAAAATAAATAATAGAACAGGTTTCAAAGATGGCGCAGGGAGGTCTGAATGGACTAATGGATCTGCACCCCCACCATTCAGGCCGCGCCCCACTACATCATTTTTTCAGGAGCAAATAATGTTGGGAATTCCAACGACAAGAATAGAATTATTCTTTAGACCGGATCAAGATTGTCTTTTAGCTCTTGAGCCTGATGGAACGTTTCATGAATTTGATGTTAAAATGTTGAGAGAAGCAAAGGAATTATTTTCACGTTATCATGAAGCACATTTTCATGAAGAAGATAATTTGGATGAATTTCATGAGTTTTGTGGAAGAATGCAGGAGGAAAGTCCAGAAGTTTTGGGTGTTATGTCTCCATATCTAAATTAAAGGATGTAGATGGTAAATTTTTTTGAATCAATAAAGAATAATTTTGTAAAAAGAGTTAGAGATGATGAAGAGTTAGAACGAAATAAAAAATATGAAGTAAGATGGGTTTGGTATCATACAATTTTAGCACTAGAATTGTTAACAACTAATGTTTTATTAATATGGATATTGATTAAAATATATGACTTACACACTTAGTATCCTGAAGGATCTAAATGATTGAAAAATTGGCTCATAATCATGAATATGTTTTTGAGATTTTATATCATTTCAATTGTGGAAATAAAAAATGTGGAAAGTGGTGGAGTTATGCAAAAACTCCTAATAATAAAGATGAAGTATACAAACAGAAAGTAGAAGCTATGTATTGTCCGCATTGTGGAATAAAAGGCTCTCTAAAAATAAAGGAAAAATTTTTAAAAGATATTTAAGGAATACATGAAAGAAAGGCTATTATTAAGTTTTATTATAATGGCGACATGGATGGTTGTTAGTTGTACAACTACACAAGAGGGGTGTTATGGATTTTGGGAAGATAATTTAAGGGGTTTGAAAAGAGGAACAATTTCATGGAAAAATGCTGACTATAAGAGGCCCTATAGACAATGTGTGGAAAAAGAAGCTCCACATAAAAATACAGAAAGGAAACCTTACGGATGAGAATAGCATTACTAAGTTTTGTAATGTTATTTTTAATCGGTTGTTCAAAGGGAAATAACTGGCCATATCCAATGACTCCTTTTTTTGCAGAATGTGAGTATGAAGGAATAGTTTTTGTGGATAAAGCATATATTAAAAGAAAAAGTGCAGGAGGATGTAAAAATGACGAACCATTTAAATACTATGATAGAGGTGATCCAGTTTTAAATAATTAGGAGATAAAATGTTTAATCAATCAGAAATATTTTTTTGGATTCTCGTGTTAGCTTTTGGAATAATGTTAGCATGGCAATTACGATTGGAAGCATGATTATGAATATCTGGGTAGAATATTTTGTACAGCCTAAAAGCATATTAAATAATCATGCTCAAATGAGAGAAAATCTTAAATTTGTTGAGCCAGAACCAGAATTTATATATAAAAGATTTTGTCAATCAAGAGAAGATGCCTATGCCTTTGCTAAATCAATGGAAAACAGGGGATATTATACTTCTATAAAAACGGATGGTTCACATCTGGTATAAAGAAACAGAACAAAAACAAATTATCAAACTTTCACATGAAAAAGATTTTTATAGTGAAACTGTATTAACGTATAAAACAAAAGATGGTTATACGGGATACATAGTAAAAATTAGATCAAAGAGGGAAAATGAAAAAAAATAAACGTGAAAGACAACGGGAGGCGATTAAAAGACTTGAAAATACCCTTAAAATGCATGAAGCGAATGCAGAATTAACAGTTGCTATTATGAAAGATAAAGAACTTTCTACTGGAGCTAGTGAAAAAGTAGAATCAGTTAGAAAAAAGAAGATTGAGAGGGCTAAAACCACCATTCAGAACACGAAAGCAAGAATGGGTCGTTAAGTTTAAGCCCCGATAGTTTAATGGATAAAACAAGAGACTTCTAATCTTTCGATCTAGGTTCGATTCCTAGTTGGGGTGCCATTTTTAACTATTATAAATATAGAACATACGATTGATTAATTAATTTAATAATGAAATCGTTAACAAACGGAGAATTACATGTTAAAAAAGGGTTATGCTTTTTTGATGGTAATTGCCGCAACAATACTGATACCCGGAGTTGTAGGAGTACCACTTGGAAAGTCAAGCGCAAATGCATATAGAGTCATTCCACAACTGCCATCAGTTTCAACAATATCAATAGTCAAAACACAACCAACAAATCAACCTAAAATAGATTTAATCGTGCAAAACGAAGAACAAGTTACGTGTTTGGCTAAAAATATTTACTTTGAAGCGGCAACCCAATCGACTGCAGGAAAACTAGCAGTTGCTTTTGTAACAAAAAATAGAGTAGATTCACAACACTTTCCTAGTACTTTTTGTGATGTAATATATGAAGGGCTTCATTGGGCTTCAGGACATCCAAAAAGAGATCGATGCCAATTTTCATGGTATTGTGATGGAATGGGTGATGATCCAAGAGAAGGAAGTGGATGGAGAAACTCGCAATCGATAGCTAAATGGTTTTATGATCATAAAGATAGACTTATGGATATAACAGATGGCGCAACGCATTATCATGCTAATTGGATGCTAAAATTTCCTAAGTGGTCGAGTAAATATAAAAAAAATGTAACAATTGATGATCATATATTTTATAAACGGAGTTATAAATTTTAGAAAGTGAATTATGATAGATAATGCAGATGTGAAAATACCTCAGCATGAAGAAGGAAATCTTGCGGAGAATTCTTTAGGAGGAACAGAACTTCTTTCAATGGAATTATTCCGCAGATTACCTAAGGAATATAAAGACAAATTTCAATTTGTGATTTCAAGAGTTCATTCTATAGAAGAAAATAAACGTAGACTTTTTTGGATTCATGATCTTGCACAAGATCCCGCATACGATATTCTTAAAACTCAACTTGATCTTTTTAATAAATTGATTTTTGTTAGTCATTGGCAACAACAACAATTTAATACATTATTACAAATTCCATATGATCGTGGAACAGTTATTAAAAATGCTATAGATCCTATTCCAAAACATGAAGAAACTGAAACAAAGGATCTTCAATTAATATATGCTTCAACACCTCAGCGGGGTCTTGATGTTCTTGTGAATTCTTTAAATTTAATAGATAGAAGTGATTTTCATTTACATGTTTTTTCTAGCTATAAATTATATGGTTGGGAAAAAAATGATGAGCCATATAAGCCTTTATTTGAAATGTGTGAAAAAGATCCAAGAGTAACTTATTATGGTGCAGTTCCTTATGATGAATTAAGGGAACATTGGAAAAATATGCATATATTAGCATATCCATCTACTTGGTTAGAAACTTCATGTAGAGTAGCTATGGAAGCAATGTCGGCCCGTTGTGCTATTGTTGCTTCTAATTATGGTGCTTTACCTGAAACATGTGGCGAATTTGCTTATATGTACGATTATACAGAGGATAAAAATAAGCATGTTGAAAGATTTGCTGATACTCTTGAAGATGTTATGGATTCATATTGGACAAAAGATGTTCAAAAAAATCTTGACAATGCATTAGAATATTCACATACTCATTATAGTTGGGATAAACGTATCAATCAATGGATTGATTTTCTTGATAACCTATCATATGAACTTGATTATGCCGAAGAAGAAGTTAAAAAAAATATCACGATTAACAAGAAAGCCTAAACAAATTATTGGTTCGGGAAGAACCTTTGATGAACAGAAGATGGGTTCTGAACCGATCTTTGATGAAAATTCTACTCCAACTGATATCATGCATGGTTTGAATTGGTATAGTCATTTTCATGAAGCAGATCAATCTAAAAAATGGATGCTGGAATACATGAAACATTCTGGATATGATAAAGAAGATATTCAGAAAGTAAGATCCTTTCCATGGGGAAAAGGTGGACTTCTTGTTGATGGACCAAACGTTATTCATTTGAAGGGAGGGGGTTTTCTTGCTAGAATGATTATGAGAGGATATGAACATTTTCCTAAAGAGTATGTAGATAAAATTAGTTACCTTATTGACTACAGTAAGAAAAGAGGCGAACTTGTTTCAAAAGAAAAATCTGCAGAAAAAGAAATTAACGGAAATGATAAGCCATCTATACAAGATCATATAAAAGAACAAGTCTCTTTATATGCTTCTGAAATAGAAGAATCTATAGATGATTTTTTTGATAATGACTATAAGCCAACTATAAGCGTATATGATTGGTTGGTTAGTAATAATGTAAAAGGATTGATTGCTAAAAAGATAGCAAAAGAATTTGAACCTTATATAGAAGAAATAAGATTAATTCCGACAGATGAAGATTTAGCAGAAGCATTTGCTCATATGAAGAAGAAGCAACTTGCTAGTTATGAGAATTATATACAATCAATTATTGATGATTGCGAAAGATATTCTGCCAATTCTAATAAACAGAGAAGTCCACGAAAGAAAAAACCGGTTTCAGTTTCGAAACAAATTGCTAAATTAAATTACAAAAAACAAGATAACGAATATAAAATAGCATCTATCAATCCATCTGAGATTGTTGGTGCTGATCGATTGTATATATTTAATTCAAAGTATCGTAAACTTGGTGTGTATCAAGCAGAAGGTCATGCAGGACTATCAGTAAAAGGAAGCACTCTTCGAGGATTTGATGCATCACTTTCTAAATGTAAAAAAGTAAGAAAGCCAGAAGAAGTATTATCAAAAATGCTTTCTGGCGGTAAAATTGCTATTAAAAGACAATATGAATCTATTAATTCTAAAGAAAAGGATTTAACGGGTCGTATTAATAATGAAACTATACTGCTTAAAGTTGTAAAATGATATTACTTGATTATTCACAAATCGTTATTGCAAATGTAATGATGAATAAGAAATCAATGTCTGAAGATTTTGTTAGACATGCGATTTTAAATACTATAAGAATGTATCATCATAAATTTAGTGATGAATATGGTGATCTGGTTGTTTGTTGTGATGCAACAAATAATTGGCGAAAAGAAGTATTTAAATATTATAAAGCTCAAAGAAAAACAGCAAGAGATAAATCTGATTTCGATTGGTCTGAATTATTCAGATTATTACACATGGTGCGAGAAGAAATAGCTGAAAATTTTCCTTATAAGGTTGTATATATAGATAAAGCGGAGGCAGATGATATTATTGCTTCTCTTGTATTGAATAATGATTCAAATGAACCTGTTTTAATATTATCAAGTGATAAAGATTTTATTCAGCTACAAAAATACAAAAATGTTAATCAATATTCTCCTCTTACAAAGAAATTTCTTAATACTGATAATCCAGAAAATTTTTTAAGAGAACATATTCTTAGGGGTGATGTAAGTGATGGTGTTCCTAATTTTTTGTCTAGTGATGATACATTTGTTACTGATAAAAGACAAACGCCATTATCAAAGAAAAAAGTTTCAGTTTGGTCCGAGCTTGAGCCTGATGTATTTTGTCAAGGTGAACAGTTGCGTAACTATCGTAGAAATGAAATGTTAATCGATTTGACAAAGATTCCTGAATGGTTGCAAACTAATATTGTGGTTGAATATGATAGTCAACCTGAAATTGGTAGAACTAAACTTTTTAATTATTTCGTAAAACATAAACTTAAAAATTTAATGGAGCATATAAATGAATTTTAGGAGCAACTATGGCCGCTAAAATGACAAGTGAAATTTTTGCTGTAGCAAATGGATTACAGTCTGATGAGGAACGTGTTAATTATTTACGACAAAATCAAACAAAAGCAGTAAGGGAATTGTTGCGGCATAATTTTAATAAAGATATAAAGTTTTTACTTCCTGAGGGGAGACCAGATTTATCATCGACACCTGATGATATGGATTTTAAACCACAAAACAGTTATCTTCCAAATATTGGACCTATTGATGATGGTGCCACCTTAAATTATGAAGTAAGACGATTATATTTGTTTATTGAGGGGGGACATCCAACGTTAACCAACGTAAAGCGTGAAACTTTGTGGATCGAATTGGTTAATTCCTTATCCCCATCTGAAGCTGATGATCTTTGGCATATGAAGGAAAAAGAACTTCAAAAAAAATATGACAAAATCACTCATCACGTGGCTTATAACTCTTTTCCGGAGTATCTTCAACAACCCGAACCCGAACCTACTAGGGATAATCAGGGCCGTTTTACAAGCACCAAAAAATCTAAAGCGAAAAAGAAAGCAAAAAAATGAAAGTATTGATGGCATGTGCTGGCATGAATACAGAGTTAAGGCCCTTTACGGATATGATGCCAAAGTGTTTATTGCCAGTGAAGGCGAAACCGATACTGTTTCACAATCTTGAATGGTTAAAAAAATTCGATATTAGTGAAGTAGTTATTACAACAAGTTATTATCATAATCAAATTGAATTAGCATTAAATAAATTTCAATTTGAAAATTTTAATGAAACTAATTTTAGTATTAATATTCATAAGCAAAAAGGTAGTGTTGGAACTGCACAATCTTTAAATCAATTAAGTTATAAATTTGATGAAGAAGTTTTTTTATTTTTGCATGGTGGTAATTTATATGATTTTGATATAGAAAACTATTATAAAATCCACAAAAATAATGGGAAACCCATTTCTATCTTATCTCATATGTCTATGGGAGATAGTAAATATAAAACTTTTATTAAATATAAAAACGGCTCTGATAAAATAGAAAAGATTTCGGTTAGACCTGATTATAAAATGACTAAAGAACTTTTAGCAACATCAGGAGCGTGTTATTTAAGTCCAGCGATTTTTGATAAATTTGAAAAGAAAGATAGACATTTGTTTGATGATATCATTCCAAAACAATTAGATGATATTAATGTAATAGTAGATAATACTTCAGTTCGATTTATTAATACCCCAAGAGAATATTTGTCAATCGCAGAATCAAAAGGTATGGCTGGTATTCATAAAATGTAGAAGGATTATTATGCCAATATATGACTATAAATGTACAAAATGTGAAAAAGTCTTTGAAAAAGAATTAAAAATAGCTGACAGAAAGATTCCAACAGAATCAACATGTGTGGAACAAATTCTATATAATGAGAATCCTACTGATCATGGCTTTGAGACTTGTGGTGGTGAAATAACACAATTAGTTTCTGCTCCGGGATTTGCTTATGATAATATTGGACCAAAGAAACCAGATGCGGCCTTTAATGATAAGCTAAGAGAAATAAAGAAAGCTCATAAGTATAGTACCGTACCCATAATTGAATAGAATAATGTTTATACATGAAAATGTTCTTGGAGATTTAGAACTAAAAACTTCAAATGAAAACGGAAAAAGATGTTATGTAACTCCTGATGGTGAAAAATATCCTTCTGTTACTACTGTACTTTCAGATTATAAAAAAGAAGGTATAATCAAATGGAGAAAACGTGTTGGCGAAAAACAAGCCAATAAAATTTCCACTCAAGCATCCCGCCGCGGTACAAAAGTTCATAAACTTTGTGAAGATTATTTGAATAATGAATTGTCATTTGACGATTATACTCCTGACAATGTTGTTATGTTTAAAAGTATTCAATCTATTTTGGATGAAATAGAGTTGGTTTATGGCCAAGAACGTACATTATTTTCAAATCATTTAAGAGTGGGGGGAAGAGTTGACTGTGTTGGTGTATTTCGTGGAAAAAAACACATAATTGATTTTAAAACTTCAAGCAAACCCAAGAAAGAAGAATGGATTGATAATTATTTTATGCAGGGTTCAGCATATTCTGTTATGTGGGAAGAAATGACTGGTGTATCTATACCTTATATCGCAATAATTATTGCTGTAGCAGATGAAGTGCCACAGATTTTTATTGAGCATAGAGATAATTGGATTGATAAGTTTATAGAAATCAGAAATAATTATGATAACAGTTAATTTAGATACAATTATTCTCAATCCTGAATTATTATTTCAAGCATATGATTTAAAATTTGAAAAAGATTCTATACTTCTTTATGATCTACCAGAAGGATCTAGACTTTTTCCATTAGATTCTTCTTCTTATGATGATGATGAGGATTTTACATATTCTTTATTTTCTAAAGTACATAAAATTTTATATAAGCATGAATATGATGTTTGGTTTTTGTGTTCAGATTTAAATATAAAAGAAAGATATTCAAAATGGTGTAAACAAATAGGAGTTAAAGAAAAATGTAAGGTATTATGTTTTCCTTTTACTGTAAGAGGTCTTGGAATAGATTTTATTTACTCAAAACTGCTCCCCTCTTACCTTCAAGAACATCTTGATGAATTAAAAAAAAATAAAAAAACAAAAAATTTTTGTCAATTAATATGTTCTCCTGCCACACCAAGATTAGCAACGGTTGACCGTTACTACACACATAAGAATTATGAGTATTCTTATGTTCCTCAATTTCATCACCACGGTGGTCACATAAAACATTGGAATGTGCCTTCTTGGTTTTCTTTGGGGGACTGTAATGGACAATTACCAAATATCGAAGAAAATATATTTAAAAATGGCTTTGATGCAAAAAAAGATTTTAAACTACTTAATGAATTAGAATCGGCCAAGAGTTACATTAATGAACAACATGCAGGTGTCAATTCAGAAAAGATGATTATCGATAACATCGAAGTAAATAAACTTATTTTTAATACCTTTCCTCCGGTGGAAAGTTTTAACTCCTGTTGTGATGTAGTATTAGAAACTTATTTGGCGGGGCCCACTTATTTTACTGAGAAAACATGGAAGCAATTTTTATATGAAAAACCTTTTATTTCTATAGGTGTAAAAGGTAGTAATCATAGTTTATTAAATTTAGGATTTGAATTATATGATGAGATTTTTGATTACAGTTTTGATTTGGAAGAAAATCCTCTAATAAGGTTAAAGGGTTTTTGGTCACAAATAGAAAAATATTTAGATTGGGAAGTATCAGCATTTAAAGAAAAACTTGAAATAATTGAACATAAACTAATACATAATAGAAAAACGTATATTGATTGGATAACACGTATAGATAAAACTATTGATAATTATACCAATTCGGATTTGAATAATTTTTATCATCTATTTAATCATGTTTATCTTTCTGAAGAACGTTCTTATAAGGAACATTTAAGTGAAAGCGATTTTAATGTTATAAAAAATATTTGTTTAGGATTTGATTAATGAGTACGGTTGTATATCCGAATTATGATTTTACAATAAGCAGTTATTGCAATGCCGCGTGTCCTTCTTGTAAAAGATATGAAAGTAATAACAATCCAATTGATAGTCCTAACGAACCTCTACATCCAGGATTAAATCAAATTCATATGGATTTTGATATGTTTAAATTTATTATTGAAAGAGATATTGATTTATTTATAAACAAAAGTGTAACATATGAGGGTGAATTGGGAGACCCCATGGTTCATCCACACATAAAATCTTTTATTGACCTTGGTGCGGGAATTTTTAAATCGTTAAGAGTAGTCACTAACGGTGGTATAAGAACTTCAAAATTTTTTAGAGATTTAGGAGATACGTATAAGAATTTGGAAATCATGTTTTCTATAGATGGACTACATGATGATTTAAATGGATTATATAGAAGAAAGGTGAACACTCAAAAAGCAATTGACAATATGATTGCATTTTCGGATAGTAGGTTTGGATCAAGAAGAGATCCTTCAATGGTGTCTTGGCAATATATTATTTTCGAACATAATTGGTTTGAAGTACCAGAAGTTTTAGATTTTGCAAAATTATATAATATACCTATTGTTATAAAAATAAATACTCGACCTAAATTTAGAATTAAAGAGAGACTAATACCTAGTGTTATTAACCAATATGAAAAAAATAAATTTGAATTAAGTAACCTTGTTTTGGGGAATTGATGACAACTGGTGAGTGTATATTTAATTTTGAAATCACATCATACTGTAATGCTGATTGTCCTAGTTGTTTTAGAACACTTTACAAAGAAAGTCTACCATCTACCAGACATTTAAAAATTGAAGATTTTGAATTTTTAATATTACACAATATAAAATTTTTTAAAAATAATCAACATGAAAACTTGCTTGCAAAATTTTGTGGTGAAGTAGGTGATCCTTTATTACATCCCAATATTGAACAATTAATCGGTATAGCCGAAACTGTATTTGATAACGTTGAGATTTATACGAATGGTGGTCTTAGAAATCCAAAATGGATAAAAAATATACTCACTCGATATAAAAAAACTAGGTTTGTGTTTGGTATTGATGGATTAACGGATGTAACAAATCAAATATATAGAGTTAATGTAAGAACTGATATTGCATTAAAAAATATGGTTGAATCTGCAAAACATAGAATAACTAGATGGGATTATACTATATTTAATCATAATTATCATGAATTACCCGATGTGATAAAGTTTTCAAGAAAAAATTTCTTGAAATTATTGTGTAGATTTAATGGTCGAGAATTTAATAAACTTGATGATGAAAATATATTTATTTGTGAAGAATCGCTTAAAAAAAATAATATATCTTATTACGTATGCAAATAAAATGTGATTTTTATAATTATAGAGCCCATCAGTGGCATCAATATGAAATAGATTTAGATTTAAATGTGTATCCATGTTGTCATTATTATACAGAGTATATGGAATTTGGAAAAATTAATGAACGTATTAGTCATATAGATAATAATCTTAAAACTAATTCTTTAAATCATATTTTTTCAGAATATGATAAAGTATTAAATGAAAAAATTTGGAAGAACGAAAAGACATGTCCGCCCCTTTGTATGAAAGTTTGCCAGAAAAAATAAATAACAACAAACATAATTTGCCTGAAAAGTTTAAAGATTTGGTTTATTGTATAGGATGGCATCAGAGAAATACTTGGGAAGAAGTTGAAATAGCATCGGATTTTTCTGTATATCCCTGTTGTGCTTTACATGCACAGAAACAATTAAATAAAACCTTTCAAGATAAAAAATTAGATAATTTGGATAAAGACTGGAATAATTTGAAGAAATATAAATTAAAAGATATTTTAAAAATATGGAGAGAACACATTAAGCCCGAATTTTGGAAAAAAGAAGAAACCTTACCTGAATGTTGCGGAAGTTTATGCAGACTAAAAGAATAATAATTTTTGGAGATAGTTTTGCAGATCCTAAAGATAGGCAATATGAAAATAAACAAGTAACAGCCTGGTATGAGCATTTAAATCATGATTATGAAATAACAAACCATGCATTGGCTGGAACAGGTCCTCATTGGTCATTTAAAGAATATTATAATTTTATTTCTAGTGATGAGAAAAAAGAAGATTATATTTGTATTTTTTTTTTAAGCGGAGAGGACAGAATTCATTTTCCCCATGCAAATCCTGCAACAATTACACATATTAATTGGGATTTTGATGAAAAAGAAAGTTGGTGGGCTGAAAACGAAGACTTGAAGAAAGAGAAAATATATTATGAATCATTCAAATCTGAAATAGATTTTTTCTTTTTGACAATGCATGATGACTTGAAATGGTCTAATTTTAAAAATTTAGGATTTCTTTACATGAATTCTTTATTATTAAATATGAAAACGATAGTGTTTTGTACTTATGGTATTAAAGTATTAAGTAGAATGGGTTCTTTTTTAGATATTGTAAAACTTAACGCTCCAAATTTTTATATACATCCTGTTGAATTAGGACATATTTCTCATGAAGAATGTATTGATGCTGAAGTTGGAGGTTATGATTTTGTGGATCTTAGAAGAAATCATTTTTCACAAGAAAATCATACAATTTTATATGAGAATATAAAAAAATTCATTAAAAATGATTATAATCCTATTCCTTTTGTTAAAAATATAGGTTATTCTTATAATTTTGGAAAAAAACGTGATACAAAAACAGGAAAATTTATTTACGAATGATTGAAACAATAGAATATAATACTATGATTGAAACAATAGAATATAATACTAAAAAATATAATTTTGTTAAAATTTTTCAAGAATATTTTGAAGAAGATTTAACTAAATTACATAAAAAGATTCATTTTGAACGTGAGTTTTCTGATATGACTGGAGGAACTGAAGAGTTTGAGGTGGTTTCGAAGACATATACGAATGTTATTAAGACTTCTAGTTTCAATAATCTATGGATTGAATTTATTAAAGAAGTTATTAAGCCATATTTTGATAATAAAGCTATCTATATTCAAAAACTTCCTTCCTTTAGAATATTTCCTGCATTTCATTCTGTAAAGTATGTTGAAGAGACTACTGACGGTTATAATAAGCATTTAGATGATCAACCCCCATATTATCATCCTAAATTCGAAAGTAATTTTTGGATACCGTTGACAGAATGTAATTATTTAAATGATTTTTATTATTGGGATGAACATGATTTGTGTCGAAGAGGAGAGGTGCGTATGAATGAATTGTTGATTTTTAGTAATGATGTGGTACATGGAAATAGTGTATATAATAAATCTTCACAAACTAGATGTTCTTTAGATTTTAAGGGTTTAGCAGTAGAAGATTATGATGAAACAATGTTAAGTGATAAAATAATTTTAAAGAGGGGTGAAGAATTTAAACAAAGAGACTGGTATAGTACAAAACATTATTATATGGAGATGTAGTGATAATTGATACGCATAATGATTGGGATTCTCTTGAAGAAATAATTGTAGGCCGTGCGGATTTTGCACATATTCCGCCACTGGATCCTTCAATGAAAAATTTCATGTATGCTCATTTGACAGATGAAGAAATACTTAAACATGTTGGACCATACAGTCAGAATATTCTTGAAGAAGCAAATGAGGATCTTGATATTTTATCTGAAGTATTAGAGGATTGCGGAGTAGTGGTTCATAGACCAGAGATAATACATCATCATCAACGAATTCAATCTCCAAACTGGAGAACTACTGGTTGGCATAATTATTGTCCCAGAGACATTTTTTTAATTTTGGGAAATAATATTGTTGAAGTACCTAGTGTGATGAGAAGCAGAATGTTTGAAACTCTGTCTTATAATAAAATCTTACATGAAGCATTTGAAGATGGAGTAAATTGGTTTTCTGCACCAAAACAAATTATTCAAGATACCAGTTTTGATTTTTCAGATTTATCAAAACCAACATTGATGAATAATGAGATTCTTTTTGATGCACCAAATGTAATAAGAATTAATAATGATTTGATTTTTCAAATAAGCAATAGTGGAAATGAAAAAGGATCTGAGTGGTTACAAAGGATGTTTCTTGATTATAATATTCATATTGAATATGATGCATATTCAGGCGCACATTTTGATAGCACAGTAATTCCTTTAAGAGAGGGGCTTGTATTATTAAATGGATTAAGATGTAATCAAGATAATTATCCTAAATTTTTTAAGAACTGGGAAAAAATATTTTTTACTGATATAGTTACAACTGATGCTGAAGATTCTGGAATATCAAGCGATTCAATTGGATTAAATTTATTAAGCATTAATCCTAATTTAGTTATTGTTGATGAAAATCAAAAATCATTAATAAAAATTTTAGAACAACATAAAGTAGAAAGTATACCATTGTCTATGAGACATGCTAGAACATTAGGTGGAGGATTTCATTGTGTTACACTTGATTTGAGAAGAAAATGCAACGAATAGGATTTCTTGAACTTTCTCATATTTTTACAAATCAAATAAAATTACCATATTCTACTGGGTGTATTTGGAGTCATTGTAAAACAGATGAAGAAATTACAAATAATTATGATTTTGATGTTCATGATTGGCATTATATACTTGATGGGGATTTTAATATTTCATCCACAGCTAGAAAACTTGCTGAGTGTGACATAATAGGAGTTTCTTATTTTGTATGGAATACTCATACGAGTGATAAAGTATGTAATGAAGTTAAAAGACTTAATTCTGATTGTAAAATAATATATGGAGGATTGGGCACACCTAAGTATGGTAGATGTCAAGAATTTTTGAATGATCGACCATATATTGATGCTGTTGTACACAATGAAGGAGAATTAGTTTTTGCAAACCTATTAAAGAATGATGACTGGTCTACAGTTAACGGAATTACAACTCATTCTTTTCAAACTCCCCTTGCAAATAGAATAAAAAATATTTCTGAAATGCCTAGTCCATATCTTGATGGGCTCTTTGATAATTTAGTTGCTACTAAAGATCATGATTATGAATGGGAAAGTTTAATTGAACTTGAACGAGGATGTCCATATACTTGTACTTTTTGTGAAGTTGGAGATAGACATTGGACTAAAGTTATTAAACAAGATTATGATAAGATGGTTAAAGAAATAAATTGGGTTTCAGATCATAAAATTGATTATCTACATTTAATCGACAATAATTTTGGAATGTATAAAGAACATAAAATTATATCAGATTTATTGATTGATAAATTAGAAACAAAAGGTTATCCAAATGCATTAAATATTACTTGGGCTAAACATAAAAAACCTTATCTTTTTGATATTGCCGAAGATTTGTGGAAAGTAGGATTAAATAAAAGTGTAACTCTTGCCTTACAGTCCACTAATTCTTCTACTCTTAAAGCAGTTGAACGAGCAAATGAAAATACAAATTTGGAACAGGTTATAGCTTATTTAAAAAAGAAAGGAATGCCTGCGTATATTGAGACTATTTTAGGATTACCAGAAGAGACTTTAAGTAGTTTTAAAGAAGGATTATATAGATTGATTGATGATATAGGATATCATAATTATATTGGAATTTATACTATGGTAGCGTTACCAAATACACCATTTGGTGATCCCGAATATTTAAAAAAATATGGAGTAAAGATAGTTAAAACTGCACCTTGTTTTTTTCATCATGAACACCCTCCAGAAAAACTTATGGAAGATACTAATGATGTTGTTATTGGTTCAAATGTTATGTCTTATGAAGATTATTTAAAAGCATGTGGTTGGAAATGGTATATGATATCTGTTCATTTTCTAGGTTGGTTAAGAATTCTTACAATTGATTTAAAGAAAAAACATAATATTACTCATAGACAATTTTATGATGACTTCTTTAATTGGTTTATGCAAAATCCTTCTACTTTATTATACAAAGAATATCATGAAACAATGAAATTATTAGATAATGTATTTAAAAATAAAATACCTTGGGGAAGAAAAGTAAAAGATGCTTCTGATATTTACTGGGAATATGAAGAAGCAACAGGTATTCATATTGCAAAAAACAAAAAAAAATTTTATAATGAAATCGGTGATTTTTTAGAGAATACATATAATAGTAGATATCCTAAATTAGTAAAAAAACAAGCAAATAAAATGCTCGATCCGTTTCTTGTATATGATGGAAATTTAGAAAAATATGCAAGAGAATGTTTGTGGTGGGGCAGAAGAGCAGAGAGATTTTTTGTATGAAATACTATGAAAATTTTTTAAAAGATAATCTGGATCTTTTGTTACAAAGTGAGTTAAAGACTATTAAAGATTGGAATAGTTTTAATCGTAATAATAGTCATATGCTAGAATATTATGATGGAAGTAGATTTATTAATAGAATAAGACAATATTTACATTCAAAAGAATGTATTGAATGGGTTGAAAATGAATTAGGTGTTGAGGGTTTGGTTGTTGATGTTCAAGGCACGGGTGAAGGAATATCATTAATGAAACAAGATGATATGCTTGATGCACATATAGATTTTAATTGGAATAATAGAATTAAAATGCATCGTGCAGTTAATTTATTAATTTATGTTGGAGAATGTCAAGGAGGAGACTTTTATGCATTAGATCCTGATCAAAATGAAATATTTTGTAAAGAACCCAAACATAATTCTGCAATATTAATAGAACATAGTGAAACTATATCTCATGGAGTAAAACCTGTAATAGAAGGTGAACGATATGCGATTAGACAATTTTATTATAGAGGTTATGCTACTTGTGATAAACCACATCAATCATTATATTGGTATAATCCTGAAAAAAAATGGTATAATCCTGAAAAACAAATGCCAACAAACTCGTAATGTGGAACTACGTAACAACATTTGAAAATACAATTAAAGAAATTGTTGGGGCTCCTTATGGTATTGCTACAGATTGTTGTACTCATGCAATTTTTATTTCTCTTTTATGGCAAAAAGAACAACATGGCTTGAAAAAAGTTGGGCTTCCTAGTCAAACTTATATTAGTGTGCCACAGACATGCAGACATTTAGGATTGAAAATTTATTATTATGATGAGGCTTGGGAAGGATCATATAATATATTTGGATCCATGACAGTTGATTCTGCTTGTCATTTTTCAGAAAAAACATATATTAAAGAAAATTATCATTGTCTGAGTTTTCATCATCGCAAAACTTTATCTACAATACGAGGTGGTATGATTTTGACGGATGACAAAGAGTTTGAAGAATGGGCAAGACTTATGATATATGATGGTCGTGATAAAAATAAAATGATGAAAGATGATAAACCAACTTTGTGTGGATATCATTATTATATGCCGCCTGAAACAGCAATTATGGGTTTAGAAAATTTACGTAAATTAAAAGGAACTAAACATGAACCAATTGCAACTAATAAAAATTATGATGATGTGAGTCACATATGATAAAATGGGGAACAACATTTGGTTCTCATGATGGAGCATTAGCAGTTTTTGTAGATGATGAACTTGTATTTGCTTCTGATGCAGAACGGTGGTCAAGAAAAAAGAATGATTCTATCATTCCAGGTAGATTGATAGAATTTGCAGAGAATAAATGGGGCGTTCCTGAAATAGTATATTTTTATGAAGACTTTGATCTTAAAGAGAAACGAAGAAAATTTGCAGGACAGAAACCCCTTGATGAATTGTTTTTTAAATATCCCATTACATATTGTAATCATCATGAATCTCATGCTCGATATGGATATTACACTTCTCCTTTTATAGATTGTACAGTTTTAGTAATAGACGCCATTGGTGAATGGAATACCATGACTCAATGGAAAGTAAAAGATGGTGATTTTACATTAATTGAAAAATGGGATTATCCTAAATCGCTTGGTTTGTTTTATTCTGCAATGACTCAGGCGGCTGGTTGGAAACCAAATGAAGAAGAATATATTTTAATGGGCGCATCAGCAGTCACACAAAATTACAATATATATGATTATCAATATATTAAATCAATGTGGGATAATAATAAAAACTTTCATCAAGGAATAGATGTAGAAGGTTTGACTGATGAGTTTGAGATAGCCGCCATAGCACAGGACATATATGAAGAAGAATTTCAAAAAATTATAGCTGAAATTGATGATGAAAATCTTGTTTTTGTTGGAGGATGTGCATTGAATGTGTCAGCAAATCGTTTTCTTACAAAATTTAATACATTTATTCCTTGTAATCCAGGTGATGGTGGATCTGCTATTGGGTGTGCTTTAGATCATAAAATAGAAGCAAATCCATATCTTGGTTACGAAATTGCAGGAAAATATCCTGTCACAGAGATTATCAAAGAACTTAAAGAAAATCATATGGTGGGTGTTGCGAAAGGTCGAGCAGAATTTGGACCAAGAGCATTGGGTAATAGATCATTTCTTGCTGATCCATCTATTCTTGACATGAAAGATAGAGTGAACAAAGTTAAAGGTCGTGAAGAATTTAGACCATTTGCGCCAATGATATTGAAAGAAGATGTGGATAATTATTTTGAAGAAGGCATTCCATCACCATTTATGAATACGATTCGTAAAGCAAAGAAAGAAACAAAAGAGAAATATCCAAGTATAATACATCTTGACGGTACATCAAGAGTGCAAGAAGTGACAGAAGAGCCACATAGAACATTGCTTGAAGAATGGAAAAAAGAAACAGATTGTCCAATGTTATTGAATACATCATTGAACATTAAAGGTGAGCCTATTGTGAATACAGAAAAAGATGCTAAAATTTTTGAATTGAAGACGGGTGTAAAGGTATTATGAAAAATGTTTATTTATTTCAAATAAGTTCTTTTTCATATGTTGAGGGAAGAGGAGAATCAAAATATACAGGAGATGCACAATCGATGTATATGCCTTATGCGCTTGGTCTTATATGGTCTTATGCAAAAAATATTGAGAATATTAAAAAAAATTATGTATTAAAAAATTTTGAAATATTTAGAAAAAATATTGATGAAGTTTTAGACTATATGGAATCTCCTGATATTGTAGCATGTAGTAATTATATTTGGAATGATGATTATCATTTAATGTTATTAGAAGAAATTAAAAAAAAGTGGCCAAATTGTATAACAATGATTGGTGGTCCAAGTGTTTCAAAAACAACAGAATGGTATGATGATAAATCTTTTATAGATTTTTCAATTTATGCAGAAGGGGAAATAGTTTTTTCTGATATTTTAATTGAGCATTTAAAGGAAAAACCAAATTATGAAATAATTCCAGGTATGTTTTTTAAAAAAAATGATAAACATATCAATACAGGAAAAGCAAATAGAATAATAGATTTAGATCAAATCCCAAGTCCTTATCTGACAGGTGTTTTTGATGATTTATATGAAGAATATTCTGATACAATAGATTTTCATGCCCCTATAGAGACTAATAGAGGATGTCCTTTTAAATGTACGTATTGTGATTGGGGTGGATTAATTCATCAAAAAATGAAATTTTATGATTTAGAACGAACAAAATCAGAAATAGATTGGATAGTTTCTAAAAAAATACCAGGAATTATTTTGACCGATAGTAATTTAGGAATGTTTGAACGAGATTTGAAAATGATCGATTATGTTGTTGATAGTTCTATTAAAACTGGATATCCAAGATATTTTCATACTGCAGGATATTCTAAAACTCCTATGGGAAAAAATTGGGTATCTTTAATTCAAAAAAAAGTATTAGAGATACCGGAGAGCGGGGCCGGTAAACCCCATATTGCCATACAATCTTTTGATGAAACAGTATTAAAATATTCAAAAAGAAAAAATTTAGATATAGCAAATTCTGATTTATTAGAAAATAATGAATCAGAAATATATTTTTCAGTAGAATTGATTTTTCCTCTTCCTGGTTCAACTTATGAAAGTTTGAAAAATGATTTAGATGTGCTTATGCAAAATAAATTTGCTTTACCTAGACTTTTTCCTACAGTTGTTTTACCTAAAAGTGAATTAAATTCTTCCGAATATAAGAAATTGCATGGTATAAAAACTGTAAAACGTCCATACAATCATGCGATACATGAAAATTTTTCAGAAATAGATAAAGAATATATCTCCTTAATTGAATCTACAAAGTATTGCTCCAAACGAGAAATTGTATATGCTTGGTTATATTTTTGGACTGTGATGAGATTTTGGTGGATGCCTGTAATGGAATATCTTGTAGTTTCTATGAAAAATGTTTATGATGTCGAATATATAATATATTTTGATTCCTTTTTATCTTGGATGAAAAATAGTAATGGGTGGTTAAATAAAAATTTTTATAAACCCCTTTCTAAAATTATTATGACCTCTAATTATTCGTTGATGCCGGATCATAAAACAAATAATAGTTGGGTTGATCTTATTTTGAATAATTTAGATTTTGTTTATGAGGATGTTTCTAAATTCCTTAAAGATACTTATAATTTGGAAAAATATGAAATAGAAAATTTAATTGATATGCAAAAAAATAAATTTAAACATATAGAAATCGCTTCTAATGGTTGGAAAAAGAACAAGCCCGGAGAAAATTTTCTCCATGCTTAAACGACTTTTTACTAATGAGTGCGGGGGTATAAAAAAATGAAGATTTGTATAATTGGTGGAGGACATGCTGGATGGTGGACTGCAGGATATTTTGAAAAACATCTTCCAGATTATGATCTGACAGTTTATGAGAGTGATGATATTCCTATTTTGGGGGTGGGCGAATCTACATTGCCTCAAATAAAACTATGGTTTGATGATTTGGGAATTTCCGAAGAGACTTGGATGCCAGAAGCACAAGCGATAAAAAAATATGGAAATTGGAAATTAGGATGGGATCAAGCAGGATTGGGGGATCCTTTTACTTTATATTTTTGGCAAAATGATGATTATGCTTTTGATCGAATGATGAATAATCCTGCAAATTATGTATATGAACCAGGAAAAGATAGAGTCATTAATAAAAAAATATTTCAAGAGGAATTTTCAAAACCTCAGGGATGGAGAGATTATGCATATCATTTAGATGCAATAAATGCGGCAGATATTGTTAAAAATCATTGTAAAAAAACAAAAACTATAAAAGCAACATTAGAAGAATTACCGTCTGGATATGATTTATATATTGACTGTACTGGATTTGGAAGAAAATTTGTACAAGATAAAACAGAAATGCCTATTAGCAAGTATCATTATGTTGATAGAGCATTAGTGTGTCCTGTAAAGAAAACAGAAAGTGATGGTGCTACTCTTTTAACAAAATCTATTGCAAGACATTATGGATGGCAATTTGAAGTGTGTTTGAAAAATAGAGTAGGTATTGGATATGTTTATAGTTCATCTCATGCTAATGAAGAAATGGCGCGGTTAGAATATGAACATCATATGATTAATGGGCGTGAGAAATTGATGGAGCCTAGACTAATAAAATGGAAACCTTTAGTATATGCAAATCCCTGGAGTAATAATGTTGTTGCGATGGGATCTTCTGCTGGATTTGTTGATCCATTAGAGGCTACTGCACTTTTTATGACACAAACTGGAATTACTACTTTAGTTAAATGTTTAAAAAAGGGAGCAAGTCCCCAGGCATATAATAAATTAATGAGAAAAATCTGGAAAGAAGGTTTAGATTTTCAATTGGCACACTATGCATTGAATAGTCGAGAAGATACCGGATTTTGGAGACATATGCGAGAAATAAAAGATGATTGTTCTAAAATGCTTTGGGAAAATTATCATTCAAAGAGTAATAAATATACTAATTTGTTTCCTTCGGGAATTTGGTGTCAATTGGGAGTTTATTTAGATGATTTTAAATATTATAGGCCCAAAACAACTGACTGAAGAAACTTTATATCAGGTACATAAATTTTGTAAAAGATGTAAAGAATTAAATTATGAAAATAATATTTCTTTATATTCTATGAAATGGTATGAAGCAAAATGGTTTGCACATTATTATGAAAATGATATAATTTCTTTAAGCGGAGTACAACCATTTTTAGATGGTCATAGGGTAATGTTTAGAGGAGCTACTCTACCAGGATATACATCAAAACATTTGAATAAAGAACAGGCATATGCTCAAATGGATTATATTGGTGAATCTATTTTTTATTTTACTCTTAATTGTGATGATAACACAGGAGCTAAGAGTAATAGATTGAGAAAATATGTTAAATCAGGTAAAGGATGGCCAGGTAGTGTTTATATAAAGACTGAGAAACTTTTTGGTGTTGATCAAGAAATTTGGAAAATATGAAAATTACAATATTTACAAGTGGAACAACTGGAAAACAAAAAAGGGTTACTCATGATGAGAATGATTTTTATAAACCAGTACGATTTTTATGTGACAAATGGAAATTAACATCTGATGATGTTATTCTAAATCCCTTTCCTACTTGGACTATAGCAAATTGGGCGTTTTGTATAATTCCTGCTCAAATAGTTGGATGTGAAGTAATAAATGTTAAGATGGATCCTTTTAATTTTTGGGATATAGTAGAAGAAGTGAAACCTACTATTTTGACTTTAGCAATAGGAACTTTTAGAACGTTATATAAACGAAAAAAACCAAACTTAAATTTTATTAGAAATTTTAGTACAGGATCTGCTCCAATTACTGATTCAGATATTCAACAAATGAAATCAACAGGAGCTAAAAATATCTGGAATATTTATGGTTCTACTGAAAGAATACCTCCTGTAATGATGTCTAACAATACTGAATTTAATTTTAAAGATACCCCTTATTATTTGGAATATCATGATTCATTGATAGTTGATGGCTTTGATACAGAAGATAAATTTGAATATAATCGTTGTATTGGTAGATTAATACAGGAAGAAACATGGAAAAGTTAGTTTGCAGTTATCAAACAAATCATATTGCAATAACTCAGCCTGAAGGTAAAATTACACCATGTTGTCATTTTAGTAATAATCCTTATCCACATTGGGATGAAGTAAATTTAAATACAATAAAAAGTTTGAATAATCTTCATTCTTCTTATAGATGGTTTGATTTAAGAGAGACATTAGGAGAAGGAATAAAATATGAAGGGTGTGAGAATTGTTGGATTGCGGAAGAATATGGATACGAGAGTAAAAGACAATATTATAATTTATTAAATACAGGAGATAAATTAGAAGATTTAGAAATTGCATTTGATTTTTCTTGTAATTTTATGTGTAGAAGTTGTAGACCAGGAATAAGTTCTACATGGGATAAAGTTGATGTTTCTATATTAAAAGAGTTTGAAAAAGATCATTATGAGCCTTTAAAAATTGATAATTATAGAGATAAAATTAAAACGATAATTGAAAATACAGACTTAACGAATTTAAAAAGATTATCTGTAGTTGGCGGGGAACCTTTTTTAAGCCCAACGTTTGAATGGTTTTTAAAACGAATACCACAAAAATTGCAAATTAAAATCACGACAAATGGTTCGGTTTTTCCTTCGAAAAATATTTTACACCTTTTAAATAGACATGATGTTTTTTTAGATATAAGTATTGATAGTATAGGAAAGTTAGCAGAAGTGATGCGTTATGGTGCTCCTTGGAAATTGATAGATAAAAATATAAAAAAATTTTTAAATACAGACTTTTTTGTTAAATTTTGTTGTTTGATTAGTATTATGAATATTAATAAATTGGATGAAGTAGTAAAATATGCAAGAAAAAATAATGTTCCTGTGACTCCATATTATTTAAATTGGCCATATCATTTACGATCTAATATTATTCCTTTTGATATGAGAAAAGAATGGAAAATAAATTTACCAAAAAAAGTTAAAAATCTTAAATTTATGGGAGTTGAAAAAGAGTATGATGATGTTAAAGAATTTAATTCTATTATTTTGAATAAAGAACAATCTGAAAATAAATTATTAGAATTTGTTCGATCCACTCATTTATTAGATAGAGTACAAAAAAATAATTTTTCAAAAGTTAATTCAGAGATATGGAATCTTGCACATACCTGTAAAAGAGTAAAGGAGTATTATGATATTTGATGAGTTTACAAAACTTAAAGAGTGTATTGTTGGAACATCTTATAAGTCTTGTGATATCGAAGGTTTAGATAGAGTAGTAGATGAAACAAATGAAGATTTAGAAAAACTGCAATTTATTTTAGAAGACTTTGATGTTAAAGTGCATAGACCAGAACAACCAGATTTTTCATTAGATATTCATCATCCAATAATGCCACGAGATATTTTTGGATTTTATGGTGACAAAATGATCCAAACTTATGGAGCAGTACATTCAAGACAAAATGAATTGGATTATTATAAAGAAATTGAAAAAAGTCATATGTGGGATCATAGTTATGAACTATTAAAAATGTGGAAACCAGATATTACTAAAACAGAACAATATGAATATGTTGAAGATTTTTCTAATAAAGTAAAATTACAAGAAAAATATGAACTTTATAAAGATATGGTTTTATGGGAAACTGCTAATTTTGCTAAATGCGGAGATACGATAATTCATACTCAATCAGCCGATAAGGATTCTCATAGTGGTAAGGGTACTGAAAGGGGATTAGAATGGATGAAATCGATTTTAGATGATTATAAGTTCGTTGAAATACCATATGGTGGACATATAGATGGAAAATTAGCATTATTAAGACCAGGATTATTAATGACAAGAAGAGAATTATTTGTACCCGAAGAATTAAAAAATTGGGATAAAATAATAGTTGAAAATAATGCTAAATTTCCAAAAGAATATTTATCAACAAAGAAACAACATTTTTATACAGATTATGTTATGAAATATTTAAATGAGTGGGTTGGATATTCTGCAGAAACGTGGTTTGATGTAAATTGTCTTTCCATAGATGAAAATACGATTATTACTACAGGAAATGATGTTAGAAATATTAAGAAACTTGAAAAATATGGCATAGATGTTGTGAATTGGAATCATAGACATAGATATTTTTGGGATGGAGGAACTCATTGCTGTACTCAAGATACTGTTAGGATTGGAAAAAAAGAAAATTATTTGGATTAAATATGGAAAATTTGATAGACACCTATAATGATTACAAAGGAGGTAGAAGATATTTTGGAGAATCTAAAGACGGTAAAGAACATGGTTTGGGGTTTTATGAACTAGATTTATGGAAACAAAAATTTGTTGGTGAATTTGTAGATGGTAAAGCACACGGATCGGGTATAAAGATTCAAGGACCAGGTAGAGATTGGGCAAGAACATTTGTTGGTACATATGATCAAAATGAGCATTCTGGAATAGGTATGTATAAATGGGAGAGTGGTGCAAGATATGCTGGTGAATATAGAAATGGTGTAGCTAAAGGCATGGGTGTGTTTTTAACTTGGGATGGATTAAAATATTTTGGTAAAATGGGTAGTGATGATGAAGGTGTCAGAGTAGAGGGATTTGGAGCAAAGGGCCATGATTATTGGATAACTGGAGAAGGACAGTGGTATAATTCTGAAAACGAATTAATAGATATTGTAAAAGAGGGCTATGATATACATGGATTTAAAAGAGTGGACAATAAAGATTATTGGCCAAATGGTCAATATTATGAAGGAGATTTTGATGAAAATGGTTTTTATTCTGGATTTGGTAAAACACATTATTCAAAAACAAGATATTATGAAGGAGAATTTTTAAATAATTGTCACCATGGTATGGGATTAGATTATTATGATGAAAAAAATTGGATAAAAGGAGAATTCAGAGATCATGAAGTTTGCGGTTATGCAGAAGCAAATTTTGAGCATGGTCATTATGTGGGAGGATTTAGACATAATAAATTTCATGGTAATGGTAAATTAACATATAAAGGTAATGTGTATGAAGGAGAATTTGAAAATGTTACTTTGACATCACTTATTGATATTAAAAATCACAATTCGGGAAGAGGTACAAAATTTACACCTCGTTAAATTATGAAAACAATTATTGATACTTATAGTGATATTCGTGGAGGTAGAAGATATTTTGGAGAAAGTGAAAATTCATTGGAAGATGGTGTTGGATTTTATTCTCTCGATTTATGGAAACAAAAATTTGTCGGAGAATTTAAAAATGGTAAAGCAAATGGATTGGGTTTAAAAATACAGGGTCCAGAAAAAGATTGGGAACGAAAAATTGTATGTGATTTTGTAGATAATGCACATGAAGGAATAGGTATGTATGTTTGGCCATCAGGTGCAAAATATTTTGGTCATTTTAAAAATGATATTACTAAAGGACTGGGTATGTTTATAACTTGGGAAGGATTGAAATATATTGGTAATATGAGTCTTGATGACGAGTCAGTAGGAGTAAAAAATATAGGCATAAAGGGAGATGATTTTTGGATTAGGGGTGATGGAATTTGGTATGATCAACATGAAAATATAATTGATATTGAAAAACTGGGTTATGATAAGCATGGTTATAAACGAGAAGGTTCTATAGAGTATTGGCCAGATGGAACTTTTTATGAGGGACAGTTTGATAATAATGATATGTATTCGGGTTTTGGTAGATTGACATTTAGTAAAACAAGATATTATGAAGGAGAATTTCGAAATGGACACTTTAATGGAAAAGGTATTTTTTATCATGGAAATGAATATATCAGAGGACAATTTAAAGATAGTGAAGCATGTGGTTCTGGAGAAGGATTATTTGATCATGGATCTTATGAAGGAGAATTTAAAGTAAATAAATTTCATGGTAGGGGAAAGTTAACATACAAAGGAAGTGTATATGATGGAGAATTTTATAATATTGATATAAATTCAGGAGGAGGAAGGGATACAGGATTCAAAGAATGTTAGATTTAAAAACTAATTATTGTTATGATCGAATACTTAAATTTGATTTAAAAACACTTTATTCAAAAATTAATTTAGGAAAACTTCCTGATAAAAATTTTATATATGATTGTTTATCAAATTATTTAAATATATCAACTGATAATATTGAAATTGGATCAGGCACTATTGATATACTTGAAAGATTATTAAGTTTATTCAAAAATAAAACAGTTACAAGTATTGGTCCATATTGGACTGGTATAAAATGGTCTTGTTTTAAAAATGATTTAAAATTTGACGAACATGATGGTGATATTGCATATATTTCATACCCCAATTCAAGAGATGGATTATTAAGAGAAATAAAATTTGATAATTATGAATTTGTTATAATTGATGAAGCATATGGTGATTATTGTAATGAAAGTTATTTAAAACAAGAATTGAAAAATGTTATTGTGACTAAAACATTTTCAAAATCATTGTCTATGCCAGGTATTCGATTTGCATATTGTGTTGGAGAATCATCAATAATTCAAAAAATAAAGAAGGTTTCTCATAAATATTCCATCAATAGTGCAGTTCAATCAATATTACCAGATGCATTTGATTTAATACATCCTCATGTTACACGAATGCTTGAAACTAAAAAAGTTTTAGAAAAAGAATATGACTGCCTTCCTTCATATGCAAATTTTGTAAAACCTTTGATCAAACCTAATTATAATGTTGATGTTCAAAAAATAGAAAATTTTTATAGATTTACTTTGGTAGATAAGGATACTTTAAATGATCTTTTCATTAACTCATAAATATGTTTTTATTAGAAATCCTGCATGTGCTAATAGATCAATTTCAAAAGCGTTAGATCCCTTTTCTATTGAATACGAAAAGAAGGGGTTTGGATTTAAACATTGTACTTATATGAAACAGAAATCGTCTGACATTTTTAATGTGTCTGAGATTTTTGGTGATGATTTTTTCGTTTTTACTGGTGTTAGAAATCCATGGGAAAGGGCTTATAATTTATTTGAAGGACAACGAATAATGAATGTCGTGGAAAGAGAATTCACGAATCTTTTAGATAGAAGTGTAACAGATTGGAATGCAAAAAATAAAACAATCAATGATAATTTAAAGAATTTAACAGATGATGCATTATTAATGTTGAATCAAAAAGATTATAGAGTTGGTGTTGATTTTGTTTATCGATTTGAAAATCTAGAAGAAGACTTTAAATATATTTGTGATAAATTAAAGTTACCTAAATTACGACTTCCATCAAAAGAAGAAAGTTATCCTGAGGTTGACTTTGAAGACGATACATATAGACAACATTTTAATGAGAAATCAAAAAAAATTATTGAAGAAATTAATAAGGACGATATAATAGAATTTGGATATGAATTCTGATTTAACATATATTGAAATAAATTCTACTGAATTATGTGACAGAACTTGTTTTTTTTGTCCTAGGGGATCAGAATATCCAAATCTTAATTTAAATTTGTCTTTAAATGATGCTGAAATAATTAAAAAGAGATTAATAGAATTTGAATTTGATGGTTGGTTGAGTCTTTGTGGACAAGGGGAACCCACATTAAATAAAAATTTTAATAATTTTTTAAATATTTTAGCAGATAATAAAAAATATAAATTAAGATTAACAACTAATGGCCATAAATTTGAAAAACATGATATAGAAGTATTAAATAAATTAGATCGTTTGGTTGTATCAGTTTATGAAAGTGAAAATTATTTGTTTTTTGAAAAAATGACAAACAAGTTATCAATACCCAAAATTGAATTACGAAAACAATATTTAAATGAAGAAAAATTTAATAATTGTGGAGGATTTTTTAATACGGAAAGTGCAAATCGTCCATGTCATTTGCCATCTCATAGAATGTATATTGATTGGAATTTAGATATTAGATTATGTTGTCATGATTGGAAAGAAAAGACGGTTATGGGAAATATAAAAGATAATACAATTTATGAAGTTTGGAATAATAAAAAATTTAAAAAATATAGAAAACATTTAATGATTGGGGAAAGAGATAAATTAACTCCTTGTAAAAATTGTAATGTTTATGGTATAGGAGATATTTATGCACAGTCCATTTAAAATTTTTATAGGTTATGATAAAGATAAAAAAGAGTGTTATCATGTTTGTCGTTTTTCATTGTTGCAAAGAACCGCTGATGTTGAAATTATACAAATAGGAAATTCAATTTTATCTGAAGATATTTGGTATCGTAAGAAAAATAATTTAGAAACTACAGAGTTTTCTATTTGTAGATTTTTAACACCTTTTTTATCTGAATATAAAGGAATATCAATTTTTATGGATGATGATTTTTTGTGGAGATGTGATATAAAAGAGTTATTAGAATATTATGATCCTTCTAAAGCGGTTATGGTATGTCAACATGATTATGTTCCAAAATATACAACTAAATGGATGAATAATAAACAGACAGTTTATGAGAAAAAGAATTGGAGCAGTTTGATGATGTTCAACAATGAACATCCAGATTGTAAGCAATTAAGTGTGAAAAATGTAAATGAACAAACAGGTCTTTGGTTACATCAGTTTAAATGGACAGATAATATCGGTTCAATACCCCTTTCTTATAACTTTTTAGTTGGAGAATATGAAAAACATACGAATATAAATGCTTTTCATTTTACTTATGGGTGTCCTATATTTGATGATAGTAAAGATCAAGATTTTGTAGAAGAATGGTTAGATGATTACAGTAATTACAAAAGTAATTTATCCGAATAAGGAATTTTTAGATAAAGACGATTTTAAATCTTTTATGGTGCAACATTTTGTACCTGAATCTGATAGTCTTAGAAAATATAATTTTAAATTAATGGATAAGTATGGTCATTGTTTTTTTAATTTGATATTCGAAAAACCTAATATTGGAATTTTATATCATCGTTATCATACACAAAAAGAATATGAAGGCAGTATTGAATTAAGAAAACAACAAAAAAAATTATTAAATGATCATGGAATAGAGTATGAATATAAATTAAAAGAATCTCTTTCTATAATGAATGAAAAAGACTATGAAGATTTGCATAAAAAAAATCTTCAACCAACTAATATAAAAATAGAGGTCGATTTATTTTTACTAGAAATTGAGCAATATAAAAATGATTTTAAACAATGGGGTGATAAGTTTCACGAATTTGGAAGATTCGGATTACCATTAGTCAATACGAATGGTATGCTTGATAATAAATTAGAACCTTCTTGTTGGCCCTTAGATAGATGGAATTTTGTCAATTTAGGATACAAAGATACGCCTGAAGATTTTACGAAATTTTACACTGGTCCTTTTAATATGAATACTATGGTGAACGAAACAGATTTTATAACGAGAACAGAAGTTATGGATCTATCTTCATTAAAAGTTTTAGAGTCTATTGAAAAATATATGATACGATCTTGTATTTTAAAATTTAATACTTTAGGACATTTTAAGCCGCATATAGATACGTGGAATGATAAGTCTCCTTGGCTAAGACTATGGGGTACTACTCATCCCGAATCGGTTAAATTACGATATAAATCTGATGATGGGGAGAAATTAGTTTGGAACGATATTAAAAAAGAATATGAAAGTTATATTCCCGAGAAGAATATAGAAGCAGGTAGATTATATTTGCATGATAGTTCAATATGGCATGATGCAATGTCATTTGAAGATAATACATATCAATTTTTTATTGCTTTGGATATAGATGCAAGACATAGCAAAGAGATTAACTGATCATAGACGAAAATATAAACCTATTATTGATAAAGCACAAACATTTATTAATAATGGGTTACCGATTGATGATCAAATACTAAGTGATTATGAAGACTCTCAAATGAAGGTTGCTGTAATTTATGCAGACTTGATTTCTTATAATAAATCGAAATCAAATGATAGATTGAAGAAGGATTTGTATGATCTGTTTATGACGTTAGAACCAAAGTTTGGTTGTGGTGAAAATCCTGATAGAGAAAGATATATTGCTGAACAATTATCAAATGCAATTGAAAGATACTATAAATGATAGGTTGTGTATGTTCTGGTGGTGCTGATAGCAGTATTCTACTATATCAATTGACTAGAACAATAAAAAATATTAAAGTTTTTACTTTTACACTAGAAAATAATCGTCCTTACAACATGATTAAGACTAAGGATATTATTGATTTTTGTAAAAAAGAAAACAAGTGTATTATTGAACAGACAAATGTGAAGGTACCTGCAGATAAAACAATTAAGGAGTTTATTATTGAAAATTCTTTATTGTTTGAATCTATAGAAATATTGTTTTCTGGTCATACTGAGAATCCACCGTTAGATGAAGTTGGTGGTTCTACTGAAACTAATCGAAATCCAGGAGTATATAAAGATATTTTAGAAACATTGGGTAACCTTCAAGCTATACATCCATTTTATAATATCAACAAGAAAGATATAGTGAATAAATATAAACATTTTGGTGTTTATGAAACTTTGTGGCCCTTAACATGGAGTTGTGAAGGATCACAAGAAATAACTAATAATTTCACAAAACCTTGTAATGAATGTTGGTGGTGTAAAGAAAGAGCATGGAGTGAAACCTGATATAAACAATACTCTTTGTAATTTTCCTTTTGCTCAAATAGCATTGAAAGAATGGGATGCAACTTCTGGAATTGTTACTGCTTCCCCTTGTTGTAATAGTATTAGACCTTCTAATAATTTTGACCCTCTAAATTTAAGAAACAAACTTCACAATAAAAATATTGATGAAATTTTTTATTCAAAAGAAATGAATGAATTGAGAGATAGTATGTTGAATGGTGAAAAACATTCTGCGTGTGATGTATGTTGGTCTAGGGAAGACAATGAAAATCCAGATAGTTTTCGATTAAGAAGTGATATGAATTTTGATGTGGATTTTAATAATCCTAAAATACAAAAAGTTGACATAACATTCGGTGAAGATTGTAATTTAAGATGTAGAATGTGTACTCCTAAATTGAGCAACAAATTAAGAACAGATTATAAATTTTTTCATGAAAATAATTTAGATGTGTCTGGTGTTGATTTTTTTGATTTTAAAGATGAAGATTTTTTAAAAAAGGATAGCGAAAAGAAAATATATTATTGGAAAACAAATGAACAATGGAATAGTATTTTAGAGAAATTGAATGAATTAAAATCGGTGATGGCATCAGGGGGTGAACCTCTATTATCTAAACAATTTTTAGAAATATTAGATAAATCACCTTCTAGTGTGCATATAGATTTTCATTCAAATTGTACATTGTTTTCAAAAAACATAATTGAAAAATTGTCCAGATTTGATAAGATAACATTAAGAGCAAGTATAGATAGTGTTTATGAAAATTATGAATATATTAGATATCCGATGAAATGGAAAATCTTAGAAAAAAATATTACAAGAGTTAAAGAATTAAAAAATGTAAAAATAGATATAAATTGTGTATTATCTGTTTTAAACTGTTTTGATTTATATAAATTGTTTAATTATTTTGATGATAATGATATAAGTATTTTTGTAGACCTTTTAGTACCAGAAGATAAGTTTATAAGTGTAAAATTTCTTTCAAAAGAATTAAAAGAAAAATTAATTTATGAATATTCATCTTATAATTCAGATCGTATTAATTTAAATGATGCTATAAATTTTTTAAAAAAATATATTGATTTGGAAAGCAATGATGTTAATAATAAAAATATGTTGAGAGAAATATTGCTATTTGATAAATCTAGAAATCAAAATTATAAAAATTATCTTTCAAAAAACCTAACAACTTTTTTGAATTATGACTAATATACAATATAATAAATTTAAAAATTCAAGAATAGGGTTTTCGGAAGAAAATTTTGGACTATCTCAAATAGAAATTGTATTTTCTGATTTATGTAATAGAATATGTGATTTTTGTCCTAGAAGCGTGGATTATCCTAATCTTAATGATAATATGTCTGTGAACGATGCTGAATTAATCAAAGAACGATTAATAGAATTTAATTATAACGGTGCAATAGCAGTAAGTGGAAAAGGCGAACCGTTATTGAATAAGAATGCGGTTGATTGTATTTCTAGATTAAAACAATGGAAACCTTTTTTAATCACAAATGGCGATCCCTTGTTGAAAGATGATACTTTAGT
>Ga0066849_10000040_pt1 | contig 40685 bp, 28 predicted proteins | sample ETNtaG_9_FD_65492 | JGI IMG/M metagenome (GOLD analysis project Ga0066849, IMG submission 65492) | Marine microbial and viral communities from oxygen minimum zone, Eastern Pacific Ocean - ETNP201406SV69 | ecosystem: Environmental > Aquatic > Marine > Oceanic | place: Pacific Ocean: Eastern... | reverse complement strand
ATATTTAACAAAGATTCTGATCCTAAACATAGTAATATGAGTTCATGGAAAGAAAATGCCTCGGAAAGAATAGGTAGAGATATTCATAGACCATTTATTCAAGCACCAAATCTTGCAACTGAATTAGGAGTTACAGGAATCCCCATGGCTTTTTTTATTGATATTCATGGAGTAGTAATTGATTATACATTAGGTGCAAAATCAAATGTAAGTGAAATTAAAAATTCATATGATGCCGCAATATCACTTGAAGAAAATTATACAAAACTACTTGAAAACTCTGATGTCTAAAACAACATGATTTATTTTTGGAGCATAAGATTTAACTTTTTCAATATGCAGAAGTTCAAATTCAAATTCTCGATTATTAATATCTGAAATTTGCTTTAATTTTTCAATCACTTTTTCTGCCCATTCTTTCTCTTTTTTGGCTATTGCATTTCCATGCAGATGTAACATTCCTCCTTTTGAATCAAGGGATGTTATGGCTAATTCCCAACTTTTTTCAGAAGATGGCAATAAACCTAGCATCACTCTATTTATTTTTCCAAACATCTCAGATTTAGGCACTGTTGAAAGATTATCTCCTTCATGAATAATACATTTTTCTAACACATTATTATGTTTTAAATTCTTTTTCAATTCATTTATTGAATCTGGATTTATTTCACAGGCATGTAATAATTTAGGTTTTGAATTCACCAATAATGGTAGGGTGTAATATCCAATTCCAGCATACAAATCAAGTATGATTTCATCAAAACAATCAAATTTTGAAACTCTTATTCTTTCCGAAATATTTCCTGAAGAAAACATTACTTTTGTTGTATCAAATTCAAAAAAGATTCCATTCTCTTTATGTAAAACTATACCATCTTCACCATACAATAATTCAACTTGACTTTTTCTCATCGGTCCTGATTGTATCTTTCTTTGTCTTCCAACTTTAGATACTTGTAATATCTCACAATAAATTTCCCAAATTTTATTTTGGGATTCAAAAATGATTTTTTGCCAATTTTTTGAAGAAAGTGAAGATTCTGGAAGTAAAACTAAATCTCCTAATTTTTCCCAACGTGAAGGTATTTCTTTAATTAATTCTAATTTAATTGATTCACTAACACCAAGATTTTCTAATTCGATTGCAATATTTTTTTGTAATCTTAAATGGGGATTTAATCGATTGCTCAATTTCATTTTTACACCTCTTTTAACGCGGGATGTACTAGGCCAGTACGGAAAACGCTGTTAAATGAGCGGTCATAAGGGGGGTTACATGGGAACACGTCGTATTGCAGTCTGCGTTTTTTTAATTATGTTCTTAGGGATGGTTGTACCTCCTGTAAATGCAGGAGATTCTAGTGATAATTCAATTTCTAATACTTCTTGTAACATTTATGTTGATCTGGATGGTGATGGGACTGAGGAAACATTAGCTTCTGCAGGTTCTTGTGATGATTGGGATGATGATGATGATGGTACTCCAACCCATCAAGATTGGGTAGTAGGTAATTATCAAATTGAATTTCAAAATTCTGCTACAATTGATTTAACTATGGAATGGAGAATCCATGAATTTTCTAGAGCAACATTCACTGGTATAGATTTTGATATCGATGCTGGAGGAGATGGAGGTGCAGGAGAAACAATGGGTATTCCTGTTGATTATGTTCGTAATTATTTCAATATTGATGCTGATGGCCCAGGAGGAAGTGATGATACTGTATCTGATATAATATTAGAAAGTGCAAGTCAAAATGTAGAAAGTTTGGCATCTAATTTTGGGACGTCTGATGGTTCTTCAACTAGTTATGCTGCTACGGTTGATGATATTGATTCAGCAAGTACGGTAAGTTGTTCATTTAATCCGAATAATGATGCGGTAAGTGAAGGTGCAGGTTATGAAAATGCATATTACCCTCCATTATGTATTAGATCAACAGTTGTAATAAATTTAGACCAAGATAAATTAAATTTCATCGGTGGTGAAAATACAGACCAAGAAAATACCTTACAAGGATTATTAAAAATGGGTACTACAATTAAAATGCCATTTTCTATCTTTGCACAAGCAGGACATAATTCTCAATTTACAATTCACCCTCCAGGATATGGAGATATCAATGAAGTTGGTTCTGGTGAATGTGATCCCTTAAATTTACCCTGTTATGGAGAAAAAGTAGAACATATAAATATGGATTTTAGTACATATAATAAGGGAGTTTGGAAGATAGACAATACTGCTGCTAATGATGGAGATCCGCAATTAAACAGAGAAATATGGTATAAATTAGTTTCAAATGATCCTGTAAACATAGATATTGAAAATGATAAATCTCTAAATATTGACGTTACTTTAAATTTATTAGATGAAAGTAAGGCAGAACTTCAAATTGATCTTTATGTACATTATATTAGCAATCAAACAATGACTGATTGGGGATTCGAATTTATGGATGATGCAGACTTTGCAGAAACTCCTTGGATTACAAGTGAAGGAATTAGATTAGTACAACATAATGAAATCGCTGATTTATCAACATTAGCTTCTCAATTCCCAATAGGAGGAATTACTGATGCATTTGAAAGTATTATAGGTACAAATATTGATACTGGCCCATTAGAATGGAGAACTAATGTTGAAAATACTGCGGGAATTGATCTTATTCATGATTCTGGTACTTGTGCAAATGTTGGTGCCTCTCCACATAATCACTATTGTTTGGAGGGTCAATATGCTATGGACGATACATTCCCTGTTCTAATGACTAGTTCTACTCAAAGTACATTTGAATTTAGACTATTAGATTTAATCACTCAACAAATGGATACTGAAGCACTGCCTGTAAATTTAAGCGAATTAAGTAACGAGGACCTTGAAACTGTTTTGAATTCGGGACTTGAGCTTGGTGTTGACCTTGGTGAAGATTACATACAACAAATGATTCCTGATGATTTGCCTCCAACAGAGGTTTCTTTCAACATTGTTCTACCTTCTTGGCTTGACACTAAAGATGATTCTGGAATAATTAGTTTAGAATCAAAATTAGATGGCTCAGGGAATTCTGCAATTGAACTCACTGGAAACAATCCTTGGGAATGGAACCATCCAATTATTGATAGAGAATCAGAACCCAATAGAGAAATTTGTACTGCAACACAAAAAACTTGTATGAAAGCAGACATCAAACTTGATTTTGAAGAATTAGATATTGATGAATGGTCAAAAGCAATCACACTAACTTTGGGTGGAGAAGTAACCGTAGACATTTACAGAATTGGTGTTAATGGTGGTTTAATGCCAGAAGATGAAAATGGTAATCAAATAAGTATAGAAGCAATACCATCTGATCTATTAAGACAAATTGTATATTTTGATACAACTGAACCAATATTTAGTGATGAAATACCACTATTTGGTAAAACAATACAATTTGAATTGACTGAAAGTGGTATACACCAATTTGCTAAAGATCTAGGGGATGGTTTAACAGAAGAAATTCGTTCAAACTCAATAGAAGATGAAAATATTAAAATTGATTTGTCCGCCATTAAGATTAGTACTGAAATTGAAAATTTATATGCTCCAGATGCAGGAGATGTAAGCGATTTGGCCCCTCTTAGAATGAAATTATCACTGGAACCAACAACAGTTGTAGCTTCATATTCTGAAAGTGGAATTTCTGTAATGACAAGTAATCCCACTGCAATTTTCACAAGCCCAATTCTCCAAATTACACATGCATTTACTAGTAGTTTTGCAAACAATATGGCCCCAGGAGTTACTACCAATGGTGATGGTATTCTAATTAACAATAATGGTAATCCATTCACTACAGACATTACTGGTCCTGATATGGCCCTAGGCCCTCTAGGGAACATACCAACTATTGATGTGGAAATTTCTTTACCTCCTGGATTAGCAATTGGAGATTTTAGTTCATCTACAAATAAAGGAAGTACATCTGAAACAGATGGAAGGCAAAATGTATTCTATTCCGTTCCGTCTCAAGGTTCTGTTGACACTCTAAGTTTTTCAATTGTGATTGGCTGGACTTGGATTCTAAAACAAATTGGTGTTTATCTGGCTGGAATTGTTCTAGCCATGGTATTATTATTTGTTTGGAGAAAACATCGTGTTGGGAAGAAATCAAAGAGATTAGAAAATGAGTTTGAATTTGCAGCACGTAAAGCATTGAATCAAAATGCAATGCCTGCAGCTGGTGCTATGATGGTTAGTTCTGGAGGAATGGATGAATTTGGCAACCCAACAAGTGATTATAGAGATGATGACTTGGCTCAATTCATGTATTGATTATTTAGAAATACCATCTACAATACGTTTTGCTAAAGATTTGCCAATTCCAGGTACTTTAGAAATATCATTTACTGAAGCATGTAATAATCCCTGTCTTCCTCCAAAGTACCTCAATAATGCCTGAATTTTTTTTGCACCCAAACCTTCGATTGATTCTAAAGGATCTTTTAACAAATTACTTTGTCTACTTTTCCGATGAAAGCGATTTACAAACCTGTGAGCTTCATCTCTAGCAAAAATCAACACCCTTCCTCTTTTATCTAAAATTACAGGTTCTGAATTTATACGAAATAATATCTCTTCTTTTTTGGCTAAAGCAGCAATTAAAATTGTTTCTTCTAATTCATGTTCTTTTAATAATTCATATACAAATTTTAAGTGTGTTTCTCCACCATCAATTAATAACAAATTAGGCCATGTTTTTTGATTTTTTAACCACCTTTCCAATACCTCTAACATCATTCTAATATCATCTAATTGTTTTCCTTTGACTTTGTATTTACGATAACTAGATTTTTCAGGCCTGCCTGATTTTAAACTTATACTGGCACCAACTCGATTTTTACCCTGTAATTGTGCCATATCAAAACATACAATATGATCTAAAGAATCCATGCCAAGATAATCTGCACATTCATTTACGGCACGTTGTTCAAGAGAACCTGAACTACTCCATTGTTCTCTTTCAATCTGCAATTCAGCATTCTTATCAGCCAAATTTTTTAATTCCAATAATTTACCTCTTTTCGGGACTCTTAATTCTACTTTAGTCCCTCTTCTTTGGAATAACCATTCTGATAAAAATTGAGAAATGTTGCAAGGTAACAAAATCAAAGAAGGTGGTCTATTAGTTGAATAAAATTCTGAAATAAATCTACAGATAGTATCCTCAACATCTCCTCGATGAATTAAAGGCCATGTTTGTTGACCTTGGACTGTGCCTGACTTAGCATGTAATACTGTTACAACTACTAAATTTCCTCTCTTTGCAAACCCTATAGCATCACAATCTCGATAAAACCTACTAGTAATAATTCTCTGTGATAGCGTACTTTGAATTGCCCTAATCATATCTCTTTGTTTTCCTGCATTTTCAAATTCCATTTTTTGAGAATGTTTTTCCATATTCTTAGTTAATTTATTTAGTAATTGTTCTGCTTTCCCATCTAATACATTTGTTACAATTTTTACTATTTCGGGATAACCTTCAGGATCTAAACATGGCCCCCTACATAACCCAATTTGCATTGAAAGGCATCCATCTTTACCTCTACAATCTTTATCTCTAATTCCAAATTGTTTTCTTAATAATTGTATAACTTGCTTAACTGCACTCACATTAGGAAAAGGCCCCCAAATTCTACTATCTTTTGGTGGGTTTCTAGTATACATAATTCTTGGAAATTCTTCATTTGTCAATGCAATTAATGGGTATGATCTATCATCTTTGAGCATTGAATTATATCTTGGTTTAAATTTTCTAATTAATTCTCTTTCTAAGATTAATGCCTCATCTGGATTATTAGTAACAATATAGTCAATATGATCTGATTTTTCAATTAATTTTGGAATCATTAATCTATCTGGGTTTGAAGAAAAATATGATTTGACTCTAGTCTTAATCTCGGTTGCTTTTCCTACATAAAGTACTTTTTTTGATTTGTTTTTAAACAAGTACACACCTGGCTCTCGAGGAAGTTCCAAATTAACTGGATCTATTGCCATCAATACGAGATGAGTGCCGGGGGGTCATGAAGTAATTTGTCAAAAGTTCTTGAATCTAATAACTTTACGAGGTGCCATGGCCAAACCTACAGAGCAACGTATCTTGGAATGGTTAAATCAATTTGATGACTCATTAGAAAAGGCATGGGATGTCCCTAGAGAGTGCTCTCTGCCAGGAATTGCTGATGCTATTGGAGTAGTGAGATCTGCACTACATAATCCACTCAAAAGCTTACAAGAGCGTGGTTTGATAATCATAAGGCAAGCACATGTAATTAATGGTGGAACCAGAAAAAGAAATGTGCATTTAATTACTGATAAAGGTAGAGAACAATGTAATAGCCAGAAAAAATCTAATATCGTATCCAAAATTAAAGGAAACCCTCCAAATAATATTGAATTAATCGGAAGAGAAAATGAATTGGAGAAAATTAATTCTATTTTATTAAAAGAAAAAATATTCTGTGTTTCGGGCATTGCAGGCATAGGAAAAACAGCGATTTTAAGATATTTTGTTGGAAAAAAGGCTCAAGAAGGTGTGAATATAAAATGGTATTCTGCAACATCAATTTCGAGCCCAAAAACAATTGTTGAAACATGGTTAGAAATTAATAAATTATCTTCAAACCTAGATGATTTGATTGCAATAATGAGATCTGAAGGAAAGAAAAGTCTACTTATCATTGATAATTTTGACCAAATACAAACACGTTTCAAAAATGATGTGAATGAGTTAATAATTAAATTAAGTGAGCTTGGATGTCAAATTATAATTTCTAGTAGGCCTCCGTTACCAAAAATTGATTTGAAAAATATTGAAATTTTTGGTTTGAATAAATCCTCAGCAAAACGATTGTTGGAAGGATTTGATCAATTAGAATCAAATAGAATTGTAGAATATTTTGATGGACATCCACTTGGACTAACAATGGCTAATGAAAAGATGTCATTAGAATCTACACAAAAAGGAATTAGTAATTTTTTAGAAAATGAAATCTTGGCACCTCTTACAAAAAATAACCTCTCAGCAATTTTAGAATTAGCCATTCAACCTGAACCTATAGATATTAAATTATTATCCTTCAAAGAAGAAATTGCATTTTTAGACGATTTATCATTAATTACATTCCATCAAAACAAAGTACAATTACATAACTTTGTAAGAAATTTGTTAATTTCTCAAATGGGGAGCGACGAGCGAGGGGGAATGCATTTAAAATTTGTAAATCACCTCTCAAAATTATCATCATATCCTCCTTTTTTAAGGCTATTTCATGAAATTAATTCTGAACAAAAAATGAAAAGTGATTGGATCAATAACAATGCCGAAAAGATTTGTATTGAATACCCAGCAAGATCTAGTGCTTTATTTCATGAAATGATTCAAAAGAATCAAGATTATGGTGAACATTATTGGTTTGCTTCGCTATCTGAATGTGAATTAGGTAATGGAGAAAATGCAAAGAATCTTATTGAAAAAGCAGAAAAATTAGATGTACTAAATATAAGAAAAAATGATGTTTTAAAATTAAACTATAGGATTGCAAGATTATCTGGGGAAATTAAAAAGGCAGATGAAATAAGAAATAAAATTACATTTGACAATGAATTTGAAAATATTCAATATTTAATTGCAGACATTAGTCGAAATATTGATGATAGAATCCCTAATCAAATTCCAAATAAAAAAGCAATATTGTCTCTAAAAAACATCAAATTAGATTCATTAAATCATGAGCAAAGAAGAAGTTGTTTAATTGCAATTGCTATAATCAAACATACATTCTCATTATACAATAAAAATTTCGAAAAAGCTGAAGAAATAAGAAATGAAATTGAATATTTAACATCAAAAGATTCTGAAATATTACAAGAAATGAATTGGAAGAATTCTATTATTTCGGGTGGAAATATTGAATTTGAGACAAATAATATTCTTCGAAATGTTGGATTGATTTGTTGGAGATTAGAATTTGAAAATTCAAATAAATCAAAACTATTAACTCAATTAAAATCAATTATTGGAAACAATCCTGAATTAGAAAATCGTCCTGCTGGAAGACGTTCAATCGCATTATATTGGACCTGGATGGGCATTCTTGATGAAACAAAACGACCTTTTGCTTGGACACAAGCAATAGGAAGGTGGAGTTCTTCAGAATGTTATAATGCAAGTAAAAAATTACAAAATGAATTGCATAAGTGGCTTAAAGAAACTGGAAGAGCATGATTTCTTGTTGACACATTTCACCGCAAAGCCTTGAAAGGAGCAGGGTTCACGGAGACTTGTGCACAAGAGAAAGTGGGTATATTTCATTGCATATTTTTTAATTGCAATAACAATTCAACCTATGGCCTATGAATTAAGTGATAAATCATTAAATAATAATCAAAATACTTCTGCAAGAGGAACTTTTGTATGGAATGGAATTATTGATTTAGATAATGACTACATAGTTGCTACAAATGATATTCTTACAATTGAAGCATGTTCTGAAATTAATTTGGATCAAGGTGTACGATTAATTGTTGAAGGGAGGTTAATTGTTGAAGGTACTACCTCTTGTCCTGTGATAATGAATAATCAAGGTTTAGGAGACCACGAGGGTATTTTATTTGAATCAAGTTCAAAAAACAAGGCTAGTAAAATTGATAATTTGACAATTAAAAATAGTGATTATGGAATTACCATTTTTTCAAGTAATCCTCAATTCAATAATATTATTCTTGAAAACCCAGATAAAGTGGGTATTGATATTTATAACGGTGCAACTCCTCTTTTTGAAAATGTAATCATTGAAGGGGGTGGATGGGATGAACATGGTGGTTTCAATACAAATTGGAGATATGGACTTGGAATTTCTGTAGGTAATTTATCTGCTCCAATTTTTGATAATGTTTACATTAATGGTACATTAACACGAGGAATAAATTTCTGGGGAAATTCTGGTGGTCTTTATTCAAACATTGAAATTAGTAATGTTACTGGTTCAACATTAGCTGCAGCTACATGTCTTTGGATTATGGATGCAATACCATTTTTTGAAAATATAAATCTTAATCGTTGTGATAATGGGGTATGGGTAAGACAATATGATGATAGCGTACAAACAAATACAGTAATTCATAATGCTATAATTAACAATAGCAGATTTTATGGAGTCATAATCGATAAAAATGATCATTCAAACTATACCAATTATGTTATGGCTACATTTGAAGGATTAGAAATTTCAGGAACTGGTAGTGAAAATGCAAATGGATTTGAAAATGGAGATGGAATTGCAGCAATAGAAGTTAATGTCAGTGGTGCTATTTTTGAAAATGTTAATCTTCATGATAACCCCGTTCCTGGATTAATTGCTTTTCTTGTTGATGATACATTATTTATGCGAAATGTGAATGTTACAAATTGTGGAAAAAATGGTTCTTTTGGGCATGATTCTGGGCTTTACATTTATGCTGCTTTCGATAATGGGCCTCCTGAATTAATTAATGTTAATGTATCTAATTCACCTGGTTCTGGAATTCATGTTCAAAGAGGAGCAACTAGTGGAGAAAACTGGAATCTTTACAATAATTCTGGAAATGGATTATATATTGATCATGCAACTGTATTTTCTAATGAAATTAATGCCATAAATAATGGTAAATCGGGAGCTTATGTCTTTGATTCAAGTAATGTAATACTACAAAATTTGACTTCAATTTCAAATGGGGATTCAGCATCTAATGCTAAAGATGGTTCTGGAATTGTATTCTATCTTTCAAACAATGTTGAATCAAATGGAAGAAATGTTTCTTGTATAAATTGTTCATCTATTGATGATGCTTTTGGTGGTATTTTTATTGAAGATAGTATTGATTTATATCTTAAAAATTCGTTTGTCTCAGAACCAAGAAATGATGGATATGGGTTATATGCAGACAATAGTGGATTAACACAAATTGGACATATGAATTTTGATAATATCTCATTTGATCTTAATCGCAGTGGTGCAATTGTAGACATAAATGGTGCAGCTAAAATCAATGGGTTAGAAATTCAAGGAAATCATGAAAATGGATTAGGAATTTATTGGGATGGTAGTGCGGCTGGTGCTGTATCTTCGATAACAAATAGTGTAATTGATAGTCAACAATGTATTAGTTTCAATAATTTAATTGCTAATGGAGAACAATTAACTTGTGATGGAGCAATTACATTATTTAATTCAAATATCAATATTACAAAACTTACTGCTGTCAACAGTGGAAATGTTTCAATTGATATTTCTGATGGAAATAGTTTATTACATTTGCATAAACCTCAAAATATTGATTTAAATTTATCATTTATACAAACAGGATCCAAAATTGAAGAAGCCTATGATTTGGATGTATGGGTACTAAACCAATTTCATAATGGTTTACCTTTTGCAAATGTTGATGTACAATATTCAAATTACAATGATAATCATGTAATTACTACTGACTACTTAGGGCATGCAATAATGCCCAATCATGTCGTACGTGAATGGACTTCTGGAGTTGCTGGAACTGCACCTAGTCAGGATGAACAAGTAGACTTGTTTTGTACATATGATGGAGTTACAAACAATACTGGAATTCAAATATTTAACACTGATTTGACATTATATTGTAATCTAACTCTTACTAATCAAGCGCCATTTATCGTTTGGAATTCGCCAGATGAAAGTGAAATATTTCCAAGTAAAGGGATGGTGGAATTTAATGCATCCGCTTCTTGGGATCTTGATAATGACCCATTAAGTTATTCTTGGACTAGCAATATTGATGGAGACTTGCTTGAAGATGGCTCTGAATGTATTTCCTGGATGATGGCACCAAATAGTTCAGCTTTAGTTGCAAATGGGCCAAACTCATTAGATTGCCTTTCAGATGGAGTACATGAAATCACATTAGAAGTATGTGATGATGAGAATGCATGTTCTTATGAATCTCGGACCATCACTTTAACTAACCTTCCAGCTGTTATTAACATGGATGTTAATCCTTCTGCAGATGGTGATGGTGTACTAAGAATCCCTCGTTCTACTATTGTTGAATTTAATGCAAATGGAACATACGACCCTGAAGGAGAAGATGTCATAATCTTACTAACTGATTCATTTCATCAACAAGTTGGACAAGCTCCTGATGTGAATATGGGTTGGTCTTTATCATTCGTTGACGCCCCTGAAGATACTGTGACTGTAACAATTACTTTTGATGATGGAGTAGTAGGAAATTTAGTTACATGGACACAGAATATAATTCTATTTAATGAAAAACCAGAAGTTGATTTTGTTTTTCAAAGAAATAATAATTATTCAAGTTCCATGGTTACTTTAGATGGAAGTTCTTCATTCGACCCAGAAAATGATGACCTTACCGTAGAATGGAGTTCTAGTATTGATGGTTTATTACTAAATGGTACAGGAACTGAATCACTAATTTGGGAGGGGTGGTTAAGTTCTGGAATTCATGAAGTTATTTTGAAAGTAATTGATTCAAAACATCAATGGGAATGGGTTGAAAAAAGTAAAATTTTAAATGTTGAAAATTCCCCTCCGACAGCAAGTATCAGTTTTCCTCCAAATCATACAAATCACGCACCTTATCTAAGTTCTGATTATATTCAATTTATAGCAGATGGAAGTGGTGATTGGGATTCTAGTTGTGAAAGTTTAGAAGAAGAATGGAAAGGAAACATTGATTGGAATTGTAATCCAAACTTATCTAATGTAAGAAGTGATTTGCTTTCAATTACTTGGACTAGTACTCTTGATGGGAACTTAATATTAAATCCACAAGATGGCGAATTTGGATGGTTTGGGAGATTGTCTGCAGGAAATCATACAATCAGTTTAGAAATTGATGACGGAAACAATCCTCTTGTTTCAACTTCGATTTCTATTAATGTAGTTCCTTCTGCACCAATTCTAATACTAGACAGTCCAGACATTAATAATGATGTATTTCGCTCAAATGAAAGTATACTATTTGATTTGAGAGAAAGTATTGATTATGATGACGACACATTTACATGGACTTTACAAGATAATAATGGGATTCTAAATTCCAATGAAGGTGTTGCATTAACTAACATTGATCCAAGTAGAATTCATTTTATTAATTTACCAAATGGAATTCATGAATTAACTCTTTCATTAACAGATTCAACCGGTTTACAATCAACATATAACTTGACTTTGGATGTTTTATCCTCTAATCCTATTGCATCAATTACATCACCTACAGCTCATTTTGAGGGGAATTCAAACACGTTTACATTTGAAGCGGGTAAAACTGTTAATTTAACTGCAGAACAATCATATGATGCTGACAACGACATTTTGAATTATGAATGGCAAATTCAAACAGATTCTGGTTCTTGGAAAACAATTCAAACAGAAAATGGTGGGAAAGAAATTGATTATTCTCTAATCCCTGGAAAATATATTATTAAATTAAAAGTTACAGATGAACTTGGAGGCACTGGTGAAAAAGTTGTAAACATTATTGTAGAATCAAGTAGACCATCATTAGATGAATTAACTGCTCATCCAAATAGTTTCACTGTTGGTGAAATCTCAGAATTACGTATTACAATTAGATTAACTGATGCTGATAAAACTACAGAAAATGTTAGTGCAATAATAATTTTAAATTCGCAAACATGGAGTCTGATTTTATCCGATAACGGAAGTGGTGGAGATGCAACCGCTAATGATGGGATTTGGACTGGAGTTCTTACTTGGACGCCTATGTCAGAAGGATTTGCTTCAATTCGTGTTACTGCAACTGATATTGATTTGAGATATGATGAGGAGGTTTTAGATATTAAAATCGGTGCTGGAGCATTTTCTATTGTTGACGTTTTTGGTGGTGGTGCTAATCTTGCAATTGGTGGTTTTATTCTTACATTATTACTTTCATTAGGTCTAGCAATTCTTATTCGTAAAAAATCATTACGTGCTATAGATCTTGATGAATACGTAGAAAGTTGGGATTCATTAACTACAGATAAAGAAAATAATGAGGATTTGAAACTTGTTTTAGATGATGAATTAGATATCTAATTACTTTTCATTGATTGAATCAAAACTTCCTTCAAGTGGACCCCATTCTGTTAATGTCTTATTCATTCCAATCCTTTTAGCAAAAAAGAATTTGAAATTTTTCCATCCATCTCCCCATGTATTAATCTCTGCATCTCCAACTCTTGCTCTATAAGGTACAGAAATTTCAGCAAACTTTCCTTTTTCTAAATGCATTTTTGTGATCAATTTCATCTCTTCTGACAAAGGCATACCATCATTAGTTGGACGTAATTTAATATTTTCAAACATGGATTTCCTGAATACCCACATTCCTGATTGTGAATCTTTAATTCCATTCCAGAATAACATTCTTCCTGTAATTGAAAGTGCCCAATTACCAAAACCATGTAATCCAGACATTGCACCGTCTTCTGCTAGAGTTAATCTATCACAAGTAATAAAATCTAAATTACGATCTAGAAGAGTTTTTACCAACTCTGGTATTTTCTCTGCTGGATAAGTACAATCTGCATCCATTGTAATTATTATATCTCCTGAAGCAATTGCAAAACCCGTTCTGTAAGCTCTTCCATAACCTTTCCTTGGCTCTATATGGACCCTAGCTCCTTTTTTTTGTGCTATTTCTCTTGTTTTATCAGAAGAGTTGCCATCTACAATCAATACTTCTAACATTTTACAGAATTTTTTGGGGATGGCATCAATAGTATCTCCGACTCCTTCTTCTTCATTCAAAGTAGGGAGTATTACAGTTACACTGACATCAAGTTTCTTTGTCATCAACCCCCCCCAGTGATATTATCAATTTAAATGGATTTGTAATTAACATCAAATAGCACTGTTCAAAAGCAAAACATGCTAGGCATTGATTAAATGCACATAGCAATGCTAGCAGGGGAATATCCTCCATTATGGGGTGGACTTGGTTCTGCAACCTTTCATTTATGCAAATTTTTGAGTGAAATGGGTCATGAAATTACAATTATTACAAGAAAATTGAAAGGAGAAGATAGACCAAATATCAAAAATGTAAATTTAATTGAAGTAAATTGGTTATATGCTCCCATGGCATTTACTCGAAGCTATGGGAAAAATGCAATAAAGGCACTAAAAAAGGCTAATTCTACTAAACCAATAGATATTATACATTTACATTGTCCTTTAATTGCTTTGACAGAAAAAGAAATTTATGCTCTTCGAAAAACTATTGCTCCTGTGATTACTAGTTTACATGGAAGTTGGTTAGGAGAAAGAGACGGGATCATTGCCGCCAGAAAACACAAAGAATCTGCTGTTTGGAAAAATCCAAATGATTTAGCAATATTACTTAGTGCAAAGTATTATTCAAAATATGAAACTGCTGCTGCAAAAGCAAGTAATATTTGTGTTGCTAATTCAATGGCAACCAAAAATGATTTTTGTACAAGGTACTCATTAACTAATGAATGGAATTGTGAAGTAATTCATTGGGGAATAGATGAATCTTTATTTCGCCCCATTAATCCTGAAAATGATGACGATAAATTAGATTACAAATTAGCAAGGGAGGAAGAATTTGGAATAAAAGAGGACGGGCAACTGTTGTTAGCTGTTGGAAGGTTGGCTGCTCGTAAAGGGTTTAGATTTTTATTAAAATCAATGCCTTCAGTTTTAGAAAAATTCCCTAAGGCAAAATTAGTAATAATTGGAAGAGGTTCAATGTATAAAACTTTGAATAAACAAGCTAAAAAATTAGGTATCTCTGATTCAATTCTTATTGAAAGTGGAATGGAGTTTGAACAATTAGCAACTTTTTATAGATCTGCTGATTTAGTTATTTATCCTTCATATTATGAAGGTCAAGGACTTATTCCTCTTGAAGCAATGGCTTCGGGAACTCCAATAATTACTGTAAATGATGGCCCACTTCCAGAAATGGTTGATGAATCAGTTGGTGCATTATTTTCTCCAGGTAATAATAATGATTTGAGTTTGAAAATTATCGAGGAATTAAACAACCCTGATTTAAGAAAATTACAATCAATAAATGGTCGTGAACGAATACTAACTAAAAGCACATTTACTCAAGAAAAAACAGCACAAAAATTTGAGGAGTTATATAATAAAATCAAATTAATGAGTTGACATTTAAGCGCTTTGTTCATATTACTAGTCGTTTTCGCATGTCCGTGAAGAGTGGAAATAATAATCCAAAAGTTGCAAAAACAACATCTAATCCTGACAATGTCACAGTAGCATTGAATAAAGCTCTTGGATCTACATCGATAGTTGTAGTAATTTTTGTTGTACTTGCATTGATTTTTGGAAACTTATCTCCTAATTCCAATTTTGTAGCACCTATCGAAAATGAAAATCCTCGACAATTATCAATTACTTGGAATGAACCTATTTTCATGCCAAGGCATGAAGAATGTATTGACCCTACAAACGGTCAAGATTTACCAGAATTTGGTATTGGTTACGAGCCTAGTCTTTCAATGGATAGTCAAGGTAATTTGTTTATTACCGCACACAAAGATTTACGTTGGGGTGGTGAAGGAAACCCATTTGCTCCGGTAATTGGAGGAAATTTAGATACTTATTATGCATGCGAAGATGGTGAAATGACGACTTGGGATTACTGGGCATCATGGTTTTGGATTTCAAATGATGGAGGATATAATTGGACACATGGTGATAATTTTGATCCTACTCCTGGAAATCTTGTTAATTCGGCAATTGGATCTGCTACTGGTGCCGGTTCTGAATGCTTAGGTGATGAAGGTGATATTGCTGTAGATGGAAATGATATGATTTATTATTTAGATACTACATTAGAAGATAATTGGTGGCATATATTTTCTGATGGGGGGAATTCTTACGAAATGGGAGCAGTTTGCCAAAGAATGAACACAATGGCTGCAGATGATAGGCCATGGGTTGCTGCTCAAGGTGATGGGATTATTCATTATCTTGGAAATTCAGGTGCATCGCCACCAGAATGCTCTGGAGATTCTGGGCGATACTGGTATTACCATTCAGAAAATAGTGGTAATACCTTTTCTCAGTGTTATTCCATGCCTGGTGGGTGGTCAACTATTGCAGCTGAACCTAATGGCCCATATGTCTACGTAGCACAAGAAAACGCTGATACAAATTCAGGTACTGTACAAATTAGAATAAGTGACGATTTTGGAAGAGGGACTGGTCCTGGCCCATCTGATGGTACGTGGCAAGAACCAATAGAATTAGGCCCACGTAAAGGAAATCCTCCTGAAGGTTATCCAGTTGTAAACACAAATAATAACGGAACAGTAGCAGTTGTTTGGGCTGATTGTCCCAATGGAGATACTGGAGCATGGGAAATGAATTTTGCAATTTCATATGATCATGGCACAAATTGGTCTTCATGGAATATTACACCTTTTGAAGCAGGAATTAGTATGTATCCTTTCGTTTCAATAAGTGAAAATAATGTAGTAAGTGTTTCGTTTTATGGAATGGACTATAATGATGATGAACTAGAAGGAAATTATGTTGAAGGTGAGGAATGGTTCCTTTATTCTGGAGCACTATATCACCCTGAAGAAAATGATACATGGGAGTTTACAGTTTCTGATATTTCTGATTGGGATGGGGATGGGATTACTGACCCATTACATACTGTAACAGCCTATGAAGAATCAAATTCTGATGTTCATGCACTTCATGATTTCTTTGAAACGGTAATATCTCCGGATGGAAGTTGGATTGGTATTGCTTACCAACAAAACATTGGATTACATCCTTTCGAAGAAAATGAAGAACAAAGATATATTAAATTTGTAAGTGGAAATATTGATACTGCAATAATATCAAACAATGATGAAAATTGATTTTTTTTACAGCAATTGGTTAATAATGAAGTTATCTAGGTCATCAATCATGGCGAACAGCCTAAAGCGTATCATTGCTTGTTTTCTTGTTATTATTTTTTTAATTCCATTAATACCATCTGTTCTTGCAGATGATGATGCCGCAAATGCGAATATATTGACTAGTGGAAGTACTAGCTCTGGATATGTTGATGCCGAAGGTGATGCTGTTGATTGGTGGAGAATTGATATTCTTGGTGGAGATACTCTCACAATTGATGTTTCTTCACAAACCGGAGATCATGGATTTGATTTAGCATGTTTCTTCACAGACCATTGGGAAGGTAAAGTGAAAATTTGGGATTCTGCTGCAGCAACCAACCTTTACAGTGCTAATATTGGAAGTGATAGTTCAAGGTCTGTTTCAATTTCAATTGATCCTTCTGCTGCTGAATGGGGAAGTATTACAGGACCCACTTCATATTATACAGAAGTTAGATCTCTTGATGGTTGTGATCAAGATGAATTCGATTATGACATTACCGGTACTATAGATACAACATATAGAGATTCAGATGGTGATGGATTCAGAGACTTAGATGACGATTGTCCGAATGATTTTGGGAAAAGTCATGAGGATCAAAATGGTTGCTTAGATTCTGATGAAGATGGATGGTCAGATGAAGGAGATCAATATCCTGTTGATGGAACTCAATGGGAAGATTCTGATTTTGATAATTATGGAGATAATCCTAATGGAAATAACCCTGATTCCTGTCCAGGATTTTTTGGTCAATCTTTCCAAGACAGATTTGGATGTCCGGATTCTGATGGTGATGGATATAGTGATCCAAGTACATTATATTCTGTTGAACCTTGGTCAGTTTCTGATGGTGCTGATGCTTTTTGGTGGTCACCTCAAGACCCTTCAATTCAAAACATATGTGGAATTTCTTGCCATACACAATGGAGTGACTTCGATGGAGATGGTCTTGGAGATAATTGGCACGATTCAAGATGGGAAGCAATTCACATTGAAACTGGCATAGGTGAATATTTTGAAGGTGCAATCTTAGAAGATGCTTGTCCACACATCATTGGATATTCATCAGAAGATAGACCTGGATGTCCTGATTCTGATGAAGATGGTTGGTCAGATGGGGATTCAAATTGGACTATTGATAATGGTGCAGATCCTTTTCCAAATGATTTCAGTCAATGGAAAGATACCGATAGAGACGGATATGGTGATAACTATACTTTTGAAATCGACCCTGAAACGGGATTAAGAATTGAAAAAGGTGATGCCTTCATTAACAATCCATCTCAATGGATGGATTCTGATGGTGATGGATGGGGAGATAATCAAGGCAATCAAGATTCTCAAATTGATGATTTTCCTTATGAAAATTCTCAATATTTAGATTCTGATAATGATGGTTTTGGGGACAACTATTCTGGCTTTGAAGGTGATTCGTGTACTAATATTTGGGGAGAATCAAACCAAGATAGATTTGGATGTCCTGATTCTGATTCTGATGGATTCTCTGACCCAGATGAAGGATGGGTTTCTCATCCAGAAGGTTTTGCTGATGCTTTTCCATCTAAAGAAAGTCAATGGTTTGATACTGACGGAGATGGATTTGGAGACAATCAAACCCCAAATGCATGGCAACCAGATAGTTGTTTACTAACTAAAGGTGAGAGTTATAGAGATAGATGGGGTTGTCCTGATAATGATGGAGATGGTGCATCAGACCCAGATAATGATTGGGTTTCTCATCCCTTAGGTATGGCAGATTCATTTCCTCTTGAATCAACTCAATGGATGGATGCTGACGGAGATGGATATGGAGATAATTCACTAGGTATGTCTCCTGATAATTGTATAGAAATTCCAGGAACAAGCACTGAAGACAGATTTGGATGCATAGATACAGATGGTGATGGATGGTCTGACTTAAGTGATAAATTCCCACACATACCCTCACAAATGATAGATTCTGATGGGGATGGATATGGTGACAATCTATCAGGTCATGAACCTGATGCATGTCCTACAGTATTTGGTAGTAGTTTACTAGATCGTCGAGGATGTCCTGATCTTGATGATGATGGTTACTCAGATTATGATGATCTTTGGTTGGCTAGTCCAGAGGGACAAGGTGATGCCTTTCCAACAGATCCATGGCAATGGCTTGATACAGATGGTGATGGATATGGAGATAATCCGGTAGGAAATTTAAGAGATGATTGTCCTTCTGAATCAGGTAGTTCAACAATTGATTTCCAAGGATGTCCAGACAATAATGGGGATGGATATTCAAATTCATTTGGAGAAATTAAAGCTGCAATAACAATTATGGGTAGTAATCCTCTTTCTTCTTGGGCCACTTATGCAATTGCAGGATTAATTTTCTTAAGTGCAGTCGGCATTACTCGAATTCTAGAAGGAAATGATGAAGAAAAAGAGGTGGATTTTATTGAATAAAAATGCAATTAATATATTCATTCTTGTTTTGATTTTACCATTAATTCCATTAATTGAAAATGTACAAGCAGAAGACGGTAATGATTTTACTGTTGTCAATTATGAAGCTAGAGAACAAGACATAGATAATGATGGTTTTGTTGATCAATTAAGAATTGTATACAACGTAAATACAACAAATACACAAACACCAGTTTCTGCTCAAGTAAAAACAACGTTTAATCAATATCCTAGTGAATATGAAATCATTCAATGGGATAATTTTACACTAACTAATGAAAAATCATTATCTCGTTCAATTTTTGTTGATGCTTGGAAAGAGGGAGAATATACTGTTACGTTGATTTTTATTAATCCAATAACAAATATGGTTATTTCTGAATACCAACTAGGTGTGTTTAATCTCATGGTAGGAATAGAAAAACCATTCTTAGCACTAAATGTAATTGCTAATCATGAAGGTAATACGGTAGATGATAATTTCAACACTGGTGCTGAATGTAAAGTTAGACGTAATATTCTGGATAAAATCGGCCATAGATATAATCAAACAGGTGAGGTTCAATTTGTTGGTGCGCCTTGGATTACTCCATCAATTGAACCTGGAGAAAATACACCTAATACTGATGAAATTGATTGTAGTAATTGGCCTGCTGGAAAATATTCATTGAAACTAATTTATCATAATTCCCTAGGATATTCATTAGAAACCTGGAAGAATTTTTCAATTTTAAATCAACCAGCACCTAGTTTTGAATTGAATGTGACTGGACAAAATATGGAAATTGGACAATTGTGTTTTATTACAATAGAACCCACAGATGGAACTGATTTTAGTGAAAACCAAATTTCATGGACAACTGTGCCTAAACATGAAGGTGTTGGTGGCTTAGAACTAAATTGCAAAATGTGGATGCCTGGAATCCACAGAATAATTGTAAATGTTACAAACTCTGAAGGAATTAGCGCAACAAATGGAATTAATCTTGTTAGAATTCCTCCAATTGGTGAAAATGTATCTACGTGGGGTAATGAAAGTGTTACTTCCTCTTGGCCAGTAAGAAGTGGTGGTGAAATTGAATCAGAATATACAGGTTATATTGCAACTGGAATCGGTATGCTTCTATTATTCTTAATTTCAATTCTAGTTTTGAAACGATTTGGAGAAGACATACAAGGTGAATTTAGAAAAACTAAAACCCATATTGATGATGAAGGGTTACCCACTCATACTGATGATGAAGGACATTTATGGAGGCAGCACCCAGATGGACAAATTGATTGGTGGGATGCTAGTGCAAATATGTGGATTCCATTCCAGTAAATCTAATTTAGCGATTAATAAAAAGTAAAACCGGTCCACCTTCATGTACAATAATCTCAACTTGTTCACTTTCAGAATAATTGTGAATTCCTCTTGTTGAAAAATCCATTTCTTCTTGATTCAATGCCCATTTAACTCCATTTAATGTGACAATACTTTTAGATAAACAAAATAATGAAAGATGGGTTTTTTCTTTGAAATTAAGTTTCATAGATTTGTTACAAGGAATATATTTTACAATAAAGTCATTTAAATGAAGTTCTAGATTGATAGGATTCATGTCTTTTTGATTTAATTCGGATAATGCAGCATACACTCCCAATATATGATCACTTCTTCCTGATTCTATTCCTATTATTTCTATATCTTTAATTTTTGATGAAACTGCCCAATTTATCGCTTTAACTAAATCTGTTTCTTCCTGACCTTTTTCATTAATCACAACAACATTCTCATCAATTAATGAATGTTCTAATGAATCAAAATCTCCAATGACAACATCAGGAACAATTCCTGTTTTAATACAATGATTATAACCTCCATCAATTGCAACATACAATTTTTTTTCAGATATTAAATTTTGAAAAATTGAAGGGTCCATCTCCCCAGCAGCGATTAATAATGCACTAAATTTTGCGACCGCCATAACAAGGCGAGACATTACTCTATTAATGAATCATGTTTAAACACAAATAATACAAAAGGCTAAGCCTCAATAAGGAGACGCCAGTCGGCAGGTTAAGGGTTGATTATGTCCGAATATGTTCCTGAGGGTGCTTTGTTACCAAGTGGGATTAATGTAGATGAAACTGCTGCATATTTTGGTATTACAGATTCAAGTAAAATATTAATAGAAATGGAAAATGTAAATAGACATACTTCTCTAACAATGGTCTTGAATAAAATTTCTGATTTATTACTTACAGATACTTTTGATTTAGATTCTGGAAGTAATAGACTACAAGTGGAAACTGGAGAAATTTACTACATACTTTCCGGGCCATTGGAATTGCTTAATATCACAGAAAATTTACAAGGATTTCTTGGATTAAATCCAGAAGAAAATCTAGAAAGGCCTAATCTTACTGATGAACAATTTTCATCACTTGAAGCTTTTTTAGATCCTTTGAATATTTTAAAAGTTTATGCAATCGGTGATGTTACAGGAGGAAATAATGAATTAGCAAAATACGTAAATGCATTCGATTCTATGATTAAAAATCCTTCAGAAAATGTGAATAATTTAATCCAAATAAGAAAAGAGATGACTGAAATATTAAACGAAACAAAAAATATGCAAATGCCTCGTCCTATTTCAGTATTAAAATCTTCGAAATCGATTACTGCACCTAAATTAATTTCCCCACAAATTAATGTTGAAACAAAAGTCGAAGAGGAAATCCAAAAAGAAGTGGTACAAGAAGATGAAATAATTAAGCCAGAATTACAACAACCTACTGCGCTTAAACCACCTACAAGTAATCAAAATAGAGTTGTTGAAGCAACTCCTTTAGCAAAACCTGAAAAATTACAAAGGCCCGAACATATTCCTCAAAAATCATTACCTCCCAAACAAGAAAATACAACAATGGAAGATTTAGAAATTAATAGTTTGAATACAGAACAATGGGTTAATGACACTCCAAAACAGATTGATAACCAAGCAAATAACACACAAACAATTACTCCTGTTACTCCAAAAACAAAACCTATTGAATCGAGAACTATTCCTACTCCTATTCAACCAAAAGTTGTGCCTATTATTCCAAAAACAACCCAAATTCCTACTCCAATAGATACTCAAAATAAATCCGATTCAGAAATCCCTTCTGCTTTACCGAAACCAAGACAACGTTCTCCCCCTAAACCAATCATTAATTCTAATACAAATGGAATTGTTAGAACATTTCCAAATGGCAATATTTGCAAAGGTTGTAGTGTAAGTCTAAGTAATTCGTGGAGATTCTGTCCATTATGTGGATTTAACAATTAAATTTGTAATTCACCAGATATTACCAATGGTTCTCCATCTATGAATACTGTAGGTTCTTTTATTATGCCACTTGTTAATATTCCTGGATGATTACTATCAATTTTACTACCTTCTAAACCGATGCTAAAATAACAACTTCCAAGGACTTTTTCATCTTCAAGAGCGTTTCCTATTAATTTCGAATTAGGATTCAAGCCAATACCAAATTGAGAAATTGTCCATACTGATGATTGATCTTTTGCAGGAAGTAAATTTGCTGCCTCAGCAAAAAGATGTCTTACTCTTTGAGCTTCCGGCCCCCCTTTAATATCCGTTGCAACACCATCATTTACTTTGAATCTAAGTGGTTCACTAAGTACCATTGAATCAAAACTTCCATCAATGTATAAATCTCCTTTTGCCGAACCTTGAATAAGCGCATTAAAGATTTTTCCAGCCGGTAAATTTGTCACCATTCCTGGACGGTTGCAAATACCACTATCTTCTTTATTCCATTTTTTAGGGTCTACATCAAATCTAATATCTGTACCTTCAGGGGATGTAACTCTGATATTTCTGCGTCTACGAAGATGGACGCCTACTCTACTAATTGTACCTCTTATAGCATTAAAATCAGCAAGCATTCCTCCCCCTGCAAATAATTCAGGAGTAATACCCGGCATAGTTGCTATTCTTGCACCGTCTTTACATGCTTGAACTCTTGCTTTGGTATGAGTAATACTAAATTTCGTTGGTGCCAAAACCACATTTTGTGTTCTCATTAATTCGGCAACTGATGCTGGGGGCTCGTCTCCATGATGGCGCGTAAATGGCATAATTACCAACAAAACATTTGGGGAAATCTCTGAACATACTTTGTATAGTTCTTGACCGATTTTACTAGTTGATGGATCTGCTATTACCAATACGGATTCATGGCGTCTAATTTCCATACAAGTATTAACAACGATTTTTGCAGCAACATTCAATAAATCTTCAAATGTTTCCTCTTTCGAAATTTCCTCCTCGGCTTCAATTTCATCTTCTGAAATTATATCAAAGTCTTCTTTCGGCTTTCGTGCCACATACCACCGAAAGAAATCTAATGTTTGAATTATTGGATAAAATGTTTACATATTAAATTCTTTAATAATTTAATTTATTGGACCTTAATAATGGAATTTAATGACCTTCACGTTGATGATACTCTTCATCTTTGGGAAATTAATGAAGACGGTTTACCTGGAACTGGAGAAATTTCTCCTGATGAGATAACTAATCTACTAAATCTTGGTGAGTTTTGTATTGGTGCTTTCGAAGAAAATAAATTAGTAGGTTTTGTAATATGTCTTCTACCAAATACTAAGTATGGAAGTGAAAATTATGCATGGTTCAACAATAATTACGATGATTTTCTTTACGTTGATAGAATTGCTGTTTCAAAAAAATATAGAAACTGTAAAATTGGTTCAAAATTATATCAAAAGGTCATTGATTATGCACAGGAACTAAATTTACCAATTGCAGCAGAGGTAAGTATTAATCCACCAAATCCTGGCTCAATAAGATTTCATTTACGACATGATTTTATTGAAGTAGGAGTTCTTCACCATGAAAAAAAGTCTGTAACAATGATGTTAAGAAATCCTTAGTTGATTATTCTGAACCTACAAGTTTGTAATCATCAGATAGTGGAGTTGCACCAGTTTCCATGGAAACAATCTTTCCATCTTTGAATCTCATGAATGATAGAACTGCTTCGGATGTTGAACCATTAGCAAAATGAACTATTGAATGGGCTACTCCAATTTCCTCATTCTCGTACAAAATTCTATTCCCTTCAGGCGTTGGTGCTCCATCACCACCAGCAAATCCGAGTATATCGGACTTACCCATAGTGAATCCCCCCACATGTGGGTTAAACATAAATTCATCATGAAGTATCTCTGCTAATGCATCTACGTCTCCATTTTCCCAGGCTTTATTGTATGCAGCAATAATTGACATTTTACTCAACATTCTTGTGCTAAACAATTTAAATTATAATGATTCTCTAATAAAAAATAAAAAAGCTCGTTTTAATACTGAAATAAATAATCTGGGGCAATATTTCTTATCAGTAAAAAGCAAATGCTCAATATTCCCTTCAACTTCGGAAAGCATAGGCGGAAATATGAATTATGAAGATTTTATTGGTGAAGTTAAAACTGTTTCAAGAATTCAAGCGATACAAGGTCAATTAGGTTGGGACCAACAAGTAATGATGCCACCCAATGGGGCAAATGCAAGAGCTGATACATTAGCTTGGTTATCAGGTCGTGCTCATGAAACACTAACAAGTAAGAAGATGGGTGATTTAATATCAGAGTTAGAAAAAAACATGTCTAAATTGGATAATGATCAAAAAACAAACGTTATTGAAATGAGAAGGACATTCGACAAGTCAACTAAATTACCTGCGGAATTTATAGAAAAAGTAACAAAAACACGTTCTAAAGGTATGGGAGTTTGGGCTGAAGCAAGAAAAAATAATGATTTTAATTCATTTGCTCCATTATTAAGTGAATTGGTTAATCTAGCAAGAGATAAAATTTCATACCTTGATAAAGGAAATACTCCTTATGACACTCTTTTAGATGATTATGAAGTAGGATTAACTGTAGATTATTTAGATCCATTATTTGCTGAATTAAAAGAAGGTTTAATTGAAATATTGAATAAAATTTTGAAAGCAAAAAAGCAACAGATTTCAAAACTAGATATGACTTTTCCGATAAAAAATCAGGAATCTTTCTGTTTGAAAATTTCCGAGCAAATGGGATTTGATTTTAATTCCGGAAGAATGGATACTTCCTCACACCCATTCTCAATAGGAATTTCAGTTGGAGACACTAGAATTACAACAAGATATGATGAAAATGAGCCATTTTCCTGTCTTTATGCTGTAATGCATGAAACGGGACATGGATTATATGAACAAGGATTACCTGATGAATTCGCTCTAACTCCAAGAGGTACTGCTATTTCATTGGGTGTTCACGAATCTCAATCTCGTTTGTGGGAAAATCAAATTGGGAGAACTGAAGAGTTCTGGAAATTTTCATTGCCACTATTTCAAAAAGAATTCCCTAAATTCCCTAAAGAAATTGATGCTGCACAAATGAATTTAATCGCAAATCAAGTAGAGCCTTCATTTATTAGAGTTGAAGCAGATGAAGTAACCTATAATTTACATATAATATTAAGATATGAAATTGAAAAACAATTATTCAATGGTGATTTAGATGTAAATGATTTACCAAAAGTTTGGAATGAAATGTTCAAAGAATGGTTTGGATTAGATGTTGTTGAAGATTCTTCTGGGGTATTACAAGATATTCATTGGTCCATGGGAGCATTTGGATATTTCCCCACTTACACATTAGGTAATTTATATGCAGCACAATTATTTGAAACAATGAAAGAAAATTTTGAAGATGTAAATCAAATGATTGAAGATGGGAATTGGATTCCATTATTAAATTGGTTAAGGGAACATATACATGAAAAAGGACGATTGTATAATCCCTCAGATTTGATTGAAAATGCTACTGGTGAAAAACCTTCATCTGCTCCATTCTTAAAATACTTAAATGAAAAATATGGTAGAATTTATGGATTTTAATTTAGTTTTATGCTTAAACTAAATTAAATAATAAATCAATCTTTTAACTTCCAAGTACAGTTCTGACCTGCAAAAAATGGAACGATTGGATTACCGTTTGGCAGAATTATCTGCTTAGGGATAGTCCAGTCTTCTTTCACTAAAGTGATTGTTCCTTCATTTCTAGGTAAGCCGTAGAAATCAGCACCATAGTGAGATGCAAAGCCTTCAAGTCTATCGAGTGCACCTAACTCATCGAATACTTGAGTATATAATTCAATTGCACTCCAAGCACTGTAGCAACCTGCACAACCGCAAGCTGATTCTTTCTTATTTTTTTCATGAGGAGCAGAGTCTGTACCTAAGAAGAACTTCTTATTACCTGTTGCAACAACTTCTCTTAACGCTTGTTGGTGAATGTTGCGTTTTAATACTGGCAGGCAATAATTATGTGGTCTTAAGCCACCAACTAACAAGTTATTTCGATTTAGCAATAAGTGCTGCGGAGTAATAGTTGCTGCAACATTATGGTTAGCTGCTACTACAAAATCTACAGCATCTTTAGTCGTAATGTGTTCAAACACGATTTTTAGTTCTGGGAATGCAGCAACGATACGGGTTAGATTTCTGTCAATGAATTCTTTCTCTCGATCAAAGATATCAATGTGGTTGTCTGTTGCCTCTCCGTGTATTAACAATAACATGTCTTGTTTTTGCATTTCCTCAAAAATAGGGAACAGGGCATCTAATGCTTTAACCGCTGCATCTGAGTTTGTCGTTGCGCCTGCAGGATACAACTTAGCAGCGACTGCCCCTACTTGTTTTGCTGCTACAATATCTTCACGAGTTGTTTGGTTAGTGAGGTATAGTGTCATTAACGGCTCAAAGTCACTACCTTCTGGACGTGAATCTAAGATGCGTTGACGGTATTCTTCGACCATTTTAGCGTTAATTACGGGTGAAACTAGATTTGGCATAACGATGGCTCGTTTAAAGCAACGTGCCGTTGCAGGCACGGTTTCATTTAACATTTCACCATCACGGAAATGTAAATGCCAGTCATCTGGTGTTTGAATCTTAATTTGAGTCATAACCATCTCGCCTTCTTCGACCCAAATCATCACGGGTTGTCAATCCTTCTATTAGGAAAAGAGAAAATGTAATAGGTGTTCGGCCATACATGGCTTCAGGAAGTAATTCCAGAGATAAATTTGAATTTAATGGTGAATTAATTGAAGCGGGTTCTCGTGTTGATACTGTAATTAAAGTAGGTATTGACCCTCTTGGAAGGGATTTAGAGATTCCTTGCTATATATTTCATGGAAAATATGAAGGTCCAACTCTGGGAATTACTTCTGCAATTCATGGAGATGAATTAAATGGTGTTAGTATTCTTCATTTTCTTATTCATGGATATGATCATATTCCAAATAATGAAGATGATTTTATTGATGTAAATCAACTTAAAGGTACTTTAATTTTAATTCCAATTGCTAATCCAGAATCTGTACTTTTAATGCAAAGAAGGACTACTGATGGAAGGGACTTAAATCGTCAATTCCCAGGGAGCACTTCTGGAAATCATTCTCAAAGATTAGCACATGCATTATTTTCATCCATAGTTCCCAAGGCAGATTTCCTAATTGACATACATACTGCTCCAGGCACTAGAGTTAATTTGCCGCACATAAGAGCAAATTTTGACAATAAAGATTGTAAATTATTAGCAAGGGCTTTTGGAACAAATATTGTTCTTCACTCTCTTGGCTCTGAAGGGACTATGAGAAGGGAAGCAACAAAGTCAGGTTGCCCATCCATATTACTAGAAACTGGTTCATCTAATTCTTTCCAAATAAAAAATGTAGAAGACGGATTAAAAGGAATCCTAAATGTTCTCAAAACTTTGAAAATGATTGAAGGAGAAATTCAAGAGCCAAATTATCGAGTACTTGTGCGGAAATCAAGATGGATTAGAGCACCCTCAGGAGGTTTACTTCATTGCCTCATTAACGTAGGAGAATTAGTCGAAAAAGATCAATTAATTGCCCATATTACTGACCCTTTCGGAAATAAAACAGATGATGTTTTTGCCCCCTGTAAAGGGTTAATTGTAAGCATAGCTACAATCCCACTAATTAGAACTGGTGATCCATTGGTTCATTTAGTTCTACTCAAAAAGACATTTGATCGAATCAAAGAAATCCTTGAAATAGATGATGATGTCGAATGTGAAGAAGAATTAGTAAATGATGAAGAAGGCATCCAACTTGATGATATGGTTTTTGAAATGAGTGAAAAAACTGAACCTAAATAATGGTGATTTTTGTGGATTTTATAATTGAAAATGGAGGTTCAAATGACTCAGTAGGAGACCAAATAAATATTGGTATTATTACTGTATCTGATCGTGCATACAAAGGAGAATATCTTGATGAAGGTGGACCAAAAGTAATTGAGTTCTTTTCTGAAATAATGGATTCTGAATGGACTACTTATTCTATTATTATCCCAGATGAGAAACATAAAATTGAAGAGGCAATAATCCACCTTACTGATGTTTTTAATTGTTCATTAGTTGTAACAACGGGAGGGACAGGGCCTGCTAAAAGAGATGTTACTCCCGATGCAACAATTGCCGTTGGAGAAAAAGAATTGCCTGGCTTTGGTGAATTAATGAGAGCAGTTTCTCTAAAATATGTACCAACTGCAATACTAAGTAGACAAACTGGAGTTATTCGTGGTAATTCATTAATTATTAATCTCCCAGGGCAACCCAGAGCAATAAGAGAAACTATTGATGAAGTTTTCTTAGCAATTCCATATTGTATTGATTTAATAGATGGGCCATATATTGAAACTAAAAAAGATGCTATCAAACCATTTAGACCAAAAAATGCTCAAAGGTAATTATTTTATTAACCAAATTTGGATTCTATATCTGATTTAAATAACTCCACCATAGTATCTTCAAATAATTCAGTTTGTCTTCTAGATTTTGTAGATCTTAGATGTAAAACTGCCATTCCTATAAATACAATTATTGCAATAGGAATTATTGCTTCAAGCCTAAATTTGTGCATAAATGTTACAATTCCTTCTGCAGTATATGCCCACGTAATAGATGCTACTGAACCTCCTATCAAAGTAGCCCATAAAACTCTATCAAACTTCATTCTTGAAAGCATACCTAATACTGCTCCAACCAATACTCCTGAAGCCATAAAAGGTATCCAAACAAAAACAATTAATCCCCAAAAGCCCCATTTATTGATGAATTCTCTTTTCTCTTGTGCTGTGTATTCTACTGTTGAAAGCATATCGCCAAAGAATTTTGTTTGTAATACTCTGCCAGCAAACCCATCTTGTCTAGCAACAGCTGCAACCCTATCTTTTGTACCTTCACTAGTTTCAATTCTACCAGCCTGAGAACGATCTGAAAGTGTTGCGATTTCATTCCTTGCACTAATTATTAATTCTCTATCAGCTAATTGTGTTCCTAACTCTCTTTCCAGTTGTTCTCTTAATTGTTGTTCAATATTAATTGAACTTTGTTTAAATCTAAAAAATGCAAACCTTTGATTTGGACGATAAATTACCCTAACGAATACAGCATGATCATCTGAAAGAACTGCCGTTCCTCTATCAGTCATATTTCTAAGATTTAAGTAATTTAGTAATGAATCTCTAATCACATCTTCAATTCTACTTAAATCGTGTAAATCTTTAAAGAAATCGGTATAATCTTCTACTAATTGATTTGAATCTAAATCATCCGGGCTAACATTTTCAAGCCCTCCTCTTGTTAAATGTTCAAAATCAACTCCGGTAATTTCTCCAACTGGTTTTACAACAAGTAATACTGGTTTGAAAACTCTAAATAATCCAAATTCATTCAAAATTTCTTTCAATATTTCTGCTCTTACATCAACTTTAGATGCAATTGTAGAATCTGTAGTTCTATAAGCAACAAGAACATCTATCGATAACTCTCTCACCTTAAATCTAAAAATGTCCCATTCTATTTTTATTTGCATCTTTTTAGCACAATATTTTAAGGTTAATTCTACAACTCTTTCAATTTGTTCATTTGTTAGTTTATCATCAGCTTCTTGATGATATACTTTGTAAATCAGAGGATACAAGATAAATAATGTCAACACAGATAATGACAATGAAACAAAAGCCATCCACCATGCTGGAATTCCTGCTGAACCTCCAGTAAGCATTGCTGTTTCTCTTCCTCCACCTAATTCAGCACCCATCAACCCCCATGCCCAATTTCCAAGATCCTGTGTACCCCAACAAACTCTAGCACCAGCATCAGTAACTTTGGAAGACAATGTGGATTCTGCATCAACTCCAGGAACCCAACCCCACGAACCTGCTTCCATTTCCAGTTTAAAAATAACATCATCCTCAGCAACTTTTACTGTTTCATTAGAATGATGAATTGTTTCTAAATTAGAGTCAAAATTTCCTGCAAATGAAGTTGTTTGATTTGTATTATTTGTATTATTTGCACTATTATTCTCAGTGGAATCATTTGTCTCACTTTCATTGGCAATTGAATTATTGATAATTTCAGTTGATATTTCTGCTTCATATAATTCAGCAATAAAATTGTATTCTCCCTCATGCCAATCTTTACCAAATGGAACGCTAGCTTTTCTGGTCATATTAAATTCTACATCATATTCTGTTATTTCTCCAGAACCAAGTATCCCCTTCTCCATTGTTGTTCTTTGCCATTGTAATTCATACAATGTAGAATCATTCAAATTATATGCTTCTATTACCATTACTTGCCTATCATTATCTGAATAGATATTCAACCAAGGTGTATCTTCTATTACATCACATACTTCACCGGTATCTAGAAATGTTTCTGATAATGAATGATCCATTTCTGTTGAATCTCCAAGAATGCCACTACTCATTGTTAATAAAATACCAAAATATATTGCCGTAAACATTACTCCAAATAATAAAGTATAGTCTTCAATTCCAGAAAGTAATCTCCTTCTTTTTTTCGTCAATCTTCTATTACGTATTGTTTCTATTTCTTTATCGATTTTATCTTCAACTTTTTCAATAAATTCTTCTGTGGTAATCACTCCATCTTCATTAGAATCAAAATGAGTTTGTAATTCCTCAACACTTATTTCATCATCACCATTATGATCTGGAACATCAAGATGTCTATGTTCGGCGACGCCATTCATGTCGCTATCCTCCGTTCCAGTCACAAACCGTAATAAGGTCCTGTTCATATCTCTATTTATTGAAGAAAAAAAGTGAAGATTTCAAATATGTTTAGAATTTGGTAAATCTATAACTGTGAACAATATGCGACGACATTTTCTTTTTTCATTGATTTCAATCTTTATTATTTGTACCGCTGGGTGTACTATGCCATTTAATGACACTATTGAGGAGGAAGAAGATTTTATTGGCTGTGCACCTGGAATAGATTCTGATCAAGATGAAGAAGGGTGTTCAATAAATGAAAATAATGGAAATAATGAGATTTTATTATTTGAAAATCAAACCGAACAAAATCAAACCGAACAAAATCAAACCGAAGAGAATAACAATTCCGGAATTTATGAGGGGATGAATGTTCCTAACTTTTCGTCTTTGATTCATTACTATAATGAAACAGGATGGGATAATTTCGAATTATATTCTTTATTTAATGAAACCTGGAATTCAACAATAGACAATAACTCAAAATGGATTACAATAATTTTTATTTCAACTGATTGTTCACATTGTTGGAATGCTGGGGAAGATATATCCAAATGGGAACCTATGTATCGAAATAAATCCCAATTTCTTATCTTGGCTGTTAATTTTTCTTCAAACAATAATTTTAATGCAACTCCTGAAGAATTAATTGCTTTTCAGGAAAAAAATGATTATTTTGGATGTTATTATAACACGAAAAATTGTAATGAACGACCAGGTGAACCTCATGAATTCCCCTATATTGATGATAGAAATCAATCCGTAATGTTTGATTGGGAAGTTACTGGAACTCCTGCACAATATATTATTCGTCCAAATGGAGTGATGGAATGGAATGTTTACCAACACAAAACTTCAAATGGAGGAGATGGTGAAAACTTCGAGCAAGCATTAGAACGTTTATTTGGTTAAAAAAGTGAGTTTTATGGTGCAGAGGGCAGGATTTGAACCTGCGAACCATTACGGACTGGGACCTAAACCCAGCGCCTTTGACCAAGCTCGGCTACCTCTGCTTTAACCCTCGGACGTGCCTCATGGTCAAAACTATTACACTCAATAACTAGCAAATTTTTATTCAAATTAATGGGAATATCCATAACTAAATGTCAATCCATCCATGTTTAAGATGTCACACATAGCAATATTGGGACTTGGGAATTGGGGAACTGCATTGGCTAAAACATGGTTAGATGCAAAACATGATGTTTCGGGATGGACTATTGAAACAGAAGTCTATGAATCTATTACATCAAAATCAATTAATGAAAAATATCTACCAGATATTGAATTGTCAAAAATGTACACCACAATGAGGTTAGAAGAATGTTTAGAAAATGCTGAAATAATCGTATTTGCACTTCCTTCATCTGTAATTTTAGATGTTGTTGCAGATGTTATTCCTTTCCTGAGGCCTAGTCATGTATTAATTGATTTAGCAAAGGGCTTGACTCCAGAAGGAGGGTCTATTTCAGAAGAAATTGTTGAAATGTTACGTTCTAATGAAAAATTAAATCCTGTTGCAGTAATGACTGGGCCCACTATTGCTCCTGAAGTTGCTAAAGGAGTCATTACTACCGCATTAATAGCATGTAATGACGAAGGAGTAGCAAACAAATTAGTTCAAAGACTAACTACAAATCATTTGTTACTTCAAGCCACTGATGATCCAAAAGGTGCTGAATTATGGGGTGCATACAAAAATATTGTTGCTGTTGCTTGTGGAATATCTGATGGTTTAAAAAAAGTAACAGAAAAGGGAGGAGACAATCTAAAGGCTGCAATTTTTGCTAGAGGGTTCTCTGAAGGTTGCTTATTACTCTCTGAAATGGGGGCAAAGCCATCAACAGCATTTGGTCCTGCAGGAATTGGAGATCTTTACGTTACTGCTGCATCTCCTTATGGAAGAAATCGGACACTTGGCGAAAAGTTAGGAACTGGGCTAAATTTAAAAGAAGCAAGAGATGAAATGCATATGGTATCAGAAGGCGTAAATGCAACTTATATCTTCCATCAGAAATTAGCTGAAATGGATATTGATAATCACTTTATTTCAACGCTAAAATCACTATTAGATGATGAAATTGATGCAGAAACGTGTTTAACTAAATTATTAAGTTGATTAACAAGATTTAATCATATACACCCATTGGCATGTATGAATCAGATGGCGTTAAGTGACCTTACAAAACTTGAATCTAAATTGTATATCTGGTTATGTAAATCGGATTTTGAAAACGTACCATGGTCTACTCCAAAAGCAGCAAAAGCATTCAATGTTAAGCAAGATGAGATCTATGAAGCTTTGTCTGCATTAACAAAAAAAATTCCTAATGATATTCAAATATATTATGAAAATGGTTCAATTAGAATCTCTGCTGATGAACAGTAACTCTATTTCTAATGAAATATGTGGACTTTACCATGGGAAGTGGTCATTTTAGTTTCGAGGCCGAAGAAGAATACCTCGAAGCCTTATACGAATTTTGGGAAAATGAACCAGAGGGGACTGTTAGAACTAAAGATTTAGCAGGGAGCCTGAAAATTAAAGATGCTTCTGTAACTGGTATGATTCAAAAATTATCTGAAAAAAATTTGGTTTCATATGAGAAATACAAAGGTGTTAAATTAACAAAATCAGGCTTAAAAATAGGAAGGCAAATGAAAAGAAGGCATCGATTATTAGAATGTTTATTAATTGACATTATGGGCTTCAAAGGTGATGCCCATGAGGCTGCTTGTAGAATGGAACATGCAATCAATGATGAATTAGAAGTTGCATTATCAGAATTATTAGGACACCCTGAAACTGACCCGAGTGGATGTCCAATTCCTCCTGCAGAAACAGACTTAGAAAGAAATAAAATCAATCAACACGGTGATGTTGTAATTTTAAATTCAATGAAAAATAGTCAAAAGGGCATCATTTGTGCAATTTTAATTGATAGCGGAATATCTAAGGATGTTTCAAAAATGGGGATTGAGGTCGGCCAAAAAATAACTAAAAATAATGATGTATATAGCATAGAGAATACAGGAACTTTTGAATTTGATTCATTTATTGGAAATAAAGTATTAATTAAAATTGATTCTTGAATTCCAACCATTCGATTATTATTTCTTCTGCCCAAGGATCATGACTACTAGATGAACCCATTTGAGTGACTGTAATAGCCCAAAGTTCCCCCCCCCAATCTGTTTGGTATACTGTAATTAATTCGCCAACAACAGTATTTTCAAATGGGAAATCTGTAATGATTTTTCGTTTACTGACTGTAAGTGTAATGTCAATGGAACCATTGGAATTACGATAATCATGATTTGATTCAGAATTTATTTTTTCAAGCCTAAAATTTTCTGGATCCAAACCTAAACGTATTGCTGTTTCTTCTAATCTTGCCTCATCAATATGTAATGTTTCTACAATCCAAGAAGTTGATGTTCCTACATTCCAAGGACAAAATGTTACTGGAACTCTTTGATGTAATATTGTTACAACAACTGGAGAATCTAAATCTCTATCTAATAACCAAACATTTTGCGATGAAGCTGGCCAAAAAAATACTCGCGAATCATCTACAATAATCGGGTCATCCCACTCCGTAGGGCTACCTGGGTTTGTTACGGGGATTAATGCACAAATCAATATTAATAAAAGCCAAATCACGATAAAAAAGGACCTAGGCTTGTAATTTAATTTCCAACTTTCTCTTTGTTCATTATTTACTAATTGTGGAAAAATAATACTAAAAATAATTAAGATTCCATGAAAAGGTATTACCCACAATAATAAATGTGAAATAATTAATACGTCAAAAAGTAATTTTCCAAGTTTAGATCTTAATTCGTGAAAACGTTCTGAAATTTTATTTTTTTTCTCTGTAAAAATAAATAATGTAATTGGAACTGTAAGGCATATTGGAATCCCCCAAGCAACTAAACTTAACATCTGACTAACCTCTGGAAACAATTCTATGGGAAAAGGGCTTGTGAGAATTATAACAATAAGAGGGGTTTTCATGTATTGTTTAACCTCGCCGTTTCATGGCAGATGCTTTACTTGAGTTAGAGAGCGTCAATTTCCATCATAAAATTCCTTCACCAAAAATAATGAATCCATTCAATAAATCAATAGGGTTAGGTATAAATGATATTTCATTAAATTTAATTTCTGGAAATATTATTGGATTAATTGGACCTAATGGTGCTGGAAAAACTACTCTAATGAAAGTACTTTCCGGTTTATTAATTCCGGATGATGGAAAAATAAAAATCAATAATCTGAAATTAGAAAATAAAAATCGTCCTAATTGGACTAAAGAATTCATTGGAATGATGCCTGAAAATGTCCATTGGTATGGTTCTTCTACACCATATCAGGTGATTAAAAAAATATTGATTATTCGAAATATGGACATTAGTAATATTGAAAAAATACTTGAGCAAGTAGGTTTGAGTATGAAATCTCATGAAGCATTGGATACTTTATCACAGGGTATGCATCAGCGATTATCTTTAGCATGTGCTTTAATTGGTAATCCAAGTATACTACTCTTAGATGAGCCAATGAATGGTTTGGATCCAGTGGCTAGAGAAGCTTTTACCGGTGTTTTGAAAAATTTAGCAAAGAATGGAAAAGCCATTTTAATTTCGAGTCACCAACTTGCCGAACTTGAAAGAATGGTAGATTCAGTAATTCTAATGCATGATGGAAGTGTAATAGAAAAAGGCAATTTAACAGAAATTCGTAATAAATATGGAATTCATCATGATTTTGTCCTAAAATTACCTAATAAAATTAAAAACATAGATGAAATGTTTTCTAAGAATAACCTGGAGGATCTAGAAGTAGAACAAAAAAAGGTGGATGATTATTATTCAATAATAATCAATGCACCAAAAGATGGTTGGAATGTTGAAATAAAACAAAAAATTCTAAAAATGTTTTTTTCTAATGATCTGATTCCATTTGATTTCACTTCGCCAAAAATAGAGCTTGTTGAAATTTTAGCTGCTGTAACTGGCCTAGATGTAGATAAAATAGGTATGTCAATTCAAAGAAAATCTGTAGGGGGTGAAGAAGAATGAGTTCTTTTTTTGTTTCTCTAAAACTTCTTTATCGATTGTCAAAAATGGAATTTCAAAGATGTTTTTTTACCATGAGAATGGCAGTATTATTGCCAATTCTACTTTTATTTATCGTTGGATCTAGTTGGGGGTTTTCGGATAGAGATGCAAATTTGCCTGCTGATGTCAATGCAAATACCCCATTTGAAGTATTATTTTTGGCTAGTTTATTTATTCTATTTTCTGCAACTCTAGGAATTGTACTAATTGGGTTTGATAGTATAAGCAAAAAAAGGAATTCAGGGTTGTTGGCAATTGAATTTTGTCAACCTACAAGTAGAACAATGCTAGGGGCTTCACAATTAATTGGAGTATGGCTTACTGTTGCTCTTCCAACAATGATTCTTTCATTCGTCTCAATATTACTAATATACAAACAAATGAATGCTTGGCCAAACATTGGTGAAATTATATTATTTATTATCGCAACAGCATTAGTCTTATTTTGGTATGCTTCAATACAATTATTGGTTTCTAGTATAGCTAAAGACATGGGTTCTGCAGTAACCTTAGGAGTTGGAACTTGGCTATTATTTACTATGATTTGGTTATTAATTACTGTAGTTTTAGCAACAATTCTTGGTGTTGATGCTACAAATACAACTGATGAAACATTTGCATTATTTAGTTCAAAAGTTGATTTGTTTTCTCCAAATGGATTATATCAATTATTACTAGAAGCAAAATTAGAAAATAATTCAAGAGTTTTGCCCATTTGGCAATTAAGTATTGCAACAATATGTTGGACTTTTGTTCCTTCTACTTTGTTCATTTGGAAATACAATAAATTAAACGCATAGGCCTCTTTTTGATTATTTAGACCAAGACTATTATCAAAGGGCAGTAAAGTCCGTAAGTCATGGCAATGAATACTAAATTGACATTGTATCGTTGGATGCCGCTAATTTTAGTGGGTATTATGGTACTATCGAGTGTTTCATTAATTAGTGAAAAGGTTAGTGAATTAGACAATGAAAAAATTATTGAAAACACGGATGCAAGACAAACTCCCGAGGAAGAATTGGTCGCTGAATGTGAAGGTATAACTTTTGAAGATATGTTTACTTATACACATGCAATTTTTGATGTCACAATCAATGATGACTGGAAAAGTGCTGACGTATGGGGACTAAGCTGGGTTAATGGTTCGGACGCTTCTGAGGTAAGAAAAGACATTGATGAATTAATGTCTAATATCCCTGGAAATGATGCTTCAAATCCATTAACACCTAATGCACAAGGAAATGATGGTAAACTATCAACTGATGAAAGAGATGCTCTTGAAGATGTTGGATCAGCATGTGTTGAAAAAACCAGAGTTCGTTTTGGATTAAATGACATATTACACCGAGAAGATGGTGAATGGAATAACATGTCTTGGGTTGGAGATACATTGTTACTCTCTGATCAAGAAATGGATTGTGTTTTAGAGGCAGGAGGAGTAAATATTGATCATTGCCCAATAACAAGCGTTGTTGAAGAAGATCCTACCTATGAAGATGGTTGTGATAACAAAGGAGATAGTGATTGTCAATGGGTAGATGTAACTAGTGAAAGAAATTGGGTGCTTTGGGTTCATGGAACTACAACATTCGACAAAATAGATTATAATTCATTCACACTTGCAGTTAATTCTACGAATGTTAGTTCTGCAGATTTGAAAGTAACTATGCCAACAACTGTTCCACCAATTAGAATTGGAGACACTGAATCTCACTTAAATTGTGAAAATGAATGGGATGATGATGGTGTTATCTACACTGCTGATTGTACAAGTATTACAGACAACAATAAACAAATTAGTACAAGAATGGTAAACGGAGGAAATAATTTCCAATTTGAAACTAGTTTTGGATATGATTTTACTAAATGGCCTGCAACTGATCATCATTTCTTTGATTTTACTACTGCAGAACCTGAAGATAATAACCCTCCTAGTTGGACTGAAAGCGCTCCCACAAGTGGCATTATTCCAATAATGGTTGAAGAAGAACAAGTAATATTTACAGCTAATCAAATTTCTTCTTGGTATAGTGACGATTATAGTGCCGCACAAATGGATTGTTTTGATGAAGACAACAATAAACTAAACCAAGATGCGGATGGAAATATGTTATGGGCACCAAGTTTTACTGATGGAATTACTTGTAATCTAATTGATGGGAGTGGGCAAACTAGTGATACAAAAACCTTTGACGTGAATATTGCATTAGAATTAACGGCACAGGTTACAGAAATAACTGGCGATACAATAGATATTTCTGTAAACCCCCTAAATAATGGAGAAAGTATCTGTTTTAGATTAGAGGCTGTGCAAGAAGAAATTACGATTGAAGCAGAAGGTGAAGATGATGAACATTGTGCACGTACTGAAACGGGAGTAGAAACAATCACAATAGACGGAATAAATTCTTTAAAACCTGGGCCTGTTATGATTAGTATATCATTTATTGGAGAAAATCTAGCTATCTGGAATTCTTTTGAAGTTGATTTGGGATTAACAATTCCAAGTACTCCTCCAATTGTTCAGATTACTGATTATAATTGGTTAGATCAAGATGGTGATGGTATCGTTGACACTTATGTATTGTCTGGTCAATTTAGTGATCCAGATGGTGAAGAAGTTACTCTTTCAATTACAATGGATGGAGCTGCTGCTGGGACAATTACAGTAAATGGTGCTGAATGGACTTCAGCAGGAATTCCTTTCTACAACTATGATGCTGGAGATTATACAATTGTTATTCAAGGGTGTGACTCTTCTGGAGCTTGTGTTTCTGTTGAAAAAATAGTTCCTAATCTTTACTGGGTTGAAGACATCATAGATGACCTACCAGTACCAGAACCTGATCTTAGCTCAACTGATGGTGCACTGCCAGCACCAGGTATCGGAATAGTATTAGCAGGAGTAGCGATTGCTCTATTTGCATCAAGAAAACGGCAATTATAGTTGTATTAAGGAGTGGGCACTATGTTTCGTGGAGATGTTGTGCGGCCAAGTCATGAAGGCGGGCTGTTAATTTCATTTACAGGTTCTTCTCCAGCTCTTGGATCTACAATTGAAACAGAAAGTGGAATTCGTTTAGGTAAAGTAGATACTGTTTTAGGATCTATTCACAAACCATGGGTTCATGTATATCCAATTTCAAAAGGATTAGATATTGTTGGAGTTCTTGGACAATGTACAATAATTTCTAGCAAAAAGAATTCTCAAAAAAGTAAGCCGCGAAGAGAAGATAGAAGACAAGATTTTTCAAGAAATAATACAAGACACGAAAAGAAGAATTACAATGATAATGATTGGATCTGTTCAAAATGTAGTAATGATAACTTTTCTTGGAGAGAGAGATGTAACAAATGTGATGCACCAAAAGGCGGTAGCAGGTCTGAAAGACCAAACAGATGGGATGGAAGAAACAGAAGTGAACGCTCTGGAAATAATATGGGGCGTGAAAAGAAAATTTTTAATGATAATGATTGGATCTGTTCAAAATGTAGTAATGATAACTTTTCATGGAGAGTTAACTGTAACAAATGTGATGCTCCTAAAGGCGGTAGCAGGTCTGAAAGACCAAGAGGAAGAGGCGGTGGAAGATCTGAAAGACCAAGAGGAAGAGACAGTGGAAGATCTGAAAGACCAAGAGGAAGAGACAGTGGAAGATCTGAAAGACCAAGAGGAAGAGATAGTGGAAGATCTGAAAGACCAAGAGAAAAGTCTGAAAAAAGACAATGGGGAAGAGACAGTGGAAGATCTGAAAGACCAAGAGAAAAGTCTGAAAAAAGACAATGGGGAAGAGATAGTGGAAGATCTGAAAGACCAAGAGAAAAGTCTGAAAAAAGACAATGGGGAAGAGATAGTGGAAGATCTGAAAGACCAAGAGGAAGAGATAGTGGAAGATCTGAAAGACCAAGAGGAAGAGATAGTGGAAGATCTGAAAGACCAA
>Ga0066849_10000034_pt1 | contig 44638 bp, 48 predicted proteins | sample ETNtaG_9_FD_65492 | JGI IMG/M metagenome (GOLD analysis project Ga0066849, IMG submission 65492) | Marine microbial and viral communities from oxygen minimum zone, Eastern Pacific Ocean - ETNP201406SV69 | ecosystem: Environmental > Aquatic > Marine > Oceanic | place: Pacific Ocean: Eastern... | reverse complement strand
CTACCAGTTTTAAAATATTGAGAATATGTTTTTTCTCTTCCTTTTTGAGCATAAGCAACAGTAGGAAATCCTTCCTCAATTGCGCCATCACAGATATCTAGTGCAGAATGACTTGCAACCATTCCAATACGTAATTTCAAAGGATCGTAATCTTCTAATATTTCCTTGATATTTTCACGGTCAAGCATTATTTTTCACCGTCAATCCATGCTTTGAAGTTGCATTAATTCCTCTGTTGTTAGTGTTTCACCAGAAAGTAATTTGCCCATTAAGTTATCAACACTTAACTGAGGTTCACTTGCTGTAACTTTGTCACGTCTTTCACTTTGCATTGTTTTGAAAATATTATTTATGCTATGTAAACATCTTAATGCAACAATATATCTATGATGAGCTAAATCTGCTGATTTCTTTGTATTTCTCAATACTTTGTGTGCTTCTTCTGCTTTTGCTCTTCTAGCATCTACTTCACTATTCCATTCTAACATTAATTCATGGGCTGCTTGAGCTTGTGAAGCTGCTTCTGTTACATCTTGATGTGCCTTCTCTTGGGCTTCAATTGCTTCATCATAAGCCGCTTTTGCTTCAGGTGTCGCTTTAATTTCAACTTTTACTGGAGTATGAGCCCTTATTTTCTGAGTTAATTCCTTTGCCTTTTTCATAGCCTCATTTTCTTTCTTTCCACGATGTTTACCTTCATCAATTTCTCTTTCTAATCGCCATAGTTCTTTCTTTAAACCATCAATTTGTTTACGACTATTACGTTGCTTCCATTTTTCTGAATCTGGTTGACTACCCTCAATCATTTTTTTAGCGTCTCGTACTTTTTTATTACATTCGTCTCTAATTACTTTCATGTCTCGTACTCTTTGATTTTCAGCGTCTCTAATTGTACGCTGTTTTTTGACTTCTTGGATTAATTCACGAACAGCAGAATTAAGTGAATTACGTGTTTGTTGAAATTCTCTCGTTTTAGAATTCCAATCATCTCTTTTGGTTCGGAAATCTGTGGCTTTTGTATCCATTGCTGCCCTTCTTGACTCAAGTTCTTTCTTTAGTTCGTTCATTTGTTAGCCAACTCCTTGTTCTCCAACGGCATCGGGATTGGAACGCCGCATATAACCGCATTGATGGCACAAGTCTATTTATCCTCTGAAAAACTTAAATTGTTGCGAGAGGATTAAGTGTGAAAAGTTGTACGAATATTCAGTGATGAGATGTTTTTAGGAAACCTACCCGGAATTGAACGTGTAATGTTTAACGATGTACAAGCACCATATATTAGTTTGATAACTGGTCCACCTGGTGCATTAAAAACAGGTACTGCATTGACATTTGTGTCAAATTATTTGAGACAAACTGGTGAATTTGGACTTTATTGTACGATAGAAGAAACAGTTGACTCATTAATGCGTGGTGCAAGTTCTCTAGGTTTATCTCTTCCTCAAAATTTACAAATTACAGATTTCACAGAATTAAGAAGAGATAATGATGCAATGGATTATTTGAAATTTACAAGAAGAATGATTGAACATTTCAAAAGAGAAAGAGGCGATCAATTTACCGTATTTGTATTAGATTCTCTTGGAGCAATTTACAGTTTAACAAATGTTGATGAAAAAATGAGAAGAACGATGTTTAATTTCTTTGATTTCTTAAGATCTCAAAATTTGAAATGCATTTGTTTAACAGAAAGACAAGTTGGAGAATTTGCTGAATTAGATGGTAATGAAGGATTCTTAGCAGATGGAATTATTTCAATGGGACTTGATAGGAGAAATGGTAAGTTAGTTAGAACATTCCAATTAGAAAAAATGAGACATGTAAGGCATACTATGGAAAAACAAGCAATAGATGTTGGACCTAATGGGCCTGTGCTTTTAGGACCCTTATTTGATTAGATCATTAATTCTAGTCAAAAGTGGTTTGACGACTCTTCTAATATCTCCTAAGTTTGCATCTATTTTAGCCATTAGAGCTAGTGAAGCTGAATTTCCAAGAGGCCAAAATAAACTAATCCCCTCTTCTCCAATTAATGTAATGCAATCTAATGGTGCGATATTTAGTGAATTAAATTGAGTTGAATTTTCATCAATTACTCTATGCATAGAGCTAGCAATTTTTTCTAAAATCACTTTATTTCCTTTTGCGGATACTAATAGGCCATTAGAATCAAAAACTCCACAAGATAAAATTCCAGAATTATTAGAAATTTGTTCCAATAAATCTTCAATCATGTTAGTTCTGTTTAACATCTAGTGAAAAGAGATTGCGCATAAATATGCATTCATCTATCATTTTTTAGAGATGTATCTCTTGGGCCAGCCCTTCTTCTTCCTCTACTTGTTTGCACTCTTTTTCTTGGAGCTGACTTAGTTCTTTTTTCTGAATTTTTTGACTTTGGAATGGTTTTTTCTATTTCTTGTATTCCCTTTCCGTGTTTTAGTAAAGCTCCTAAATCATCTAATGATAAGCTACCACCTTCGGAAATACGCTCTTGAATACTACTTAAGTCAGGGATATTGTATTTTTTCTTCCTAGTTCCTTTTCTTCCTAGAGAAGATTCGGTTTTTGACCTTTCCTTTCTAAAATAGTGTAATTTCTTTTTATGTGCTGCAATTTTTTTATTTATTTTAAAAATTTTAAAACCAACAGGACTTTTATTATCTCTATTTTCTTTTGAAATAACTAATTTTTTATTTCCACTTTTCTTCCTAATCTCATTTAATTTATCAATTGTAGATAATTGTTCATTCATTAGTTCTTGGTATTGAATGTGATATTCTGTACTTTTTATTTTTTGACTAAACATTTGTTGTAGTTCCATAAACCTACTAAATAATACGGTCTCTTTTTTTAATGAAGGGTATTTAAGATCCGTTTCTTCTCCTGTTAATCTATAATAGTAAAGATATAAATTTTCTAATATTGCTTGTTCAGGTAAAATAATATTTGAATTAATTACGTCCCTCATTTCTCTGAGTTTATTTGCCTCTTTTTGCCTATTTTGAACTTCAATTAAGATATTTTGTTGCTCCTCAGGTAAGCCTTGAATGTTTTCTAAATCATTTGTCATAGCAAAACTCATTAGATTTAGAGACTGTCTTTCATCTTTTAATTTTTTTATTTCTTGTGAAATATTTGAAATTGATACGTTTAAATCAGATAATTTAGATTCCAACTTTTCTTTATCCGGTGAGTTCTTATTATTTTTTTTTGAACTCATTCTTCCTCACCTTCATCATTTTTAGAGGTTTTTTTCCTTAATGCCCAACTACTAGTTCCTCCACTAGCAACTCTATTGCTGTCTTCAAGTAGTTCTTCAAATCCAAATTCTAATTTAGATTCCCAATATGAAATTATTTCTTCAGAATTTTTAAAGCTATTTTCAGCACGATTTAATTTACCAATCGTATTATTGAATTCAGCACGTAATTTCTTTTCCTGTTCTTGGTTTCCTACTGTGTTTTTGCTAGATTCATTTGCTAGATTTTCATGGAAGTTCATTGCTTCTTCAGCATTTCTAACATCTTTTTTCGCCTCTTTAATTAGTTTAGGTAATTGATCCATTAAATGCTGTCTACGATGTATGATTGCCTTAACCAATAATTCTGGCTTTAATTGCAATAGCGTCTTCGGCTCCATCTCTAACGGTCGCTCGACATTGATTTCTTCAATAAAGGTTAGTAAAGATGGAAAGTTACACAATGTATCTTAATTAGTCATTGATTCCGGAGTCTGAATGAGGACGCAAAGGGCACTAACAATTATTGTAATAATTGTCTTTTTTTCACCACTTGTCCCTATTGGTGCCGAAGATTCAGCAACACAAACTGGTGATTTAATTCTACGTAATGGTCCTTGGCACGTTGGTGATGAAATAGAATTTTCAATATTAGTTCACAATAGTGGTTCAGAGTTAATAAGTACTTTTTTGGAAATTGAAATTCAAGGAGATTATAGTAACGGAACGACGATTGAAATTGAACCCGGAAACAGTGTTGAATTAATGTCAACTTTTGTTACTGAGAACTCAGGAACTTTTTTGGTGAATTGGAGTGTAAATGAAGAATCAGAAAATATTACTGAAACATTTTCAGGAGTGGATGAGGTGATTATCAATGAACAACAATCCTTGTACACTGAGATATATTCTCTGGATTATGATTATGAAAATGGTTATTCAATAAATTGGGGTGTAAATTTATCTAGTGGTAATTCAAGATTAATTAATGCCGGTATTTATTTTTCAACTAATGAAGAATTAATATTAGCAAGCGAAATAGATATGAGTTTAGAACCAGGATTAAGAACATCTAATACAATGTTAGGAATTGCTCCTAAGGGCACTTACAAAGTAGAAATCATACTAACACCAGTAAATTGGATCCCTTCTACAATAGCTACTGATTCAGAAAATATAGAATCAGCAATTTCTGGTTTAAGTATCGGTATTATATCTGGCCCTAGCCCTGAATCACCAACTATTGGAGATGTTGTTACAATTACAGTTAATATTGGAAATAATGGCCTTCTTGATACAGGAACTGGACAAATTATTGCTGTTGACGGCCAAAAAAGAGTACTAGGCGAGTATAGCACCCCTTCAATAAATTCAGGTTCTGAAAAAGTCATTGAGTTGAATATTAATGAATGGATGTCTACTTCTACAACTACCTTAGAGATTATTTGGATCATGGATGAGTACATAACAAAAACTAATATTGAAATTGTTTCAAGTAATACAAATGAAATTGTTGAAGAATCTAGTATTTCAGTAAATTGGATTAATGTAATTATTGGCATAGGTGTCTCTTTATCAATAATTCTTACCGTAAGAATTATTTCTGTTAAAAATCAAACTGAACATAAACAAACAAAAACATATAGCAATAGAACCCAAAAGGTTGAAGAAAAAGAAGACACACAAAAACGTGGTATTGATTGCCCTTCGTGCTCAAAAGAATTACAATTACCGGTTAATTATTCTGGCCAAGTAAAATGTCCTTCTTGCCTTACACAGTTTAGTACAAAATCAGATTCAGAGAATGATGAATCAAGTGAGGATGATAATGAGTCAATTGAGGAATTAACTGCAAGTTCGGAAGATGATGTAGTAGGATGTCCCAAATGTGATCAAGTCTTGAGAGTACCATATGAGAAAAGGCCTGCCAAAGCAAGATGCCCTGCATGTAAATGTATTTTCAATGCTTTAGCAATTTAAGGAGTGATAAAATGTCAGATGATGAGGAAAAACCTCTGAAAAGTATAGATTCTATTTCTGAAAGATTAAAACTTTTTAGATTCGCCGAGGATTTACTTTCAAAATTTGACAAATTATTACTTAGTAAAGGTGCAAGTTTAATGCTTGTATTGCCTCCATTAATTGCTTTAGTTGTTGGGATAGGAGTTTGGAAAGAGCATCGTTCACCTGATTGGTGGAGTGCTTTTAGCCCAGTCGTATTTAATTTGGAATTAACCCCCTTTATGGATTGGTTAAGCGTAATGTTCCTAATTGCGATGCTTCTAATGTTGTCTGTGACAACAGCCCAAGCTATGATTTCTAGAATGATTGTGCAATATGATTCATTAGTACATTTACATTTAGGAAATAATATTGAGAAATCTCATGGATTTGAGCAAATTACTCAAATGACAAATGATGCAATAAATAAGAGATTAATGTCAACAATGATCACTTTACTTGCATTATTATTACAAATTATAATTGTGTATAAAGGGAGTTTAAATGATGAATCTGAGATTTTAAGAATATTTTCATTAAGTTGTGTATTAATAAATTTTAGTTTTTTGATAAAAAGAACAGATGTTGACTTCAATACCTCAGATGAATGGGGCCTTGTAGGGGCCTATAAGCCAGCATTTCACCCTTCAGTGCTTAATTACCCCTTGGCAGAAATATTACTGACTATTTGTGACCCACTTCTTAGATATAAGATTGAAAAAGTAATTGAGGAGATAAATGCCAAAAGAAGAGTCAAATTAGATAATTACCGTTTTTTCGAAAAAATAGTATTACTCCATTATTTACACGATGAAGGAAGGATGACTACTACTAATTTGATTAGTAAAATAAAGAAAGAATATAAAATCAAAGAGCCATCTATTCTTTATGATCACCAATTATGGTCTGAATTAATAAGGCAGATTCAAAAAACATGTGACCCATTTAATAGATTAATGACAAGAACATTACAAAAAAACTTAGATGATTTGAAAAACATTCTAAAATCAGGTTATTATTTTGATGTGGATATTGATGATATTTTTGATAAAACAGGTTCAATGTTTGTACAATTAATTAATGCATCAGATAAGAAAAGGTCGGTATTATTGAAAACACAATCAGCACATACGATTCCAGAAACAACAACTCATTCTATTGAATTAAATCCACAAGGAAAAGCAATGATGGAATTAGGCAATAGGCCTTGGAATTCTGATCTCGAAAGAAGAGAAATAATAATGTCAGCAGTAGATGAATCTTCTGCTTGGATTTGGATGAATTTAAAATCTAAATCACCAGGGGAATTGGTAATTAATGTTAGATTAGAAGATTCAGAGGGGCATTTAATCGATGGTCGAACATTGATATCATTAAGCAGAACTCCAATGTTAAAACGATTTAGTGTGATGACTAGTAGGATAGCATTTTCAATAGCATTTATTATTCCATTAATCCGTTTAGGTTGGTGGGGATTATCCATATTATGAGATGGTTGGTTTCAAATCCTATTGGGTACACCCCCTACTGTGGCCGGATTAAATGAACGTCAGCCTGATGCTGAAAAAGATGGGCTTAGAGATACATTAAGTACAATGGAATCTAAAATAAGACGTATGAGGGATCAAAGGTCAAATCATAATAAATCTGCAAGAAGATCTGCAGATCAAAGAGACACTATTCAAGCGGAATACAAGACATTAAAATCAAAACTTGATGATGGCTTAAATAAGATTAAAGCAAAGAAAAAAGAAGCAAATTCATTTAGAATAAAAAGAGACACTGCTCAAGATCAATTAAGGACATTATTTGCAAAAGCAAAATCGGGCCATATAGATAAAAGAAAATCAAAGAATGTAACTGTTGAATTTAATAAATTAAATAGTACTATTGCAGAATTAGAAAAACAAATTGAAACAAGTTATCATCCATTAGACAAAGAAAATAAAATCTTAAAGCAAATTAAAGCGCATAAAGTAAACATTCAAGATTTAGAACCATTAATAGACGAGAATGCAAAATTAGTGGTAGATTTATCAAATACAGAGTCTGCAATTACTGAATTAAAATTAGTAGCCGATGAATCACATAAATTAATGGTAGATGCATTGAAAGAAGCTAGAAAATTATCAGATGAACTAAGTTCACTTTTCAAGGAAAGAAATTTCCTTAAATCTGAAGGAGATAGGTACCATGATGCATTTGTTGAAGAAAAGAAGAAGGCAGATGCAGTACATAAGGAAATAGAAGAATTGATGAAGAAAATCACAGAAGTAAAAGATCAGATGCGTTCCTTAGTAAAAGAAAGGAAATCATGGGTTACAGACCATAATAAAGAAGTTAGAAATCAATTAAAATCACCACATAATGATGAATCAATAGCAGATTCATTGGTGGATAAATTATTGGAGAGCGGTACTCTTGAATTTGGAGGAACCCTTGGAAAAGATACAGATGGAAGGACTGGTGATTCTAAGACAAAATCAAAAATCCGCAAAAAACAAATTTCAACAGCAAGAGGCAGAAGATCCAGTGCTAAAAGAGAATGATTACCATCCTCTATTTTCCATTTTGACATCCAGACCTTCAATTTCTAATCCAGGCATAGCCTCTCCAACCATTGTTGAAGCTTCTGTAACTTTAGAAGGATCATCGAAATGATGAGTAGCATATACAATTGCTTCAGCAGTTTGAGTAGGGTTTTCGCTTTTGAAAATACCAGACCCCACAAAAATACCATCCATGCCCATATTCATCATCAATGCAGCATCAGCAGGCGTGGCAATTCCTCCTGCAGAAAAGGTAACGACTGGCAATCTTCCAAGTTTTTGAATATCTTTAATCACTGAAGAAATATTATTTCTACAATCGTTTAATGACCCAAAGGGTGTATTTTCTATTTCAATCCCTAATTCTGAAATTTTATTTATTCTTTGGAAACCTTCTAAAATTTTATTTTCTACTTGGGAAACTTGTTCTTCATTAGCTCTTTGAATATATGCTATTTCTTCTTGAATAATACGTGCATGTTTGACAGCAGAAACCACATTTCCTGTGCCGGCTTCCCCTTTTGTTCTAATCATTGCAGCACCTTCTGAAATTCTACGAACGGCTTCACCTAATGAGGTGGCCCCACAAACAAAGGGAATATCAAAATCATTTTTTGGAATGTGGTAAAATAAGTCTGCAGGTGTCAAAACTTCACTTTCATCCACCATATCTACTCCTAATTCTTCGAGAATTCTTGATTCTTCAAAGTGGCCAATTCTTGCTTTAGCCATTACCGGTATTGATGTGGTTTCAATTATTTCTTTAATTAAGTCAGGATGACTCATTCTTGCAACACCTCCGTCCTTGCGAATGTCTGCAGGAACCCTTTCAAGGGCCATTACGGAACAGGCACCAGCATCTTCTGCAATATGTGCTTGTTCTGCATTTACAACATCCATTACAACACCTCCTTGTTGCATTCTTGCAAAACCACGTTTTAGTAATTCAGTGCCGTGATGCATTTTACTAAGATCAAATTTTTGAGTCAAAAAACCACCCCTAATAATTAATCGTCTGCAAGAATAGGAGATTCTCCAGTTGCAACTTCTAATCCTGGTGATTCATTTTCATTTCTTGCAATCCATTCTTCTTCTTCATCAGGAACATCAGTATCTGCAAATATTGCTTCAACTGGACATTCAGGAATACATGCTGCACAATCTATACATTCATCAGGATCAATAACAAGGTATGTTTCAGCCTCCCTAAATGCTTCAACTGGACATACTGCCACACACTCTTGATATTTGCAATTTACACACCCGCTAACCACTACATGAGTCATATTATCATTAGTCCCGTAAATTATGTTTGATATAAAGAATTGTATTTTAAATCAAAAATTAGGGTGGTGATGTAACCAACCCCTTCTTTCACACCGTTCTAATGATTCATTTAGTAATTTTAATAATTTTTGTTTTGGATCTTCTCCAGGATAAACTTCAATTTTTGCAATAACTTTAATCACTTCTTCAGTATCATTTGCTAAACTAATTTTCCCTTTTACTAATTCATTTTGGCTTATTCTAAAATGTAGTCTATTTTCATCATCTAATTTAGAATCAATTTGAGAAATTAACGAATCAAGTATTATTCCTCCTAATCTTGACAATGTCCTTCTTGATTGACTTCTTGAAAGTTTAATTTTTATTAATGTAATTGGAGATCCATGAAATGAAGTAGTTTTTTCACAATAAACAATATTTCTATCATCACATAACCATTCTAAACTTGCAGTCAATAATTCTATATCATGTAATCCCGATGCAGTAGTTGAGAACATCAATGCATGAATAGGCATATATTCTCCTGTGCAATAGAGCGATTATATGAGACTATTTGTCTAATAAAATCATTATTTCTAAACCACATCATCAAATTTCTTAAATTTAATTTCACCATGCAATTCATATATGGGTCTTAGGTCGCAGACTCGCTACACTGAGTGGAATACCTATGGCTGTAAGAAATAGTGCACAATCCCGTAATCTTGCAAGAAAGCAAAGAGACAAGTGGAAGTCTAAGAGGTTCTACTCAATTAGAGCTCCAAGAAACCCTTGGCAGTACAAGAAAATCGGAGAAACGATTGGTGAAAATGATGAATTCGTGGAAGGAAGAATTTTTCAGACAACACAACAAGAATTCGATGGAGATTTCACAAAGATGCATGTAAAATTAAATTTCCGTATTGTTGAAATTATTAATCAAGATGCAATTACAGAATTTGTAGGACATGAACACCAAAATGATCACATTCGAAGACAAATAAGACGTTATAGAGGAAAGGTAGATGCAGTAGTTGATGTAGTTACAAATGATGGTTATTTAGTAAGATTAAAGCCACTTATTGTTACAGAAGGTAGAGCAACTTCTAGTATGAAAAAAGTAATGAGGAGAAAAGTTACAGAGATTATTACAACTTTTGGATCTTCATGCACTTATCCTGCATTACAAAAAGCAATACTAGGATCTGAAATTGAAACAAGTATGAATGATGCATTAAAACCTATTACAAAAATACGTTCAGCAGTTATTGCAAAAAGCCAATTGTTACAATCAGGAGTGGTAAGTTCAGAAGGACCTACACTTGATGAGATACATGCTGCAGAAGTTAAGGAACAATCCGAATTAAAGGCACGAAAGCAAGCCGCATTGTCGGAAGAGGATGCACCAACAATTCTTGAAGCAGCAGAAGCAATGGAATCAATTAGTGAAAAAGCATCTGAAGATAGCGCTGAAGAGATTTCCGATGAAAAGGAAGGAATTACAAGTGAATCTGGTGAGGAACTTGATTATTCTTCAATGACAGTACCACAATTAAAAGAATTACTTAAAGCTGCAGGAAAACCAGTATCTGGTAAAAAGTCAGATTTGATTGACAGACTTACTGGAGAGTGAGTTATTTTGGGGGGAAATTCCTCATGAAAAGAATAGGGTTAATTGGAGGAACAGGGCTTTTTGGTTTTGCAACTGAAAACCCTGACCTAATTTCTCCTTGGAATTTGATTAAATCAACAGAAGTTCTAGTTGAAACTCCTTATGGGGAAGTTCCTGTGTCTATATTTGATATACAAAAAGAGGGTGCAGATTGCAAGATATTCTTCCTCCAAAGACATCATGGCACTGATGGAGAAACTAAAACACCTCATCTGATTAATCATCTTGCAAATGTATCAGCATTACTTTCATGTGATGTTGATTTTACAATTGCAGTATGTTCAGTAGGTGCAATAAATGAGAAATTTATGCCAGGCATGGTCGGATTGGCCAATCAATATATTGATTTTAGTGGGAATCCCGTTAGTTTTTTTGAGAATGATGCTAAATTTACTTCAATGACCTCACCATTTAATGAGCCATTAAATAATAAATTATTGAAATCACTTAGAGAATCACAACCAAATTTATCAAATTTAGAAGATGACGATTTTATGCTAACTTATTGGTTTAGCACTGGCCCCCAATTCGAAACACCAGCTGAAATTAGAGCAATTTCAAGATTAGGCGGAGATTGTGTTGGAATGACTTTAGCCCCAGAAGCGAAATTAATGGCTGAAAAAGAACATAAGTTTTCTGCGATTTTAATTGCTGGCAATCATGCTGCAGGTTTAGATCCTTCAAATCCAAATGCAGATTTAAATCATGAAAAGATATCTTCAACTGCAACCTCTAAATCTGACCCAGTATGGTATTCACTAAGCCGGTTATTTGATTAATTTGTGTAAAGTTTTAATTCTGTATGCAAAATCATCGTTTTCTTCTTTTATTAATTCAGACTCCTCAAAAGTCTTCCACTCTTCAGAGTCAAAATTAGGGAAAAAAGCATCGGCAGATTCCACTTCTGTTTCAACATAACTTAGGATCATTTTTGTTGCTACACTAAGAAACACTTCATAAATTTCTGCACCACCGATAACAAAAATTTCATTATCTGTTTTACAAATATTGAAAATATCATTCACATTATTTATTGTAATAACACCTTCAGATCTCCATGTGATATTTCGTGTCAAAACAATATTTTTTCTATTTGGTAATGCCCTGCCAATGGAATCGAAAGTTTTTCTTCCCATAACGATTGTATTACCTGAAGTCATTTTTTTGAAATGTTTCAAATCAGAACTTAGATGCCATGGTAATTCACCTTCAACACCTATTGCTTGATTTTTATCAAATGCAGCGATTAATGTAATTTCCATAATACCACTTAAACAGATATTGGAGCTTTAATGTGTGGATGATGTTCATAATCTAAAACTGTAAAGTCTTCAAATGTAAATTCATCAATATTTTTAACTCCTTTATTGATTTCAATAGTTGGTAATTTCATGGGTTTCCTACTTAATTGTGTTTTTGTTTGCTCAATATGATTCATGTATAAATGAGCATCACCAAGAGTATGTACAAAGTCTCCTGGTTTTAGATTTGTAATTTGAGCCATCATTAATGTCAAAAGACTATATGATGCGATATTAAAAGGAACTCCAAGAAAAACATCAGCACTTCTTTGGTAAAGTTGGCAAGATAATTTTCCATCAGCCACATAAAATTGGAAAAATGCGTGACAAGGCATCAATGCCATTTCATCAAGTTCTCCAACATTCCATGCACTGACAATAATTCTTCTAGAATTGGGGTTGTTTTTTATCGCATTTATTGCATTTTCAACTTGATCTATTATTTCACCTTCTTTAGATTCCCATTTTCTCCATTGCTGCCCATAAACAGGGCCTAAATCACCATCGTCATCAGCCCATTCATTCCATATCCTAACACCATTTTTTTGTAGATAGTCTACATTTGTGTCCCCTTTAAGAAACCATAATAGTTCATGAATAATTGATTTTAAATGAAGCTTTTTTGTTGTAACCATTGGGAAACCTTTTGATAAATCAAAACGCATTTGATGGCCAAAAATAGAAATTGTACCTGTTCCAGTACGGTCTTCTTTTTTGACACCTTCATCAAGGATACGCTGCATTAGTTCGAGATATTGCTCCATGTTCTTACTGTGTTAATCCTCCGAGGTCAATTAAGTATTTCCTCGGATTTAATTTATATTGCACCCATATTTTTCAAAGTCATCATAAATTGATCTGTAAATCTTCTATATAATATACTTAATTTTTGTTTTTGAATATGTGTTTCTTCATTAGATAGTGATTTAATTCCCTCATCATCTAAACCTCCACCTTTTTCATGATATAGCCATTCTTTCCAAGTAATAGGTTTTCCAAAATGAATTGTGATAGGTTTCCATAATCTTGGAAATTTATGTTCTTTAGGTTTCATAAATTCTCTAGTGCCTTCACATACTACCGGAATTATCAAAACATTTGGATGTGATGCTGCTAATCTAGCAATTCCAGTTTTCCCTTTGCCTATGAATGGCGACTCAGTTTTTCTTGAACGAGTACCTTCTGGGAAAATACCCATGCATTTCCCTAATTCTAAAACACCACTAGCGGTTGATAGTGCGTCCCCTCCACCTTCTTCTCTAACTGTTTTAATTTGGCCAGTAGAAGAAACAACAAATTTAGTAATTAATCTTTCAAAATGTTCATCTTTAGCAAGAAAATGTAATTTTCTTCTTGAAGCTCCAATCATGAATAGCGGATCTACATGTGAGAGGTGATTTGAAGCAAAAATCACTGGTCCTTTTTTTGGAATATTATTCAGTCCTCTAAAATTTGTGCGAGTAATTGAACGTAATAATTGTCCAAAAATTAATCTCAAAAATGAATAAACGGGAGTATGTAAATTTTTGAAAATATGTGGTTTAATTTTTATTTTATTTGTAAGCTCATCTAATGTTGATTCCCGCATATCATTAGAACTCATGTACTTCCTTTTCTATAAATGTTTTTTACTTTTTTTCTTATCCTCCTTCAATAGATACAATTTTGATACTATTTTTAGTGGGCGGGATGTGTCAGAATCGCATATGGCTTCTCGTGGAATTTCAATGCTAGTTTTTAGTTTGTTATTCTTGCCCTTATTGTTGCCTTTGGTAGGGGCTTCATCTGAATGGAAAGAAGATGGGTGGTTAGATGCGGATTGGTATACAAAAGATGGAAGAATTGCTGCAGGAGATGAATTAGGATGTCAAGAAATACCAACATTAAACCTTGAATTAATGCCTAAAACAACAGCATTAGAGTGCAAAAAATATCTCAATGATAGAACGAATGCTTCTCGATGGGGAAGCAATCCACTATCATTTGGTATTGATTTGATTAAGAACCCTAATTTTGATTCCGATGATCATGAAGCATTATTTTCAGAAGGTTTTGCGGTACATGGATTAAATACAAATTATGAAAACACAGTATGGCATAATGCAAATGATTTTCCGGAGAATGGTTCTGATTGGTGGAATCTTGGTTATAGTGGTAGTCTTGAACAAACAATTACGCCTTTAAAAGAAATTCAGGATTTAGCAAATCAAGGAGCAATGGTTAATTTGTATTGGCAAGCACAAATTGCAGATCTAAAAGTTCGTACTAATGGTGAACTTGTTGAATGGTTAGAATCTGAAAACGCTTGGTATACTGCTTGGGGGGAATCTTATTCGTATGAATTTCACAGAAATAATGATGTTTTCAATATTTATTCTAATTCTTCTAAAGAATGGAATATTGTCAATCAAGGAAGTGAACTTAATTCATTAGCATGGGATCTTCCTGTGACAAGAGGAGTTGATATAAGGAATAATTCAGTTGTTGAAATTAAAATAAATGATGTATCTTTACAAGAATTAAGTGTTACAAATAAGACACTTGAACAGGGTTGGAGACAAGAACAAGATATTCTTTGGATCACTTTGGCAAGTGGGCAAAATGCAACAATAGTAATGAAAAACGAATCTGAAATCGACTTAAACCCAGAAGCATGTGACGATTTAGCAAATGAAGAAAATTGTGTTTTGCAAAGAAAACCACGCTTTTTCAATAATCATCCATGGGCATTAACAATTGCAGGACACCATACAACAGATTTATTCAAATGGTCTATGAAGTTTGATGAATCACCATTGGTATTTACTTGGTTAGTAGAACCCCAAGAAGTTAAAGATTTTAATTGGTTTTTAATTGTAATTGCAGCAAGCGCAGGAATAGGGGCTGTTGCTTACACACGTCATTTAGTAAAAAGAGATAAGGAAGAACAAAATTTGTTTGAGTCAGAATAATTCATTTATTAAAACCGCTTCATTCGTAAGTTTATTTGTAATTCTTTCAGTTAACCCCTCTATCTGATGTAATTCTTCTGGAGCAAAAACACCAACCGGAATATTTCCATTTAACATTTCATTCACGAACCCAAGAGTTACTAAGCCAGTTGTTCTTGCCATTGAGGATGCATTTTGATTCCCTTCATCAAAAACAATCCATCTTTTATTCCCATTTTTTGATTTTATACTGACATCTAAAAGTGTAAATTCTCCTCTTTCTTTTGTAAATTTCCAAGAATTTACCAAATTAGAGATTGTTTTTGAGCGGTTTTTTCCATTTAACATTCCTTGTTTTTCTAACTCAAGGAATTTTTCAATATGTCCTGGCCATCTAAGTGTATATTCAGACATGTTTTTACAAGTATTATAATCTAATAAACTTCTCAACCCATCTGTCAAAAATGCTTGTAGTGAGCCTATTTTTCCATTTGTAACTTCTTCATAATTAATAATTTGTAAATCCGAAATTGCAGGAACCTCAATTGCATTATTATTTTGTATAATCCGTGCAGGCCTTTCATATTCTTCAATTACATCTGTTGGACTAAATGGTGCCATGTATGACCATTCTTTATCTTGTTTGAGTGGGTTACCTCCAACTCTTATTTTACAATCGTCAATTTCTCCTAGGTGTTCTATCGCTTTTGCAACTAATAGGTTTGAAAACCCTGGTGCAATTCCAACATCATATACTAGTCTACAATTATTGTTTGTAGCCAGTTCATTATATTCTCTAGGGTCTTCAATAGTAAATGCCAAATCTACTACATCAATGTTTTTTTCAAGTAATCTCTTTCTAACAGAATTTCCTATGATTCCAGGCAACATATTGATCACCAAAGGATTTCCATTTAGATTATTTACAAACTCTAAAGCATCACCAATTATAGTTGAACACCTATTTTTGAGTGGTTCAGGAATTTCTAATCCTACTACAGTTAAATCATGCCCTTCATTAATTAATTCAGAGATTACAAATTCACCTACTAAACCACAACCCAGTGCAACTATTTCTGCCATAACACACATATTATGAATTCCTTCTTTATTGATTTATGTATTTTAATAATAAAAAATGAATACTTCTAGGTTTACGAATTTACTTGTTAATTACACATTTTATTATTTTTCGCGTAGAAGTCTTATTTCCTATTACATTGGCGGAGGGATGAGAATATGGGCGAAGATATCCGAATTGACCCTTGGTCATCATCACAATCTACTGATTATCAAAGGATAATAGACCAGTTTGGATTAACAAACCTTGATTATAATAATCTTCCATCCCCTTCAATGTTACATCGAAGAAAAATTGTATTTGCGCATAGAGATTTAGATATGATTTTAAGGGCTAAAAGCAAAAACAAATCTTTTGGTGTTTTAACTGGGCTGATGCCTTCAGGTAGAATGCATTTAGGCCATAAAATGGTTATAGATCAAGTAAAATGGTTCCAAGATCTTGGAGCCGATGTGACTATTGCAGTAGCAGATTTAGAAGCGCATGCAACCAGAGGCCTATCTTTAGATTCATGCAGGGAAAACGCATTAGAGGAATATATCTCAAATTATGTGGCAATGGGATTAGACCCCCAGAAAACAAATATATATTTTCAATCAAATAGGCCTATTGTTCAAAGAATAGGATTCACTTTAGGGAAAAAGACAAATCTATCAGAAATGGAAGCTATTTACGGATTCAATGGAGAAACAAATCTTGCACATGTTCAAGCACCCTTAGTTCAAGTTGGAGATATTGTTCACCCAATGTTAGATGAATATGGGGGTTTACGCCCAATTGTAGTGCCAGTTGGAGTAGATCAAGATCCACATATCAGATTAACAAGAGGTTTAACTTCAAAATCAAATTGGTTTAATCTGAAATCAGGTAAAAAAGGCGGAATGAATATTTCTTTATCTATTCAAGATGAAAATGCCACGAAAATGGGTTTGTCAGATGATGGTAGAATTAACAGAGAGGCAAGAGATAATTTATTTTCTGAATTAACATCCAACCTTTCAGCAATTGGTTTTTCTGATTTCATTAAAAACCCAAAGCATGGTACTTTTGGAATCCCTTCTGCTACAATTTCCGATTATGATGAAATAAAATTTATTTTACTGAATTTAGAACGTAAAATGGGCGGTTTAGGATTATTACAGCCAGCGAGTACATACCATAAATTTGCAGTTGGAATGACTGGTGATAAAATGAGTTCAAGCAAGCCTAATACAACAATATTCCTAACTGATGATTTAAAAGCAATCGAAAAGAAAATCAAATCTGCTTTTTCAGGAGGAAAATCAACAGTCGAAGAACATAGACAGTATGGAGGGGATCCAGATATTGATGTTGCTTATCAATATATGATGTATTTCTTTGAAGAAGACGATGAGATATTAAGAGAACTAAATGAAGGTTATCGTTCAGGAAAGATATTAGCTGGTGAGATGAAGCAAATTTGTATAGATAAGGCTATTGAATGGATGAAAAATCATCAGGAATTAAAGGATCAAAATTCACATATGGTAAATGAGTTTTTATCTTAAGGTAGATATGATTAAGTCATTGACGCAATGACAACACGTTATGCAAAAGGGAAGTGTACACTATAAGTCGAAAGCATCATTGTTAGTAATTTTGTTAGTTTTGATGAGTTTAACAGCAATTGTAGGCAGTAATGTTAATGCTGAAGAAGCAAGAAATACAGGCAATGAACAAATTTCAGTCGCAGTACTAAGTGACCATTATGATGAATTATCTTCAATAACTGTTGGAGCAACTTTGACAGGATTAAATCCTGGTATTGATTATGACTTATCCTTAACAATTTGTTATGATATGTCAAATATTGGATCTTGGCAAAACCCTCCTAATGGTTTTTCTTATGATGATTATTCCTGTAATGATCACATGGTAGATGCGTTGCTCTATGACGCTGAGAATGATGTATATCTTGAATATTTATGGGAGGAGTTAATTGATATTCCTGTGGGAGTTAATAGTTATGCAATTGCTAAGGCAATAGAATTTCAAAGATATTCAGATGTACATCCAGATCACCTTGGACAATTTACTTGTAATGATGCTTCAACAATTTCTAATTGGTTGATGGTAAATGATGGAGTCGATGATTGCCCCGATGCATCCGATGAAACTTTTGATTTTACAAATTGGCCAACAGAAATAGTAGATGCGTCATATTTCTATAATTGTACAGATTGGAGTAAATATGGATGGGATCAACCATCTCTTCAATGGACTTGGACTCATTTTGATTCATGCGGTAGAGGATTCTATGTTGTTGCTGAATTAATGGTAGGAGATTATGAATTGGTTGATTCATACTCTAACTCTTTTGCAATTGGTTATAGGGGGCAAATTGAGTTTGATTCATTAAGGGAGTCAGCAATATTATCTGGGATGGATTATGAATTTTCATTTGGTGCTTGTAAATTATTTCATTATATTTCTGACTTAGTAGAATATGATTTAGAATATAGTGTGCAGAACTTAGATGATATGTCCATAACACATACAGGAACACATTCACAAATAGATTCTCGATCAAAAACAGCTAGTTGTTCTCCAAATGAAAATATTGCATTATCTAATCTTGCTGATGGCAACTATAGTTTAACAATTAGTTTAATTCAAGAGGGTATATTACTTGAACAATATGTTCAGGATTTTTCTGTAGTCGACATCCCAATTTCGGGGGCAGAATCTTTGACTCTAACAACAAATTCTCATCATTATAATTCAGATATGGGAATTATGGTTGTACAAGGACATACAGAAAATATTGTTTGGGGGCAACATAATGGAGGAACAATGGATCCGATTGTGCTTGATTTAAGATTATGCAATAACAGGGCTTCTTTCAGTTTTCCTTTAACTTCTTCAGGAACTACTTATAACGATTATGAGCGACATTGTAGTGAAACACAAAGACCATTAATTTATGATGCTCAAAATGATACTTACCACGAAGAATTCGCATTAAGGCCTTATGAATTAACTCTGGATAATATTGTTAGTGGTGTGTTTTATTTGCCTTTATATTCAGAATATGATTCAGAGATTCATCCAAATAATCTTGGGCAATTTACTTGTGATGATTCCTCAACAATTAATGATTGGTGGATGGTAAATGATGGAGTTGCTGATTGTGCAGATGGTTCTGATGAAGGATTTGATTATGCAGATTGGCCAAATGAAACAATTTCTGGAGATTTTGCTTCATTACAAGGAGGTTACTGGTTTGAAGGAACACTAATGTCTGGTGATTTTGTGTTAGTTGATGCATTCTCTAATTCATTTGCAGCAGGAGATAAAGGTTCTGTACAATACAAGGCTTTACATCCGGATGGGGTCTTGAATGGTATGGATTATGAATTTGATTTTAGGGCAAGATGGTTGTTTAGATATATAGATACTTTAGTAGATTATGATTTGAATTATACTGTTACGGATTCTAATTCAAATATAGTTGCTAGCGGAACTCATACTCAAATAGATTCAAGATCACGAACTGCATGGGCTTCTGGCTGGGAAACTGTTTCCATTTCAGGTCTTAATATTGGAGATTATATTCTTGAAATAAATCTAAATGAAGAGGGTGAAAAAATCTCTAGTTTTACACAAGATTTCTCAATAATTGATGAGACACTTTCTGGTAATGAAGTAATTTCAGTTTCAGTAAATTCTAATCATTATGATGAAGATGAGGATATTGAATTAACAGTTTCATTGGATAATTTATTCCCTGGTACAAATTATGATATAAATTGGAAGATGTGTAGGGACACATTTGAATTAGATCAATACCCAAATCCTGCTAATGGTACAATTTTTGAGAGATATGATTGTCCAAATACTCTCGGAAATGGCCCTCAGATATATGATGCCTCAACGGATTCATATTCATTTGCATGGGATATTGTATCACCTGTCCCCTCTGGTTCAACATCCTTTTCAGAAACAGTTGTAATTCATTCAGAATATACTTCTCACATGGACCCTTGGCAATTAGGTGACTATGAGTGTAATAATGGAAATATGTTGTCCATGGGTTGGCTTTTAATTAATGATGGGGTTGCTGATTGTGCAGATGGTTCTGATGAAGGATTTGATTATGCAGATTGGCCAACAGAAATCATCCCAAACATGCTTGCTAATTATATTGAACAAGAAGGTATTTACATTTTAGCAGAAATTACTGTAGCAGGTTTTGAAGTTGTAGATGCATATACCGATTCATTTGCAGTGGGAACTATCGGTAATATTCATTTCAGTTCAGGACATGAATCAGGAGTACTTGCTGGAATGGATTACAAATTCAATTATAGGGGTTGTGAATTATTCCGTTACATCAATACACCTATAGATTATAATTTAGATTATTGGGTGTTTGATGAGTTCAATGGGTTGGTTACTTCAGGTTCTAATCAATTGATTGATTCTAGAGGAATGGGAAGTGATTGTTCAAGCTCAGAATTAGTCGCAATATCTGGATTAACTGTAGACCAAGGTAAAAGAAATAAGCATTATAGTTTGAAAATTATGTTGACTTCACAAGCACAGATAGTTGATGAATTAGAATTAGACTTCACAATTACTGATCCTATGGCACCTAATGATGATGCAACAATCTCAGTCAATGCTCTTACAGGTGGAGATGGAGTTGGTGTTGTTGATATTACAGTTGAAGGTATGACACCAGGTCAATATTATGAGGTCATATATACCGTTGGAATGGCAGGAGGGCAACCAATAGTTGGCAATTATATCATTATTGCACCACCTTTAAGTGATACTGAAACGATACGATTCCCTGAACTTCATGACGGATTTTATTGTGTAAATGCTAAATTAATGATTTATAATTGGGAATTAAAGGAAAGTTCAGAATGCTTTAGTCAAAGTTCAACAATTGACAGAGATGGAGATGGTATAAGAGATCTTGATGACGAATGTCCCGATGAGGATGCACGTCTTGGCCCTGATCTTGATGGAGATGGATGTATTGAATACCCAGATTCGGATTTTGATGGTTGGGATGATGTTGTTGAGATTGAATGTGGTACAGATCCAACATGGTCTGAAGAATATCCTATAGATACAGATGGCGATGGAATTTGTGATGCTCTTGACACAGATAGTGATAATGATGGAGTTCCAGACATAATAGAAATTGCTGAAGGTACAAACCCACTTGATGCACAAAGTATGCCAAATGCACCACCTGTATGTGATATTTATTTTGCATTTGAGACATCAGGAGTTGTGATTGTAAATGATAATTTATTAATTTCTGCAATGCCTGCAGGCACTCCTACAGTTCCAATGAACATTACTGTAACTCTTCCAGTTGGAAATTATTACCTAATTGCAATGTGTAGTGATTCAGATGGAGATCTAGTTTCGGTTAATATGAATGGCGAGATTATTGGTCCAATGTCTGAAGCAATCATTGGAGCATTAGTGGTGATGGCCCCTGATACATCAGAAACGGTTGATTTAGTGGTCGCATATGATGATGGCATTCATTTCCTAGCAGCTCAGATTACAGTAAATTTAGATGCAACTTCTGGAATCCCAAGTATTGTAGATGAAACAACAGGACAAGGAGTTCCTGGTTTTACAGGATTATTTTCATTGATTGCATTAATTGGTGCTGCATCTCTTAATTTAAGAAAAAGAAAATAGAATTAGTACTTATTTTAGCGTTAATTCTATGACCTTTCTTCATTAGCGAAGTGCATGCGCTTTGAATGTGATATGCTAGAAGACTTTAATGAAGCATTTGAAATCCCTCATTCAGAATCCCCTACAGTTGGAGATGAAGATTTAGGTGAGTTAAGAATAAGATTACTTGAAGAAGAGGTACAAGAGTATGCTGATGCAGTAAGAGCAGGGGATTTATTAGAAATTTTAGATGCATTGGGAGATATTGCATATATCTTGGCAGGCAGTGTATTGAATCATGGATTACAACATGTAATAGATGATGCATTTACAGAAATCCACCGTTCAAATATGGCTAAATTAGTAGATGGAAAGGTTTTGAAGAGGGCTGATGGTAAAGTTGCAAAACCTCCTCATTGGACTCCTCCAGATTTGAAACAATTTTTAGAGTAAATCTTCTATTTCTTCTTTAGTTAATTCACGAAATATTGCATCATCATGTAATATTTTTGAATGGCCCATAGGATCAGAAAAGACCAATGTAACTTTCATGTCATGATTACAATTAATTATACTATTCAATGATTCTAAAAATTCATTACATTTTTTAATTTCTTCGGATTCTTCTTCTGTAAATTGATTTTTTGTGATATTTATTGCATCTTTAAATCTATTAATTACTCCTTCTACATTTGAAACATATCCAGAGGAATGGGTTCCTGGAAATACTGCTAAATCTAACTCAGGAATTTCTATTGTACAATTCGAACCTCTTACAATCCTAGCATTTAGACGTTCTGCAGAAGTAAGTTCTAGTGTCCAAACACCAGGAATTTTCCCTTCTGCAGGAATAAAATCTGTTTGTCTAAGGCCACAATTACTACATGTTAGTGTAATTTGTGTATGTTCTCCAAAATATGCAATTTGTGTTGAATGGGCGATCATTTTCAAACTTTTTTCATCACCACAAACAGGACAAGAGGTTTCCATAGGAGATTCCATTTTAAATCCTCAATTTACAAATGCTTCATCAGCAAGTCCTTTCATCCCTTTGCACGAAGGAGGTAGAACTAGTAATCTTGTTTCAGATAATTGAAGAATTTCTCCTCCAATGTCATTAATAATAAATTCATTTAATTTGTTTACAATTTGGGAAAGGATTTCATCCTCTGATAATATATCTTTTAGGTCAACAACACTTACATCACCATCAGATGCCCAATCACATAATTGCAACACTCCGTTAACACCTAATAATTTAGCTCTGTGAATCACAAAACCATCATTAGTGGCAATATTTGCATTTGGATATAATTCATCTAAATTATGGTAAACAATATTTGTTTTTTTTACAGGTTGGTTTGTTTTGTTAAGGCTAGGCATTACAACTCCTTTTAATGGTGCTTGAGAAAATGGTTTTATGCCACTTATCTCTTTTTTATCATCATCAAATAGTGCATTTATGTCTTCTTCATCAAATGGAAGTTTAGCCTGATTACCTTCATCCACAACATGTCTGTTTTATTGGTGGTCTTCAAATCTTTTGTTAAATTAAGTCTTAAATCTGAGTTTTTATGGCTTCTTTATTCGTCGGGTTGATAAACCACCTCTGTACACGGGTGTATTAGAGCATCCTAGTATTAGGGTCTCGTTCTGGTGAATTTTATGGAATCAAGTATGGAGAAACTAAAGACAGGAACTAGTACCTTAGGAATTTGCTATGATGGAGGTGTGGTTGTTGGAGCAGATCATAGAGCAACAATGGGGCATTTTATTGCAAATAAGAGTGTCCAAAAATTATTCAAAATAGCTCCAAACCTTGCATTAACCACTGCGGGATTAGTGGGGCATGCTCAAAGTTTATCAAGAACATTAAATGCAGAAACAACACTTTATCAATTGAGAAGAGGTCAATCAATGACAGTTAAAGGAGCCGCAACATTAACTGCAAATATCTTGTTAGGAAGGCCCTATAGGGTTCAATTGTTAATTGTGGGAGTTGATAGTTCAGGTCCAAGCGTCTACAGCATAGATGGTGCTGGAGGTTCAATTCCTGATGTTTATTGCGCAACAGGTTCAGGTTCTCCCTACATGTATGGTGTTCTGGAAGATGGATTCAGAGATGGAATGCAAAAAAATGATGCCATTAAATTAGCAGCAAGAGCATTACTTGCATCTGGCCAACGTGATGCAGCATCAGGTAATGGAATGGATTTAGCTGTTATAACTGAATCAGATGGGTATGTTCAACTTTCTAATGATGAAGTGGATAAAATAATTGCATCATTAAAATAAATTTCCCGGCTGGCCCGCCTTTAGGGCTTACTCTATAGAGTGGGGTTCATTTAGGGAAGGTGATAAAAATGAGACTAAGTTTTCACGAGGTAAAAAATAAGATAAAAAATATGATACCTAAAGATATTGATTATAAAATTGATTTAGAGGCAGCAACAGTATCAATAATTACAAAAGAACCTGAGAGATTTGGTTCCGGTAGTGGTTTAACTGGAGAAATAGCCAAGGCAATAAAAAGAAGGGTTGTTATTAGGCCGGATGAAAGCATATTATGTTCTGAAGAAGAATCCGTGGAATTGGTCAGATCAATAATCCCAGAAGATGCTGGAATTACCGGTATTTACTTTGATCCTTGCTTATGTGAATTAATCCTGTCTTGTGAAGACCCAGGTACCGCTGTTGGTAGACGCGGTGAAAACATTAACAAATTAAGAGATAAAATTGGTTGGTTAGTTAAAGTAGAAAGAACCCCAGCACTTCAAAGTAAAACAGTAGTTGATATCCGTGGATTTAGAAAATCAACTTCAGAAGAAAGAAGGAAATTATTACGTGATTTTGGTAGAAATATTTACCGGCCAAAACTGCCAGGTAATTCATGGGCGAGGTTAACAGCACTTGGATCATATAGGGAAGTTGGTAGGGCTTGTCATTTTATAACTACAAACGAATCAAGAGTGATGATAGATGTAGGGGTGAATATAGCTTCTTCAACAGACCCACTACCTTATTTTAATGCGCCAGAAGCATTACCATTAGAGAAATTAGATGCGGTTGTACTTACACACGCACATTTAGATCATGCAGGAATGTTACCCGTATTATTCAAATTTGGATATAAAGGGCCAGTTTATTGTACTCCTCCAACAAGAGATTTAATGCTTATGTTACAATCTGATTACTTGAAAGTTGCAGGGATGGAAGGGAAATCACCACCTTATGAGATGGAACATGTTCGTGAAGCAATGAAGCATGTAATTGATGTTAATTGGAAAGAAACTACAGATATAACGCCAGATATTAAATTGACAATGACAAATGCAGGACACATTTTAGGCTCGTCTGCATGCCATTTCCATATAGGGGAAGGAAAACATAACATTGTATTTACAGGAGATACAAAATATGAAAAAAGTTGGCTTTTTGATGCTGCCAATGTAAAATTCCCTCGTTGTGAAACTTTGGTAATAGAATCTACATATGGTGCTCAAGGAGATTTTCAACCATCGAGATTGGAAGCAACATCTGAATTACAAGAGGTAATAAAAAATACAATTGGACGTAATGGAAAATTAATTTGTCCTGTATTTGCTGTAGGAAGAAGTCAAGAAGTAATGATTGCAATTGATGAATTATTTAGAAGTGGTGAAATAGAACCATGTCCAGTATATTTGGATGGAATGATTCAAGAAGCAACTGCAATACATGCATCTCATCCAGAATACTTGACCAGAGATTTAAGGAATTCTATACAAACTAATTCTGAAGACAACCCATTTAGTGCAAGTTGGTTTCGTAAAGTTCAAGGCCGAGAGATGCGAGAGTCAATATTGATTGATCCTTCACCATGTATAGTTTTAGCAACAAGTGGAATGTTGAATGGTGGCCCAGTAATGTCTTATTTTAGGCATTGGGCATCTAATGAAAGAAATGCATTGTGCTTTGTAGGTTATCAAGCCGAAGGAACAATGGGGAGACGGTTACAAAAAGGGTTTGGAGAAGTTCAAATGTATTTTGAAGGAGAAACTATCACTATAGAGGTCAATTGTGAGTTTAGAACAATAGATGGATTTAGTGGCCATTCAGACAGGAAACAATTATTAGATTTTGTTGGCCAATTAAATCCTAAACCGTATTCAATTGTATGCCATCATGGAGATTATCGGAAATGTAGTGAATTAGGACGTTCTTTACGTGAAAAATTTAAAGTAAGAACATATTCACCACAAAATCTTGAAACAATTAGGTTATTCTAAATTATAGGGGTAAATCCCAACCATCTTCTAAAACATCAGGTATTTTTTCATTAGAAATATCGTCATGTGTTTGAAATTTATTTTCTGACTTTGATTTAATTGTTGAAGATGTGTTAGTAATTAATTTATTAGTTCCCATTGCTGAGAAAATTAGAATTATGATTAATGAAGATAAAACGATTACTAAAATCCAATATTTTTCACTTGGCGTATTGATGATATTGTATATTGAAACTATTAAAATAAGAATTTGAGTCACAAAAATAAAATATTTTAGTTGTGTTTTTTCAAACTCCATGAGTGACGTGAGGGAGGGTGCATTCATGAACCCCTAGCATCACCCTTGACACATGAGAGGACCTCCATCTAACACTTGTCCTGGTTGGTTAATGACTGCTGTGGCACCCTGGGGGGAGAACCAAGAAGATGCATATGATCAAGGTTTAGTAGAATTAGGACTTGGAGATGCTAGATTAATTCGAGTTGAAGGTGCTATGTTGCCTATGGGATTTGAACCTGTTGCACCAGAGTCTTTACCAATGGGAAGTTTGGTAGAATGCCATTTAGCCATTGGTCATGCTTACGATGGAGGTATTGCTTCAGCAGGTATTGCTTGGGCGCATTGCAAAACACCAGAAGGAGATGAGTGTTCAATAACTGCTTCAATTTCAACTCAAATGGATTCAATTTCAACTGATGAATTATTGAGGAAAAATTTTAGAAATAAATTAGCAAGTAGGGATTTGGAAGTAATTGAATTTGATATAGCTGTAGACGAAGTAACGTCAGGACAAGGCCATTTTGGTGTTGCATTAGCCGCATTAATTCTTCCAGAAACAATGTCTTTCCAGCACTCAGAACAACTAGGTAGAGTTAGAAAAGGATTGACACGCTCAGCATTAGATGTGAACCCAAATAAAAAACAATCAAAAGCTCCAGTTCCAAGAGGTCCTAAAAGAGATGATGAAATTGATTTCAACATATGAGTTGTCTTGTGATGTCTAAAGAAAACGCTTCTTATCTTGTTATCAAATGTAATGATTGTGATTTTTTTTTTGGTAAACATAAAAATTCCAAATTTTCATGCACTAGGTGCGGTGAATTTCAAATAAAACCTCAAATATTTGGTAGGACAAATGATACAGAAGAGTTACATCGATTAGTATCTTTGAATAATATTCCTGAAGAACTTAGGGCTGATTTTGAGAAGTTAGATAGAAAAAAAGAAATTAAAAAAACAACTTCCGATGACATAAAATCAATCCCCTTAATATTAATTGGTTCTTCTAGTGAAAATGGAGAAATAGAATTAGAAAACATAAAGAATTTCTTAATTAAAAACAAATATGCTATTAATTTTGAAAAAGTTATTCAGGTAGCAGAATTAGAAGGATTAATATCTCGGATTTCCAACGAAAAATGGTTACTGTTAGGCTGAATGCTTATGACCATCATAATTGTCGGAGAGAATAAGGGCCCGTGGGTTAGCTTGGTTATGCTCGTGCGTTTGGGACGCACAGACCCCAGTTCAAATCTGGGCGGGCCCATCTTCTAACAAGATTGAATTTATTTCTTAGAGTTGATTTTTTGTTCTCTTTCAGCAAAACTAATTGATTCATCTAATTCATTATTTTCAGTAATAAGCGAGGGGTTATTTACAACCACATATAGAATAATTCCAGATAATGCAAATGATAATGCAAATACCGCAATTACAATAGTACTATTCCATTTTTCTTCTTCAGAATCATTATTTTGACTATTGTTTATTAGATTTCCAACAGGGATTAATAAAGCAATTAAAATTAAAAAAATAATTGGTATTACAAATTTTTTCGGCAGTGTTTCTGACTCCAGCATCAATACTTCGAAACATAACTAGCGCTTAAATTATGCACATCTTGAAGAACCTTCTTTGTTGTGAGTATTCAATGGGTATACCAGTGAGGGGAGATTTAGCCTTAAATTGGCAATTAGATGAAAAAATTGTTTTTTTAAATCATGGTTCATTTGGTGCAACTCCTAGTTTGGTTATAGAAGAACAAAGGAAATGGCAAGACTTAATGGAAAAAGAACCAGTGAAATTTTTTGAGGAAATTGCTCCTAAAGCATTATTGGAATCGAGAAAAGCAATAGCAAAATTAGTAAATTGCCATTATGATGATTTGGCTTTAATTGAAAATGCAACAACTGGAGTAAATACGATTCTAAGATCTCTAGAATTCAAACCAGGAGATGAAATTTTAGTGCCAAATCATGCTTATCAGGCATGTAGGAATGCTATTGATTACATAGCAAAAAAATATTCTATTAAGGTTGTAGTTTGTAAAATTCCATTTCCAATACATAATAATGAGGAAGTTATAGATCTGATAATGTCTTGTGTAACTAAGAACACAAAATTAGCTCTTATTGATACAGTTACAAGTCCAACTGGGTTAAAAATGCCTTTTGAAATATTAGTTGACAAGTTAGAGTTTATGGGTGTAAATGTTCTTCTTGATGCAGCACATGGCATTGGAATGTTTCCACTTGACATAGAAAAAATCGGGGCATCTTTTACAACTAGCAATTGCCATAAATGGTTATGTTCGCCTAAAGGAGTGGCTTTTTTACATGTAAGGAGAGACTTACAAAAAGAAATCCATCCACTTACTATTAGTCACGGAATGACATTTCCTTTAGGAGATACAACGAGATTTAGGCATGAATTTGATTGGACAGGTACAAGAGACATCACAGCATTATGTGTTTTGCCATTTTTAATTAACACATTAGAAAATATGATTGAAGGAGGTTTGAATAAGATAATGTCTAATAATAATGAAATGGTTTTGAAAGGTAGAGAAATTCTTTGTAAAAAATTGAAAATTGAAAAACCTTGTCCAGATGATATGATTTCCTGTATTGCAACGATAAAATTACCAGGTGAGGCAATAAATGGAATCCCTTTGCATGAACCTGATCCATTACACCTTCTTCTTCTTGAGAAATATAATATTCAAGTGCCTGTTTGGTATTGGCCAGATCCAGAAGGGAGATATTTGAGAATTTCTGCACATTTATATAATCATGAATCAGAATATGAATATTTGGCAAATACATTATTGCAAATACTAAACAAGGTTTGAAATACAGTACCTCTTACAAATGATTGATGGGTGAAATCATTGTTGCACTTACGGGTGCATCAGGAGCTTTATATGGCCTTAGATTAATTGAAGTTCTTTCTAATTTAAAGAAAAGCATGAGGGTAATAGTTACAGATTCTGCAAAATTAACATTAAGTCATGAATGTAATTATGAAGTATCTCAACTAAAATCTATAGAATATGTAACTGTGGAGGATAATTCAGATATAGCAGCAAAATCTGCTAGTGGTTCTGCAAAAATAGATGCTATGGTAATAGTTCCTTGTAGTGGAACTACATTGGGTAAATTAGCATCAGGAATAGGGGATAATCTTGTCACAAGAAGTGCTATTGTTGCAATGAAAGAGCGTAGAAAATTAATCATTGTGCCTAGAGAAACTCCATTAGCAACTGTACATCTTGAAAATATGTTGAAATTATCATCATGGGATACTGTAATCTTACCTGCAAGTCCAGGATTTTATAATCATCCAACTTCTATTGATGATTTGGTAGATTTTATTGTATCAAGAATATTGGATCAATTGGGCATAGACAATAATATTTCAAAAAGATGGACTGGTGAAGAAATCTAGACTTTTTGTATAATATCTAGGATGATTACTTAATAATGAATTTTCACCCCATTTTATGGCAGAGGACTTCAAGTCGCTCAAAGTTCCCGAACTCAAACGGATGTTAAAGGAGAGGAATTTACCCATTTCTGGGAATAAGGCCGATTTAGTGGAACGTTTAATGAATATTGAATCAAAATCAAATGAAATATTTTCTGAGAATTTAGGTGAATCAAACCTCTGGAAAAGAATAGTTGAGAAGAAATGGGAAACAGAAGGTGGAATTGTATTTTCATTAATCCATATCATTGTTGGAGTGATGATTGTAATTTCAACTGCAGGAATTGGAATATATACAGTTTCACAATTTTCTTCTAAAGTCCCAGATTACAAATTAGTTGACTTTGATAGTTCAAGGGCTAGAGATTATACTCAGATGTTGGTGGATTTAGGTAATCCTGGAAGATTATCTGGTTCAATTGAAGAACAAGCTGGTGTAGATGCAATACAACAAAATTTTTCTGAAATGGGGCTAATGATACAATATGAGACATTTAGTGTGCCTATGTTCGATATACTTTCAGAACCTCAATTATCTATGTGTGTTCCAGGTTCTTATCCTCTTGGAATAAATCCTACTCCTTGCGGTGGAGCAGATATCAATGCACAAATTACAGAATTCACCCATATGGTTGATTATGTTCTCCAAGGTTATTCTGGTAGTAGGGAAATACAATTTTGGCAAGACGAATTTACAATTACTAATTTATCTAATGGATCTGATGATACTCTTTGGGATAATGCAAGTGGTCAAGTAGGTATGTTATGGCTTGACTCTACAGGAGTTACAAGTAATACTGTATTTTATGGTAAAGCAAGAGATGCTAGCCTTGCTGGTTTAATCATAGTGACTACCTCAGGAAATAATTGTAAAATCCCATCACTTGAAGGAACTTGTGTTCCATTTTTTAAGACAGTAAATGTAAATGATTTAGGTACGATGCCTACAGATATTGCTTTTATGATGGTTTCAAATGATGTGGCAGAAATACTAAGTGATACTTTTGCAAATAAAGAGCAAAATGATGTCCGTTTGAATTTGTTTACAGATATGTATAATGATGGTACAATGGAAATAAGAGTGCCTTGTGGTGTTTTACCTGGACAAACGGATGAATTAATTATTATTGGAGGTCATCATGACACCGTATACAATGGTCCAGGTGCAATAGATGATTCAAGTGGTGTAGCCAATGTTTTAGAATTGGCAAGACAATTTAGTTTACTTTCAAATGAGATAGGCCCTTCATATTATACAATTAAGTTTTGTACCTGGGGTGGTGAAGAAGAAGGTCTTCATGGTTCTAAAGCATATGTTGACATGCATTCTATAGAATTAACAGAAATGCTTAGGATTTATGTTAATTTTGACATGCCCCATGTAGATGTAGATTTGGAGAATAGAGGGAATAGCATTTCATTTTATGGAAATGGAGTCGAAGATATTGAGCATATTTCTAATATTATAGATGTTTTTAAAATCAATAATCCCGAGATATCTTCAAAATATTCATTGAGCCATAACCATCAAAACGATGATGAAATTGCTTGTAGTTCTGACCATTGCCCTTTTGTTCAGCAAATCAAAAAAGATATTGTGGGTAGTTATGGGGGTGGCTCTTGGGAATATCATACATACAAAGACGACATGTCTCGTTTTAACGAAGAAAGCTTGTTTGTTACAGCGACTATACTCGGATCTTATGTCAGATATCTTGGATGGGGTGAGTTGTAATTGAGTAATGATGAATTTGTTTTTGTACCTTCAATTGTTAATATAGAAGGAAAAATGGAAGGGTTAGGGATTTATTCAGAAGAGGCTCTTGCTTTTGAAAAATTAAAGAAAAAGATTGGCGATAATTGGTCTTCAGGATATAAAGAGGCACAATTAGTAATGTGGACTCTTGACTCAGATGAGACTAAGGCTGTACCATTAAAACATATGTATGCTAATGTTTGTCCTATTTGTGATGAAAGAACTTTTTGGACTGATGTTGTTGAAATGAATGCATTATGTTATTTGCCAGCATGTCAAGCATGGATTGAAAGTAGTGATATAGAAACAGATAAGATTGATTGTGGTTGGCCACCAATCGGATATACTGCACAAGTAGATAATTTAGAAGAAGCATTAACTTCATTAAGAATCTATGGTGCAAAAATAAGAGCTTCAACTATAGAAGATTCAGATATTTTCACTCATCGAACACTTTTAGAAGAATACGAAAGATCACTAGATGAGGACACTACATAGATTCTAATGGTATTATTCCTAACGCCTTACATCCTCTATTAATTACATTACGTGAGTATTCACTAACTTTGAAAAACAACTCATTAATTCCTGTCTCATTAATAATGGTACAATCCCGATAAAATGCATTATATGCAGTAGATAATTCAAGCATATATGAACAAAAATGATTTGGTTTATGCTCAATAATGCTTTTTTCTACGGTGTCTTCATATCTTAATATAATTCTTAGTAATTTAGTAATTGAATCATTTAATTCATAATTTGCCAAGTCTATTTCTTTTTCATGATGCCCTAATTGCTCTACTTTATTTTTTATTGAGCAAGATCTGGCATGTGAATACATAATAAATGGTGCTGAATCAGCATCAAAAGATAGAGCATCTTCCCATTTAAAGGTGAATCCTTTTTCTGGTGACACCTTTAGAATATTAAATCTAATTGCCGATGATGCAACTGCTTTTGCAATTTTCTGTGCATCTGATTCTTGGAATTCAATCTTTCTTTCTGATAGTATTTTTAGTGCGAGCTCTTCTGCTTCAAAGATTAAATCATCCATAAAAACCACATTCCCTCTTCTTGTAGACATTTTACCATCTGGTAATTTTATAAATGCATAAAAAACAACTTCTGGTGTTTTAATATTCAATTCTTCTAATGCAATAGAAACTTGTTTTGATTGTAATCTGTGATCTTCACCTAGTACGTTAATTAATTTATCAGACTTAGACCATTTCCATTGATGGTATGCTAAATCTCTAGTCGCATAAAGGCTTGACCCATCACCTCTTTGGAAGAAAAATTTAGTTGATTTCCCACTTACTCCTTTGTTTTCAAGTTCTAAAAATTTAGCACCATTTTCTGCCTCACCATAAAGTTCAGATTTTTTCAAATTATTCATGATTTTACTTACAGTTCCATCAATAATAAACTGTGATTCATTTGTAAAAGAATCATATTCAATACCAAGTTTTGACAATGTATCTAACATCCCATCTAGAATTGGTTGAAAAGCCTCCTTGAATTGATTTAGAACTTTAACATCTCCTTCTTCTGATTTATTGATTAATTCAGTCAGTTCAAAATCAATATTTTCATCATCTTTTCTTAGAATATTTACGGCTTGGTACCATCTTACTCTAATATGGTCTTCTTTATCCTTCCACATAGGATTTAAGGAATCTATTTCTTCTATTTCAAGTGCTTTTTCAACTTCTTCATGAGTTAAATTTTCAATTGCCCATGCTAAAATCCCAACTTGTTTACCCATGTCATCTACATAATATTCTGCTAAAACATCATTTCCATAATCACGATTTAGTCGAACAAGAGCATCACCTAATATTGCATTTCTTGCCCTTCCTACATGGAACGGACCATTTGGATTTGCAGAAGTATGTTCAATTAGAATTTTATTTTTGGGAGAATCTTGAAAAAACTCATGTTTTTCAATTAATATTTTATTAGCAAGCCATTTTGAATCTGAATAAAAATTCACATATCCATTAACAGCATTGATTTCTACATCTTCATTTATTGTTTCTTTAATTTTTGTTGAGATGTCTTCTGCAATTTTTATAGGATCCTTTTTCATGATTTTTGCCAATGAAAAGCAAGGTATGCATAGGTCACAAACGTTGGTATCTCTCGGAATTTGAATTAAATGTTGATAATCACTATAATTTAAATTATAGTTTTGGAATACAATTTTAATTGCAGGTTCAATAATAGTTTTTAGTAATTTCATATTATCAACTCATTGGATATCTTAGCATTGCTGCGATTCCTCCAAAACCTCTATAGAGTGTAGCGCCTTCTTCAGTATCTGTAGAAATTAATATGGTTTTTCCTGAAGCTCTAGCTGCTAATTCAGTCATTTCCTCAACTAATGTTTTTGAATCAATTTCCTTGATATGCTCCTCATCACTCTTGCATGATGGGCAAGAAGGAATTGGATCTGTACGATTTATTGAAACTTCCCAATTATTTTTGCAATTATTACATTCTAATTTTACAATTTGCTTTCTTAAATTTTCAGACAGTAATAAAACATTCACTGCACCTTGCTCTAATGCATTTTTAACCATTTTTTCTCCATATGTTGCTTTTGGGTAAGGTTTCATTATTTCCATCAGGAATTTATCTACTGTTCTTCTTTCAGCATCTAACTCAATTTCTTCCATTATTGATCCTGCGTTTTCCACTAATTCTCTTAAACCACTTTCATTACTGTATCCAACATCAAATCTTGTAGGCAAAATCTTTTTTTGTATCTCATGATGAAAATAATTGCCATTTACAACATAATCTTTTGTTGCTCCGGGTCCTCCGATGATAATTCCTTTCATATCGGAAATCATTGGTAACCAGTAATTACAAGCTCTTTCTGCTGATTTTTTGAAAAAATTATGGGCAGCCTCTTCAATTAATCTTTCAAATCTTTGAGCAGATTGTCCACCTCTTCCATGTTTTGAAGGAACTTGTGAAGGAAGATATTCTTGTGCATGAATCTTCTTTCCACTTGCTATACCATAACAGGACTCAGATCTATCAATTACAAAAAGTCCATATGAAGCACGTTCAATTAGCATTTCTTCTAATTGATCTAATTCGAATGAAGAGTCACATCTATAACGAACAGATTGAATTTCATCAGGAGGGTCATCTACGGTGACATTAATCATTCTTGTTTTATTATTTCCAACTATTATTGCTCCAACAAATATAGCAAGCCCTCTTTCTCCAGCAGTCTTATAGTTATTTAATGTTGAAAGGGCAGATTCTATTGCTCCTTGGACATTCTTTTTAGTTGCTTTTGATTTAATGTTTGCAGCTTGTCCATGTTCATTTTGTAATAGTTGCCTAACATCTGAAATTTGGCGGTCTGGAGGCAAATATACTGTTACTAATTCAGTTCCGTTACCCTTCATTTTTCTTAATTCTTCTAAATTGAACTTTAATTTAAGGCGTCTACTTTGCTTATCCTCATCCTCACTCATCCGACGCCCTCAACATTGGTCCTATAATGCCCCTTGTGAATATGTCGGCTAAGAACAACATAATCTATTAATTAGGATTATAATGTGATATTAACAGATAAAGCAATATCCCCAAGTAGAGGAGATAGTAACGGATATCATGCAGGATGCTATTGTAATTGCTTTGGGGGGGAGCCTTCTTTCAGGAAAGAAATTTGAAGAATTAGAATCATGGAAATTACAATTTGTTAATTTGATGGAATCAATAATTGAGATTGGTGTCAAAATAGTAATTGTAGTTGGTGGTGGAAAATTAGCTAGGGATAATATTAGACAGGCAAGACTTAATGGAGTATCAGATAAATTTGAATTAGATATAATTGGAATTGAAGCAACTAGAGGAAATGCAAAAGAAATTACAACTTTTTTTTCTAATTCAAATATTATTATAAATTCAGAAATTCCCGAAAAAATTGAAGATGGAATAATTTCTATAAGTAATCATGATATTGTTGTGATGGGAGGAACAATTCCAGGACATACAACAGATACAGTAGCAATTAAGGTTGGTACAAAATTAAACTCAAAAATGGTGATAATTGCTACGAATGTAACTCATGTGTATACAAGTGACCCACGTATAAATTCAAATGCTAAACCTATAGAAAGCATGACACTTAAGGAGTTAGGTATACTTTCAGGCGTAGGAAAAGAAATCGAACCGGGGTCCTCTTTTGCTGTAGATCCTGTTGGTGTGGAAATAGCAATTGAAAATAATTTACCACTTGTTATATTAGATGGTCATGGTGTGGATAATTTGAGAAAAGCAATTAGAGGCGAATCTTTTATTGGAACAGAAGTGTATGGAGTTGTAAATTAATGGTTAATACAAAAAAACTTAAGGATGCTGTAAAAAAATCAGCAGAGGTATTATCTAAAAATGCTGAAAGTGTTAAAAAAGCAACTGTTGGAAAAGCATCTTCTAAATTTAAGGAACATAAACATTGTAAAATTTGTGGAAAAACAATCTCGCCATTAGTAGAAGATTTATTGTGTAAATCACAAGCATGCATCGATTCATTTGAAAAAGATTTGAAAGTAAAGAAGCAATTGAGATTTTGGATGATTGTATTAGTGATTACATTAATTTCTCCTACGCTATTACAAGGAATGGGAATAATATAATAAAATGGTGAATTTTATGAGAATAGCGCCTTTGATAATGGGAATAATTTTGATTCTTGTTACTATTGCTGGTTTAATTGGATATAGTGGCTCAGATGACATAGATGTCCCTGTAATTCCTTGTCCAACAAATCCTTTTTCGCAAGAATGCTATGCAGGAATGACTTTAGCCGATTTAGAAGTACCAACACAATATTCAATATTGTCAATTAAAATTGATCTTGAATGGTCACAATCAGAATCTACCTGGGTTGGCGTAATACCAGCAAGCGATGCTATTGAATGTCCACCAGATGACATAGGCCTAACATCTTGTGAAGCAAATGAATTAAATTTTATTTCAGGAGGGGTTGATTCTGTTGGCGGTGATGGCTTAAAATGGAATGTTGAACCAGGAAAATATAGATTGGCAACAGGTAGTGTTAGTTCAGAAGCAAATCCTGCAGCTGCAAACATAGTTTCTTATGATTATTCAGTTAGATTAAGTTGGATTGTTGCAACAGTTACATTTTTATTTGGAAGTACAATGTTAGTGGCAGGCATAGAATTTGAATGATTATTCAATATCAGATCTATACCAACCATCAGGTAGTTCTAGAGGATCATTATTTTGTGATTTATTGATTTTATTAATTAGTAAATATTTTATTGATTTTAATCCAAAATCTTCTTTTGTACTAATCATTATGTTGTGTGTTTCTTTATTTCTTAGGAAATTTATTTTAGGTATTTCACTACCTTCAAATTCTAAGTCAGTTTCTAATGACTTAAATTCATCCCATTCTTTTTTATTTGTTTTAATTAAATCTGCTTTTGTTTCCAAAACTACGATTTCTTTCTGCTTAAGGAGTTCTTTAACTTCGTCTAGCAAATTATTTTGTTCATCTACACTTGTTCCACATTCTCCGGAGTGATCCATCACGAATAATACAATACTTCCAGTGTGCTCTAGTGCTGCAATAGCTTGCATTTCTATTTGATTACGTTCTTGCATCGGCCTATCAAGTAATCCTGGTGTATCTACAATTTGATATTTCAATCTTCTATGTTCAAAATGGCCAAGATGTAATTGTTTGGTTGTAAATGGATATGATGCTACCTCGGGATTACCTGTAGATAATGCCGAAATCAACGCTGATTTACCTACATTTGGTGCACCTGCCACTACTATGCAAGGATTACTAGGGTCTATCGAAGGTAATTTTTTCAAAGTCTCTCTGGCTGAATTTAACCATTTCAAACTCTTCGAAGTTTGTCCCACAATACTACTTATTCTTCCATATGCTTCTCTTCTTGTTTTATGCATGAATTCAACATTTGCGGTTTTTGTAATTTTGTCTATGTTTTGTTTTGCAACTGATCTTATTTGTTTTGAGCACCATTGAAGCATGCTTAGATTGTGTTTATAATCATCCAAACTTACAGCCGCCTCTATCAATGCAATATCAAAAAGCTCTAAATTTTCTAAACTTGGCCAATTTGTAACATGATTCATTAATTGTTCAGAAATAGTGTCTGCTGCAGATTGAATCATTCTAATCATTTGTTTTCTAACTCTAAAAGTTTTATTCGGGTCGTATACATTTTCAGAAGCTTTCCGGGCCTTTGTAAAGCCTTTATCGAGCAGTTCATCAGAAAATGGAACTGTAGCTAGTTTTTTCCAATTCACTGCCGTCATATGCTCCTCTCGGTTAATACGGAAAAGTAATCGTTTTTAGCAAAATGGTATGAATGTGAAAATAGAGTTGTTTTTACACGATGAACTTTTCCGAGGGTTAGGTGAAATAGTGGCTGGTCGAAGAAAACGTCGTTCTGAGGTAAAATTACCAGAATGGGCAATACCATTATGGGAAGAATTAGGATGTCCCGATATTGAAGCTAATTCCGACATTTTAGAAGGTACTTTACTTAGCCGTAGACATGGTTTAAGAATGGACGACATCATTGAAATTGAATTAGATGCACGTGCATATCCTAAGGATAGTGATTTGACAATTCGAGGGAGATTGATGTCAAGTGGTAAAAATATGATTGAGGTTAAAAGCGACAATGGAGAAGTAAGTTATGTTGCTAAAGATGTAATTGTATGTATGAAATTAATTGCTCATATGAGGCCACCATATATTGATGATGAAGAATTAATTGCTTATGAAAAAGAGGATCAAAAAAGACGAGCAAAATTACATGAGAGAATCGAAAAGAAAACACAAGGTGGCAATGATAGTCATTTGTGGGGATAATATGAATCTTCAAGAAAGAACATGTATTCCTTGTGAGGGAGGAATACCTCCATTAAACCGAGTTGAAATAAATAATCATCTTTCTGAAATTAGTAATGATTGGAAAGTTATTAATGATAATTATCTTCAAAGAAAATGGTTATTTTCTAATTTTCAGAAGTCATTAGATTTTGTTAATCTAACAGGTGAAATATGTGAGCAAGAAAACCATCATGCAAATTATGAATTAGGATGGGGGTTTGTTAAAATAATGATTTGGACCCATAAAATAAATGGATTGACAATTAGTGATTTTATTTTAGCTGCAAAATTTGATGAGGTAGAATGCAATGACTCTTAAAAATAAATTTAAAAGACATGTTTTTGTTTGTTCCCATGAAAGAAATAAAGACTCTGAGAGGGGATGTTGTTTTAGTAAAAATAGTTTGGAACTAATGACGAAATTAAAATTAAATGCGAAAAAAGCAGGACTCTTAGACATTAGAGTACAAAAATCAGGATGTTTAGATCATTGTGAATCTGGACCTTCTTGTGTTGTTTATCCAGAAGGAATTTGGTATTCTTTAACTGAAGACTCATTAGATGAGATTTTGAGTGAACATTTGATAAAAGGAAACCCTGTTGAAAAATTTCGTATTTAAGAATCTAAATATTACATCTGTGATACGTACCTAATAAGGCAAATTGCTGCAGAGGAGTACATGATTCCATAAGCCAATTTAGATACACACAAATCAGTAATTTCAATTTTAAAGATGTTTTTTGATAAACTTCCAATAAATGTTCCTTCATCCTTAATATCCTTTCTTAACTTTTTTTCTAAATTCGTTAGGAAACATTTACCCTTATTTGTTTTCCAATGAATATGGAATAATGGTGTGGCAATAAGTATTGAAAGCCATACAGAAGGATTGTTTATCATCCAACCAAATGTCATGTAGATGATAATTGAGATGTGAAATATTTTTACTAATTCAGCAGCAATATTAAATTTCTTCTTCTCCTCTGAACTTAGTTCCACATTACTTTCCTGAACTGATACTTAAAGATACTATGGGTGTTTTAGTTAATCAGAGGATACTTTCCAGAATTTAACCTTCTTTCAGATTCTTTATCATCTAATGATTTAATGGTAATTAAACTAATGAATGAGAATAATAAATTAATCAACCAATGTGATTTTAATAATGTAATTGAAAAGATAGATATTATCGATGAAAACCATAAGAAACTAATAATTAATCTCAATGATTTTGATTCTGTACCTTTTCCTCTTACATACCAATCCCATCCTCTACTCCATAATTTTCTAAAAATTAGTAAAGAAACCGTTGGTAAAAAATATCTTACTTTCAATTTAGATTTTTTATTATTGTATATGCTTTTTACAGGAACTTCCTTCAATCTAAAACTTCTTCTTCCTGATTCTAAAAGCCACCAATTAGTATATCCAAAATCATTCCAAAAACCATTAAAATTCCAAGATCTTATCATTTCTAGTTTAATTGCCCTATAGCCGCATTGAGTATCATTTATTTGAGGGTAACCACTTGCAAATCGCATTAGTATTTTCAGAAGAAAACTACCAAATTTACGTGACTTTGGCATTCCTTTTAGGCCAACTCTATTCCCTTTTACATGATCTGCAGAGTTAGAGATTAATGGTTTAATTAGTTCTGGTAAATCCTCAGAATCCATTTGACCATCAGCATCCATAATTACAACTATCCATTCTTTTTTGCTAGGAAATGAATTATTTAGAATATTCTTGTAGTCTAGTTCTAAAATTTCCTTCAATCCTTTGGATACAGCTGCACCAACTCCTTTACGTTCTTGATTAATAATCAAATAATTCGGTTTAGATATAGAATCACCAAGAAGTACCCTATTGTTGTTCTGAAAAGAATTTTTAGCAATGTTTGCTGTTGAATCTGTTGAACCATCGTCAATCAAGATTACCAAATCAATATTGTTTGGAATAGATGAGATTGTGTTTCCTACATAACTGGCTTCATTGTATGCAGGGATAATAATGGCGACACCCAAATGCTCTGACACAACCTCCGGACCGGTCATTAATTTTCAATATAATAGGTAAATGAGTACATATTTTCAAAAATTGTATAACTATTCGCTGTTAGGAGTTACATGTTAGGATGCTTATTTCATTTGTTTGTTCAAATCAAGAAATGCGAATTAGTTCATTTCTTATTCTTGCAAAGGAATATTCAGATGAACTGAATGTTATTGGTTATGACTGTAGTGATGATACTGGAAAATATGTTAAGGAATTAGGTTGTGATTTTTTAGTTTCAGATAAGAATAATTGGTATAAATCAATATCTTGTGGAAAAATGAAGGATGACATATTAGTAATTAATTTACATCAAAATATGAGTTTGGAGAAATTGAATGATATTATAAATTCTAATATTGATGTTTCAAGTAAGTCTCAAATAACATTAAAAGACAATAAAAATACAAAAAACACATTAAAAAGTAAAAAAATAGACATAAGTAAGATTAAAGATATTGAGGATATTTCTTGGTTATATTTAGATAAAATAGGTTTTGGACATTATATTTCAAATGAAAATGGTAATTATTTTAGTCAAGAAAATGTAAAAATCGATTTTGAAATTAATGAAGTAAAATTAAAACAGAATAATACTAAAAAATTAAAGAAAAAAAGTCTTAAAAACCCATTAGTAATTTTCGGAATACCAGGATTTATAATGATGTTTTCTTCATTTATTTTAGTTTACAATGTTATTGGAAAGTATGATTCTATAGATTCAGTGTCTATGGGTACAGCAATTATTACTATTGGTACAACTTTATTGGGAATATTATTCCTGATGTCTGGGATAATTTCCTATTTTGTTGGAAAGCAAACTGAATTTATTTTGACTAACTATTCAGATTAGGGTGATGAAATGGCAAAAGGTCTAGTTTGTTTTGATATGGATGGTGTTCTTGTAGATTATCTTTCTACATGGGAATGGATATATAATAAATTAAATTTATCTAATGAAGAAGCATATAATGCCTTTCAAAAAGGATTAATTTCAGAATGGGATTGGATTAAGTACGATCTCAACTTAATCAGAAGTGCCTTAAAAGAAAGTATGAATAATGATAAATTACATGAATTATTAGAAGATTGCCCACTTATGAGAAATCTAAAGAATGCAATAAATATGCTAATTGAATATGGATTAGATGTTTCAATAATTTCAGGAGGAATGCACCCTGTTGCTCATAGGATTGCTTCTTTTTTTATGAGTGATGAAAAATGGAAACCAAGATTTGGAGGAATTGATAGACTTAGCTCAGAAAATTATTGTTCTGGCTTTGATACTAAATTATATGTTTTTACGAATGGTTGGAATTATTCAGAATTTGGAGTGATCCCCCCGCATGGACGTTATCAAGTACAACTAATTGCTAAAGGTTCGATTGTAAAAATTCTTCAAAGAAGGTTATCTGTAGATAAAAATCATACAGTATCTATTGGAGATAGTAGACAAGACAAGAGTATGTTTGATTTTTCAGGGTTTAGAATTGCATTCAATACTAGGCATGAAGAATTAATTGATGCTTCAGACATATTTATCCAAGAAAAAGATTTAAACATAGTAAGTAAGCACATAATTACTTACTTTGAAAAACTTAACTCTAATGATTAAGGAGTAACTCTTCTTGAATCTCTAGGAAATGGAATTACCTCTCGAATATGGTCTGCACCAGAGAGCCAACTACATACTCTTTCAACACCCATCCCAAATCCTCCGTGAGGAACTCCACCATATCTTCTAACATCGATGTAGAATTCATAAGGATCTCTTGGTGTTCCTTCTTCATCAATTCGTTCTAATATTTCTTTTTCAGACCAAGTTCTTTCTCCACCACCGATAATTTCTCCATAACCTTCTGGCGCCAATAAATCATGGCAAAGAACATATTTATCGTCATCCGGATCAGGTCTGTGGTAGAATGGTTTTGCAATTTTCGGATAATGAGTAAGAAAATGTGGAACATCAAAATCTTGTGTAAGCACTTTTTCTTTTGAATAATCTAAATCTTGTCCCCATTCGATGTCTATTCCCATTCCTTGTAATGTTTCAACCGCTTCATCATACCTCATTCTTGGATATTTTGTATCTGCATATCTTGAAATCAAATCAAGGTCTCTTCCGATGCTTTCTAATTCATCACTTCTCTCATCTAGAATATTTTTGGCGATATGACGAACTAATGCTTCTCCGTGAGCCATAACTTCATCATTACCTCCCCAAGCAATTTCCATTTCTGCGTGCCAGAATTCAGTTAAATGCCTCCTTGTTCTTGATTTCTCTGCTCTAAATGATGGTGCAATAGTATACAGTCTTTCTAATGCGGGCATTGCTGCTTCTGCATATAATTGCCATGATTGTGTTAGGTATGCCGTTCTTCCAAAATATGGGACTTCAAAAAGAGTAGATCCGCCTTCAACAGCACCTGCTACAAAAGAAGGAGCTTGATATTCTATAAATTCACGTTCTCTAAAATATGAATGTATTGATCCAAATACAGTTGAACGTATTTTCAACATCGTAGTCATTCTTCCAGTACGAAGATATAAATGGCGATTATCAAGTAAAAATTCTGTTTCTCCGCCTTCAGTTTGTTCCATGGCTGATTCAGTAATGGGAAATGGTTTTTCTGCATTTACTTCACCAATGATTTCAACTTTATTTATGAGCAATTCATGCCCACCTGGTGCTCTTTCATCAGATTTTACAGTACCCTTGAGAATTAGACTACTTTCTATGAGTGCATTTTTTATTGATTCAAATTCAGACTCCTCTATGTCTGTTTTTTTAGCAACACATTGAATTTCTCCAGTAGAATCTCTAATGGTCATAAATACTATTTTTCCACTACTTCTATGCCTTTTTATCCAACCTTTTAGTTCTACTGATTCACCAGTACATGAACCTGATTGGATGTCAGAAACCCATAGTGTCTTTGCCATATATATGATGCGAACCTAACCATTCATTTGAAACAGACGCATAAATATTCAGCATATTAGCAAATATGTACAAATTATAAATAAAATTAAAAAAGGTCAAATGACTCTAATGCTTGAGAGACTCAAGGTAGAACGCATGTCATTAGTTAGATTCGGTTCAGAACATGTTAAAAAATTAGCATTGTATTCGATAGGTGGTAATGCATTAAGTGACCCTACAAAACCTAAAGAATTACAAGATAACAAAGTCCTTAAATTAGTATTAAATGATGTTTTAGATTTACTTGAAGCAGGTTTTAATGTGGTATTAACTCATGGAAATGGACCCCAAGTAGGGGATTTATTGTTATTGGAAGAAAAAGGAAGCGATTCTAAAAGAGTTAGAACGGATTTATCGACTTGGGTCGCAGCCACACAAGGAATGATTGGACATGAATTATCTATGGAATTAGACTCATTATTAGATATGAAGTCAAGACCAGAAAGAACGGCTGTAGTATTAACAAGGGTACTTGTTGATGAAAATGATCTTGCATTTACAAAACCAACAAAACCAATAGGTCCAATTTTGAAGGACAAAAGTAAGATACAAAAAACTTGGAAAATAGCAGAGACAGAAAAAGGAATAAGAAGAGTTGTAGCGTCACCTCATCCCTTAAAAGTATTAGATATTGATTTGATTTCAAAACTTGTAGAACTAGGTGCTGTTGTGGTTTGTGGTGGAGGAGGTGGCATTCCAATTGTAATTGATGAAACATGGAAAGGAATGCCATCGGTTATAGATAAAGACAGGTTTTCAGCATTATTAGCAATAAGTTTAGATGCAGATGTATTTATTACTTCCACAGCTGTTAATCAAATCGAGATTGGTTTTGGTAAAAAAGATTCAAAAAAGCTCTCGGAATTAGAAATTAAAGAAGCTAAAGAACATCTTAATTCCGGAGAATTCCCAGAGGGTTCAATGGGTCCAAAGGTTGAAGCAATGATTTCAGCAGTCGAGAAAATTAAAAATTGCAAGGTATTATTATGCTCTCCAGGTAATGCATTAAGCACTCTTAGGGGTGAATCTGGAACACATATATTTTCAGAGAATTAAGGGAATAGTCTAAAGATAAAACTTTACACGCCAATTTGGGCCTGTAGCTTAGTCAGGTAGAGCGACGGACTCTTAATCCGTAGGCCGCGGGTTCGAACCCCGTCAGGCCCGCCTTTCTAT